>JACCDG011735815.1_pt1 | contig 15495 bp, 12 predicted proteins | sample 7442471 | NCBI WGS metagenome assembly JACCDG01 (sample SAMN15323444, study PRJNA562643) | freshwater metagenome | isolation source: river surface water | place: USA:Blue River Watershed | collected 2017-08-17
CAAAAGAAATAGATAAGATTCTTGATTTACACAAAAAGTCAAGATTGTCCATGCCTGAAACACAAATTGCAAAACAGGCAGACATAGAAGGAGGTAAAGAAGTGTCAGAGAATACAGAAAGCGTAGTTGTAGAAGATGCAGTAGCACCAGAAGCAACCGTAGAAGACACAGCAGCAGTTGCTCCCGCAGAGGAAGCACCAGCTGTTGAAGAAGCTCCTGCAGATGCAGTAGCAGACGCTTCTGCCGAAGTTCTAGAAAAAGCAGCCGACGTATCAGAAGTTATGGTTGATGAACCTGATTTTGCAAAGATGCTAGGCGATCTTAAAGGCTTTTTCTCGGATACACTAAACAAGGCTTCAGAAGCAAATGCTGCTCAAGTTTCAGCTATTAAAGATACAGTTGAAACATTCAGCAAGAGCGTCGATGGCCGAATTTCAGAATTGGCAGAACAGCATGCAGCACTTTCAAAGGCTGTAGAAAATATCAAGAACACGATTGATGGCGTAGAAAAGCGTGTCGATGCAGTAGAATCAGAGACTGCAATTAAGAAGTCCTCGGACCTTGGCGGGTCTCAGGAAGTAACAATCAAAAAATCAAAGTGGAACGGTTCTTTCCTCGGTTCCGTGAATGAAATTTTTAACTAAAAAAGGTAGGTGAAAATATAAAATGAGTAATGAAACATTAGAAAAGACAATTGCTGCAGGTACAACTGCAACAGGTACATTTGCTTCCGCAACTGGCGGAACTGGTGTACACCGTGCATCCGAAAACGGAAACGGTGGTCTTCTAAACCCAGAACAATCTGCCCGCTTCCTAGACTACATGTTCGACGCAACCGTAATTGGAAAGGTCGCACGTACTGTCCGAATGAGAGCAGATACAACTGAGATTGATCGTATGTCAGTAGGCGAGAAGCTTATGAAGCTCGCAACTGAAGGTGATGATACAGCAGCAAACTCTGCAGTAACATTCTCCAAGATCTCTCTTTCAACAAAGAAGCTTCGTCTAGATTGGGAACTTTCAACTGAGTCTCTAGAAGACAATATTGAAGGTGCTGATCTTGAAGATCACATTGCCCGCATGATGGCAACACAGGCAGGTAACGACATTGAAGATGTAATCCTTAACGGAAATACATCACTTACATCAGATAACCTATACAAGGCATTTGATGGTGTAGTAAAGAAGGCAAAGGCAAACGGTCACGTTGTTGATGCTGGTGGAGCTGCCGTTTCACGTGCAGTATTCAACTCAGCACTCAAGGCACTTCCACGTAAGTACAAGCAGCGCCGTGCTGACCTTCGTTTCTTGGCAGGTTCAAACCTTATCCAAGACTTCCTATATGCTAACAGCATTGGAACAAACAACACTATCCCACAGGATATCGCTTCAAGCGTAATCCGTGGACAAGGTGTACAGCCTCTAGGTGGTCCAGCAGGTTATGTGGCTCCATTCGCATTCGGTATTCCGATTGTTGAAGTTCCACTACTTCCTGAAGCACAAGATGGCGACTACACAGGTGAGACAGGTAACCATGGAGATATCCACTTGACATTCCCAAATAACGTTGTTATTGGTATCAAGCGTGATGTAACTGTTTACCGTTTCTTCTGGCCACGTAAGGACTCAATTGAGTACACAATGTATACTCGTGTTGGCGTCCAGATCGAGCAAGCAGATGCTTGGGTCGTTGTTAAGAACGTTAAGGTAGCTTCCTAATTAGGAATTAACCCGTAAGAAAGGCCCCCGAATTAATTTTTGGGGGCTTTTCATTTTAATTTAGTAATGCTATAATTAACTTGAGTAGAATTAGGAGATATATATGTCATTCGAGACATTGAAAGTATCTGAATTAAAAAAGATTGCAGAAGACTTTGCAGTCGAAACTGAAGGCCTAAAAAATAAAGCCGACATTATTGCAGCACTCGCAGAAGAGGGCGTAACTTGGTCTGTATATAACAAGACCATTGAGAAGATGGAAGAAGACGAAGAAGATATGGCAGTAGAAGTATTACCTAAGTTTGATCCAAAGGCGGAACAGCCAGCAGACACAGTATTAGTTAGAATGACCAGAGCAAACTTTAGATATGATATTATGGGTCATACATTCACAAAAGATCACCCATTTGTAGCAATGAACAAAGACAAGGCTCAAGAAATTTTTGATAAGGAGGAGGGCTTTAGATTAGCAACTCCAAAGGAAGTCCAGGAGTACTACAACTAATCTAAGCCTATAAAATGGCAGAGATATTAATAAATTCACAATCACCAATAACACATCAAATTTTTTGGAATGGTGACGTTGGAACGCCAGACGCCCTACCAGTAGTAAGGATTTATGATGTTACAAATGATCCTGCAATTAGTCCTGCAATTAGTCCAACACAGATTCTTGCTACGCTAATATCTTCGCCTGACGAAAATAATCCTGGAACATATGTTATTAATATCCCTTATCAGTATACAGATAGAAATAAAACTTTAAGGATTAGATGGTCATATTCTATTGATTCTACGCCAGTAGAAATGTACGATGAAGTGTATGTTATAACCCCATATGTAGATTTTAATCACGTTCAAGACTTGGGATTTAGCATCGATTCTTCAGATCCACAATACAGATCTTATAAAGAGTTAGTTAGAGCAGAAAGATATGCTAGAAAACAAATAGAACAATACACTGGTCAAAATTTTTATCTATATGATGATGTTTTTATAGTTTACGGATACGATTCAGACACTTTAACATTACCTTCAAGGGTCGCTGAGCTTCATGAATTATATTCAGCAGACACCTTGTTAATAGATACATTGAACGACATAAATAATTGGGGTTACGATGTAATTCTTAGTGAGAGCGGATATGGAATTAGAATTAATCGTCAAAATTTACTAGACAACACAGTTTATACAGCAAACGGAATGATCCCTCCAAGTATAAATGATTACGGTTATGGAGTATTTAAATCTGGAATTCCATATAAAGTTCAGGGTAAATTTGGCTGGGAAAAGGTTCCAGATGAAGTTGAATTAGCAGCTATAGAATTAATGAAAGACTACTTTAATAAAGATACTGTGTGGAGAAATAAGTATATAAAGAAAATTTCTACATTCGATTGGGACTTTGAATATACTGGAGAAGCGCATACTGGTACAGGAAATGCCTATGCAGATAGGTTACTAGCAGATTATGTCCTCACAGCAAAGGTAGAAATTATATAATGAACGATTTGATAGACTCAGTTTTGTCTATGCATCTAGATGTTTATAAACAAACTGAAGTTCAAGATCCAGATACTGGCGCCATTGTTCGTGAATGGTCATATTATAAAACTGTATCTTGCCACGCAAAAGGTGTGATTAGCAACTCTGCAACAACTAGATCTAGTGATAAGCAAATATTTTCAAACAAATATATTAATGATCAAATTATTCAAGTTAGAACATCTGAAAGACTAACTCCAAGAGAGAAGGTTACTAATATTAGAGATAACGAAGGAAATGTTATCTGGCATGAAATAAATTTTCCTAGCGAAACGCCAACTGTATTTGAGGTAATGGGAACGACACCAGTTACTGATCCGTTTGGTCGTGTGATAGCATATAACTCATCTATGAAGAGATCGGAGAATCAGCAAATTGGACAATAGCCATTTACTAGTTCAGGCATCCAGCGGTCTTGAAAGATTGATGGGTGGCTCAGGGCCAGGCGGAGTTTTAAAAGATAGTACAGTTGCACAAGTGTCTGCATATGTATATTATCAGGCTAGTGTAATATCAAAGCTAACATCTAGCAAGCAATTTCAAAATGCTTTTACAACAACTGTATTTGAGCAGATAGAGAAAGACTTTGGTAACTACGTAGATGCACTTGCAAGAACAAGGCCTAAATCGCTTCATCATGTGTATGAGTGGAAAAAGGTTGGAAACCCAACAGCAAGATTATTTAAGATAAATAAGATTTCAGAGCAAGGGCTTTCATTTAGAGTTAATTATGATTTTAAACCATCAAGATCTATGGTTCCAACTGGCAAAGGTAAAAGAAGACATATGTTTATTAACAAGGCGGCAGTAATGGAAGAAGGGTCACCATTAGTTATTAGACCAAAAAATTCAGAAAGATTAGTCTTCGAGTACAATGGAGAAACAGTATTTATGCCTAAAGGCGCAGCAGTTACAGTAAAAAGACCTGGCGGATCTGCAGCAAGAAATCAATTTTCTTTAGCGTATTCTAGATTTTTTAGTGGACAGCTAGTAAATACATCTATTAAGAATTCTGGATTTCAGTCTTTGTTTAACTCAAGATTGACTAAGGCTATGAAATTGCCTTCTACTATTAAAAAGGTTCAATATAAATTTTCGGCTAACGTTGTTAGATCTCAGGCAGACTCAGCATTGGCACTAGCATTTGGAGGTGCTCTATGACAGCTAATTATAAGTTAGATGCAATGCTGGAGCTCAGAAAGTATCTGTGGGATCAGTTATCTTCTAGAAATATATTTGATGAAAACGACTACTGGAGCGATAATCTAAATGAAAATATAGTTCCAATTATTCCTGTTCAGCAGTCGGCAGAAATGAATCAGTTCTTGAGCGGCAAGAAGCACATAGTCTACGATAAGGTAGGAATGTCATATGAAGATAATTGGCTAATATGCTGTGAGCAAATAATGCTTACCCTATATTCAACATCTATATCAGATATTAACGAGATGAGAAACTACCTGACTGATGAATTTAGACGTATGGATGAGTCTGCTAGGGATATAAATAAGTGGTCTGGTTTGTCAGATAAGTTTAAATTTCATACTATATGGATAGCTGACATTTCTCCAACTGCCCCATCAGAAGAACTTCAAGGTTTCTTTGCCGCTGAGGTCATTTTAGAAATTAAATATTCTAGAATTACAGACGGCCAAGGGAGATTCCTATAGGGGTTTGCCTTTTTACCCTTAATGGACTAAAATTGTACCAAGAGGGAAGAGGCCTAGCCAGCCAGATTTTTAGATTTACAATTTAATAACCAAAGAATTCCAGGAGGTGGAAACACAATATGGCACAAAACGCAGGTAATGCTAAAAACATTCTCGTAGGTGCATCCCCATTGTTTATTTCAAACATTGATTCAACAACATCAGGATACGCAACATATGAGAACTCAGAGCCAGGAACAACAAACGCAGGTGCATTTGCTACAGGAGTATCCTATACAAATACACTTAACGCAGTTGAGTCTGGTACTTTCTATTACAGAAACGTAGGTTTTACCAACAACGGTTTGCAGATTACATACAATCCAACATATGATTCAGTAACTGTCGACCAGCTTCTTGATACAGCTAAGCTGTTCAAGTCAGCGATGGAGGTTATGATCGCAACTGAAATGTCAGAAGGTACACTGGAGAACGTTCTAGTTGTATTCGGACAGCCAGACGATCCAGCCAACAATACAGCAATTTCACAAAATAACACAATTATTTCATCAGGCACAGGTACAACAAAGAAGGATACCCTAGGTATCGCAGCAGGAGCTCTTGGTATTGCACCAACAGAGCGTCAGCTTATTGCAGTTGGTCAAGCACCAACTACAGCAGGTGCTCAGACAGAGCGTGTATATTATGCACGTCGTGTTCTTTCAGTACAACAGTCACAGTTTACTTTGGCTCGTTCAGCCCCAACCACATTCCCAGTAACATTCCGTCTTCTTCCAACCGCTATGAGCGGCTACGAAGGACAAGAGTACGGTAAGATTATTGACCGTGTATTGGTAGTATAATAATTAATTTATTCCATAGAGCCCCTGAGAAATCAGGGGCTTTCTGGTTGTATTAGTATATTATTTTTAGTATAATGATTTAGAGTAGATCCTAGGAGGATTAAATTGGCAACAACAGTATATGACGTAGAAGAAGTAACTCTACAAAATGGCAATATAGCAAAGCTAAAGCCACTATCAATCAAAGAACTTCGTAAGTTCATGACAGCAATACAGAAGACAGGCGAATCTCAAACAGAAGATGAGACACTTAACATCTTGATCGACGCATGTGCAATTGCACTAGAAAGACAATTACCAGAATTGGTAGCAGATAGGGATGCATTTGAGGATGCCTTAGATGTTCCAACAATGAACCGCATTCTTGAAGTTTGCGGAGGAATCAAGCTTGACGACCCAAACCTACTAGCGGCAGCGGTTCTGGCTGGTCAGAACTAGACTTAGCCGCTTTAGAAGGAGAACTTTTTCTTTTAGGACATTGGAAAAATTATGATGAACTTGAAGAAAATCTATCAATGCCAGAACTTATAAATACTTTCCAGGCTTTAAAGAAAAAGGAACATGATATGAAAAAGTTTCAAGCATCTTTAAAGGGAGTAGATATAGGTGAATATGAAGAAGATAAAAAGGAGGCTTCTAGTTTTGAAGACATACAATTGAGAGCAGCAGGAATAAATGCTACTAGCAATGATGTTGTGTCACTACAAGGAAGATTTGCAGCTCAGGCTGGATTTGGAATTGGAGAAGGACTAGGATACTCTAGGGAGTAACTTGAGATAAATGGCTGACGAAACAATCAGTACCCGCATAGTCGCTAATGCCGACTTCTCAGCCCTTATTGCCGATGTGCATAAGGTTACTGCAAGCCTATCTAAATTACAAGAGCAATTAGCTAACTCTAACAAGATGTTGGCAAATCAAATTGCTGTAATGAATAGATCTTTTTCAGACACCCTAAGAAGTACAGGCCAGTTCTCAACACACTTTGTAAGCCTACAGTCAGATGTAGAAAAGTTTGGTAAAAATCTTGATGGTGGAAAACTAAAGTTAAATCAATACTTTAATACATTTAGAGATCATGCAAGAACATCTGGCGGACTTATCAGAGAGCTTGCTAAACAGCAAGTAGCATTACAAAATTCAGTACTACAACCACTAGGCAGAAACGCTCAGGGATTAATGCAATTCAATGTGCATGTTCCAAGAGGTCTCGATGAAGTAAAGAATAAGACTGCAATTGCAAGACAAGAATTGCAGATTATGAATAAAGTTATTCAGGATGGCGCTGGACAACTTATTAACTGGGGTAAGAATACTCAGTGGGCTGGTCGTCAGTTAACAGTAGGTTTAACTGTACCACTTGCAGCATTTGGTAAAGCAGCAGCAGATGCATTTAGAGCTGCAGATGAAGAACTAGTTCGTCTAACAAAGGTTTATGGAGATGTTGCTGGAACATCAGCACAAGAGCTAGGTAAAGTTAGATCAGAGGTTACTCAAACAGCTAAAGAAATTTCTGCTGCTATGGGTGTTAGCTTTAAAGAAACAATTGGTCTAGCTGCTGATATTGCGGCAACTGGTAAAACTGGCGACGAGCTTTTAGGATCTATTAAGGAAACAACAAGACTTGCAGTGCTTGGTGAAGTAGATCGTCAAGAGGCCATGAAAGCTACCCTTGCAATTCAATCAGCGTTTAAGCAAAATACAGATGAGCTTTCTCAGTCAATTAACTTTCTAAACGCAGTTGAAAACCAAACTTCAACAACTCTTAATGACTTAGTAGAAGCTATTCCAAAAGCTGGTCCAGTAATTCAAGGATTAGGTGGAAGCGTACAAGACTTAGCTCTTTATCTAACTGCTATGCGTGAAGGCGGTATTAATGCATCAGAAGGAGCAAATGCTCTAAAATCTGCACTTGCATCTTTAATTAACCCAACAGATGTTGCGGTAGATAAATTCAAGGGCTTGGGTATAGATCTTTTAGGAATTGTAAATAATAACGCTGGTAATCTAACTGGCACATTGATGGCATTGCAAGGAGCATTAGATAATTTAGACCCTTTACAAAAACAACAAGCAATTGAACAATTATTTGGTAAGTTTCAGTTCTCAAGACTAAACGCTTTGTTTGAGAATCTTGGAAGACAGGGAAGCCAAACGCTTCAAGTATTAGATCTTATGAAGGCATCTTCTGACGAATTGGCAGCCGTGGCTGGTCGAGAATTAACAGCCGTTACAGAATCTGCTTCAGGTAAATATCGTAGAGCATTAGAAAGCCTCAAGGCATCTCTTGCAGATGTTGGAGAACAATTCTTAACTATTAATACAGCTCTTATTCAGGTTATTGATAAAGTAGTACAGTTTGCGACTAATCTACCTGGTCCAATCAAACAGGTGTTAGGTTTGCTCGGCGGAATAACAGCAATTGCTGGTCCATTAATTATGATTACTGGTGTTCTTGCAAACTTCTTCGGTTATATTATGAAGGGTGTCTTCCACATGAAGGCATTCTTTAAAGGTGGAGAAGGTTGGAAATATCTTACACCAGAAATGTTGGCTGCAGAAAAAGCTGGTAAATTAGTTGAACAATCATTTTATAGCGATGCAAAAGCGGCTGCAGTATTAAAGCAAGCATTAGGAAACTTGATTGATGAATTTTCAGTACTGGAAGCAAAAGCAAAGGCGGGAGCATTAAGTGTAAATCCAGCAGTATCAACAATGGCTGGAAATTTAGTTATGGCTGCAGGCGGTGGAAGAGTTGTAAATCCACAACATCCATTAGCAGGCCCAATGGGTACAAGAGCAAGCTCTCATATGGTTCCAAGATCTGGAATGACAGAGCAAGAAAGACTTGCACAAACTATGTTTGGAATGGTTCCAGGATCTGGAATGGTAAATCAAAAGATTGGACAAAATCCTCAGATTTACATGAACGACGCTTTGCCAAATGTTCCTGGACTTACAACTGTTGGCGGAGTTTCAACTGGTATAGTTTCAGGAGAAGCAGCAAGATGGCATTCTATGATGGCCACACTTGCTATGCAGTCAAAGGCAGAAATTGAAACATTAAAGAAACAAATTGTTGCTACAGGAACAGTAAGTAAAGAATTTATGATGCAGTTCGATGATATTTTACCAATTGTATCTAGACTTACAGATAATGCTGCTAGAGAGTCTGCATTAATTGTTGCAGAACTTCGTGCAGGAAAACTAACTGTAGAGGCAGCTAAAGCAAAAATTATAGCACTTAATCTAGAAACAGAAAGAATGATTACGTCTGCCGTTGGAGCACAGGCTACTGCAATGGGTAGAACAATTAATCCTACTATGGTTCCTACATTAAATCAGCCAGTTGTTGATCCTAGCGGTAAATCTAATATGAGAGAGCTTTTCAAAAAAGGCAGAACAAGAGATTTTATAAATAGAGTAGCAGGCGCACTTGGAGTAAGAACATCAGGCGCTGGATATAATATTGAAACAACAGTTCCACGTAAGATGAATGCTGGCGGATATGTATATACCCTGAATGATGGAAACATTGTTCCTGGTCCAAATGTTAATGCAGATGTTGTTCCAGCAATGCTTACACCAGGAGAATTCGTTGTAAATAGAGAATCAGCACAAGCAAATCTTCCGTTATTGACTGCTATAAATAATGGATATAATAATGGCGGAAAAGTAAGATTCCAAAGAGGACACGTTGGTCCACAAATGTCAGCACCAGGATCAGCCATCAGCGGACTTGGCGCTAGGTCTGGAGCAACTTCACATATATCAAGAGGAATTCCTATATGGATGACTTCAACATTAAATCAAGAAACTAGAGCTGGAAGACCAGGATTAAGTGGAAGACAAATCCATGGCGAATTTATGACCGCATTAAAGAGCGGAAGACACCCATTTGAACCACTAATAACAGCAGCACGAGCTTCTGGAATGCCTGGAGAAGAAGCAAAGATCCTTGCAGCTTTTGATAATATGATGAATGATTTAAAGGGACCAAGTGCAGATAAAATGTTTGTAGGCGGAACAGCAAACTCATTTGAAAATCATTTCAGTAGAAAAGTTTTGCCTAAGTTTGGTAGAGGATTCCAAGAATTATTTATGTCTTATGGAACTGCATACGGTGCACGAGGATCTAGATCAATGGTTGCACAAGGCAATGTTCATATAGATCCAAGTTCTGGAAAAGTATCTGGAATAAGTGGAAGAGGAAATCCTTTAGCTAGAGGAATTTCTTCTGGCATTTTAGGTTCATTTAGTGGCGCAGGTTTTGGTGGCGCTAGAGCAAGACTATCTTCTGGCATGGCTAGTGCGGCATTAACAGTACTTTCAAGAGGTAGAATAAGACGTAACAGTGGTGGCATGATTCCAGGATTTAATGCTGGAGGAATGGTTCCGTCTGCTAATGGTAATAAGTACAATATGGGCGGCATGGTTCAAGGCTATAACGAAGGCGGAGAAGCAAAATCTAGAGGTACTGGCGGCATGGGAATGTTTATGGGCGGCATGGGACTTCAAATGGCTGGCGGAGCAGTTGGAGGTACTGCAGGAAGCATAATGGGTAATGTTGGTATGGCAATGCAATTTATGCCTATGCTAGGAATGCTACCAAAACTTACGGGTGGAACAAAGATATTCTCTACTGCAATAAAAGCATTAACTGCTGGAATAAAAGCAGCAGCTGTAGCAATGAAAGCATTTGTTTTAGCAAACCCTCTATTGATAGCAGGAACTTTAGCCGTTGCAGGTGCAATTACTGCATATAAAGCATGGCGTAAATCAATTGAAGATACTAGACGTGAACAAACATCTTTGTTTGGAATTACAGAAAAGGGTGCTAAAGAGATTGGGGTTAAGTATACAACCCTTACTGATAAGATTAAATCACTAAGAGAAGAACAGAAGCTTGCAGCAGATAAAGCAAGAGCATATTTTGAGTCTTATACTGCTTCAGGTGTAGGCGGATTAACATTAACAATCAAACAGCTTAAAGAATTAAAAGAACGTGTTAAGACAGATATGCCAGAAACAATGAAAGCTTTAAATGACATTGATTCTTCTAAGGTTAATGAGTGGGCAAGCAATCTTAAGGCTCAGATGGTATCTAGTGGAAAAACTGTAGAAGAAGCTACTAACTTAATTTATGCTTTAATTGAAGCTTCTAATAAAGCTGGTATGGGAGTGTCAGCAATAAGTAATAAAGCATTTACTGGAATTACAGATAAAGGATCTGCCGCAGCATTTGTATTAAAGAATTTAGCTCAAAATATTAAAGATGTTACTGAGATAGATCCATCAGCGTTTGCCTCAAATGTGGATACCGCCATAACATCATTAGACTCAGCAGTAAGTTCTTTAATTGGAACTAAGGATGAGTCTGGTAAAGTTCTAGATGAAGCAGGAGCAATCGCTGTTCAGTTTGAAAAAATGACTGAGTCTGGAATTAAAAATAATAAATTGGGCGAAGAAGCCTTTAAGACATTAAAATCTCAAAGACCAGAGTTTGCAAATATATTAAATAAATCAGATACAATTGGCGGAATGTATGCTAAGTGGAGATTGATGTTAGCTGGCGTTAAGATTGATTTAAAAGCAATCAGTTCGGCCCAAGCAGAGACACTAGCAACATTTGAAGCGGGACTACAGGCTGCTGCAGACACAGCGCTCCTTGTTGGAAACAATCTTAGTGGTGTTGCAAATGTTGCACCGACACTAAAGAAAGTTACTGAGCTTCAAAAAGAAGCAGCAAAGGCAGCCGAAAAGGGAGCAAAGGGAACCGCTGGATTTGATAAGGCCAAAATAAAATCAATACAAGATGAGATTAAAGCCATTAGAGAAAGAGCAGAAGCTAGAAAGAAAGCTCTTAGAGAAACATTTGATCGTGAAAATGCAGAATTAGAACTACAGCAAGCTAAGTTAGATTTGCAATCAGCAATTGCTCGTGGAGATAATGAGGCAGCAGCAGCTGCACAAATTAGAATTCAACAGATTCAAAAGGAAGCAAGCATAAAGGCAGCTGAAGCAAAGATTGATGAGAATGCTAGAAAAGAAGAAGCTATTCAGCAAAAACTACTAGATGATGATGCGGCAGCAAAAGATAAGGCTGGTGAAAATGTTAATAAAAATCAAAACACCGCTAGCAATCTTGCAAAATCTGCCCAAACTATTTCTAGTCTAACAAATCAAATAACAGACCTCGGCACAAGACTTTCTATGTTAAATCCTAAGTCTAAAGACTACAAGTCACAAGAATCAGAAATCAGAATGCTATTTTCTAATGTGATGCAAGATGTTGCTAAAGCTGCAAATTCAGACAAGTATGTAGCAGAAGCTTTCAGCAACTACTTAGATAAAGACGCTAAGGGCAAGTATATTCCATCTGAAAGTAAAACATACAAGATTCCTAAGCGTGGTGAAGTTACAATGGGCGGAGCATTTGATAACTTAAAGGCTTTATCTGGAAGTATGTCATCATTTGCGATTGACCTTATGGGTAAAGACAGTAGAAGCTTAACTGATATATATAACATAATGGCAAAGGGAGAGAGTAAGAGTAGAACCGTTACTCCAGAAGATCTTCAAAAAGCAATTAAGGCTGTTCAAGCAGACCCTGGTAAATACTCTATGTCTGACAGAAAAGGCGTAATTGCTTCTGCTGCAAAAAAAGCTACAGATAAAGACGGATATCTAACTGATGATGCAAGAGAAGTCTTGTTAAATTATTATAATATGAAAAAGAATGATACTTTTACATATGGCTCAGAAGAGTATAGAACCACAGTTGGTGCTGATGCAAAGATATTGTTACCAAAGGCAGTAAGAAAAGCAATGGGCGGATATGTAAGACGTGCTGCATCTGGGGTTTCTGGAATGACAGGTTCACAGCCTTATCTTGTGGGAGAGCGTGGTCCAGAGCTATTTGTTCCTTCATCTGGCGGTCAAATAATTCCAAATAATATTTTAGGAGCAAGCTATAATATTCCAAATGGAAGAATCGGAAATATATCTGGTATGGGCAGTTCTTCAAACAGCAATATTGTTTATAATATTGATATTGATCTAAACGGGACAAACGTAACCGCAGATGATATAATGAGAAGGTTCAAGTCTGAACTGGCTTTGATTAATGCTAAAGAAGGAAGAACTAGAAATCTTGGAGGTAATTACTAATGTCAATGTTTTTGCCTAGAGGCTCTATTCTTTATATTGAGGCTAAAGACCTTCTTGCTACCCCCGCTGGCACAACAAAGGTTTGGAATAAAATAACAGAGCATAACAGAAGCTCCCTAGATCTTGGAACAGAAAGAATTGAAAAGGTTGTTAGAACATCTAATGGAACATTAAGAAAAACCCATATTGCAGATAAAAGAAAATTTGAATTATCCTGGGACATGCTTCCATCTTATAGAACATTGACCGTGGACGGTGGATGGGGAGCAGAAGACCTTAGATCTTTCTATTATGGGGACGAAGGAAAGCAGAGCTTTAACATAAGGGTCAACCTAGCTAAAACAGGCTCAGATCAGTCTACAGCGGGTTTTGAGGCCTATACAGTAGTCATCTCATCATGTAATTTTACGGTTGTTAAAAGAGGTTTACAGCCACATTGGAACGTGTCCCTATCACTGGATGAGGTCTAATGTATCCTTTAGAGCCAGTTGCTAAAACCACCTTAGAACAAAATACATCAGTGTCTATGGGCTCATCCCTTAGATTTGAATATAATATGAATTCAATGATTGATAATATAACAGTATCTGGGGCGGATATAACAAAGACAGATTCATCTGGTCAAACATATACCCCATTTAAAAAACTATTTCCAGTAGATTCTATTATTAAACCATTTAGACCACAAGGCGCTGGATTAAAATATGCTATATCTGGAGATGTTGATAGCGGTTGGAAGAATCCTAGATCTATCGATTATATTCCAAACTTTAGAATATATTATCCTGGAGTAGACACTACCTACAAATATTATATTTCAGCATTAAATACTGGAATAGATGTTACTATAACATATCCCAAAACAATTTTAACAAATAAGATAGTTGCTAGATTTGAACTATCTCATTCTACCCCTGCCACCTGGACTATCTTTGGAAACGGTTCTCAATTGGCCACTGGATCAAGTTCTGCAATTGTCCCATTTACAACTAATGGAAATAAGAATTATGATGCAGGTACAGTAACAATATATTACAACGGAACCTCTTGGAGCACTACAGAGCCTGCAATACCAGCGGCACCAGTAAGTCTTACAAGCGTTAAGATAACATCATCTGGAGTATCTGGCAAATATGTAGGATTAATAGAATTGTCTCCCAAATGGTATTTGGATGCAACAGAGCACTTAGTATCATTTGATATATCTAAAGAGTCTTCTACAAGTTCCGAAGACCTTATGCCAGTTGGCAAAGTTTCTGCAAACTCTTTAAGCGTTAGTTTAATTTCTTATGAAGCAACAAGAAAAATGATTAGCTACGATAAAACATTTACATTAGATCCATCAAAGATTTATTTGTATAAACAAATGGAGATCAAGCCCTTTATTAAACTATATAATTCTAGCGGAGCTCTGACAGATTCGATGGGTAAGTACGATAATATTTTGCAAGGAGTCTTCTATGGTGACACATGGTCATTTTCAGAGCATGGAGATATTTCATTAACAGCATTGGATGGCGCAAAGATTTTGCAGGAAACAATGGCTCCTCCACTATTCTGCGAAAACTATTCTATTACTGCTATTATTAGAAGGCTGCTTGATTCTGTAGGATTTACGAATTATAAGATTAATATAAAAACAAGTGACGACTCTATCATTACTCCACGGTACTGGTGGAGCGATAATACAAAGACAGTGTGGGATTGCTTGCAAGAGTTATGTCGTGATACTCAAATGACTGCAGTGTTTTCATATAATAACGTCCTTCAGTTCTATAGCAGAAACTGGATATTTGATTCAACAAGAACAACGAATTGGTCGTTTAGAAGCGAAAGTTCTGGATCAGATCTTCCTAATATATTAAGCTTTAATAAAAATGATTTGCCTTCAGCAAACCAAGTTAAGGTATTTTGGAATAGCGTATCAACATCAAACTATGTTCAAAGTGCACAAGATATATGGAAATCAGATCCATATTTCTTAGGAGCTATGGCTTTGAATAATGATTTGCTATCAACAACTGGACCAGGAGGATATATCAATCTATCTCCTTCGGTTGTAAATCCAGAAGAGCTAGGGCTAACTCTTTACAACTATGCAGGATATTTGGTGATTGGTTCTGAAATTATTGAATACGATGCAGTGCAGTTTGAGTATGTTGATCTTAATGGAACAAAGCAGTTTGTTGACTTAACAAGTAAAACAGATAATAATAAGTATTTAGGATTAGCTATTCAAGGCGGCGCCCTTGCCCCAAGTGGTAAATACAGAATTAAAACTAGAGGGGCATTAAATACTAAAATAGAAACACATTACGCTGCTGCTCAAAACATAATTGATTCATGGAGTGGATATGAGGTGACTTGGGTATGAGATATTATGAGTGGTATATGATTAATGGAGGATACACTGAGCCAACTGCTCCAGTTCCCGCAAATTACAATCTACAATTTGTTTCCGTAATTGTAACTTCTCCAACAGAAGCAACAATAGTAGCTGGACCTACAACGACCACACCAGCAAGTTATTCTGGAACAGCCTCTACTGA
>JACCDG010114170.1_pt1 | contig 15494 bp, 16 predicted proteins | sample 7442471 | NCBI WGS metagenome assembly JACCDG01 (sample SAMN15323444, study PRJNA562643) | freshwater metagenome | isolation source: river surface water | place: USA:Blue River Watershed | collected 2017-08-17
ATGCAGACACGTGAAGAGTTGTACCAAGCAATTAATTACTATGAATATGAAAAAGCACTTGACCAAACACTAGGTAAAGACAACAGGTAGGGACCATGACAGAAATCAAAGTAAAGAAGTCAGTTGCACTCTCTGGAGTTCCAGCGGGAAACACAGCGCTGAGCGCAGTAGGTGGAGCAGATCTTCACTACCGCGGATACTCAATCAAAGATTTGGCAGCTAACTGTCAGTTTGAAGAGGTCGCATACCTATTGGTCCATGGCGCGCTACCTAATCAGGCTCAATTAGATGCGTACAAGGCAAAGCTCAAGGGACTACGCGGGCTTTCACCTCAGGTCAAAACAGTGCTTGAACAACTTCCAGCTTCTGCCCATGCGATGGATGTTTTGCGTACAGGCTTTTCAGCACTCGGTGCGGTCACACCAGAGTCAACCAAGCACACACCAGAAGAGGCGCGCGATATCGCTGATTCAATGTTGGCAAAGACCGGTTCATTACTTGGGTATTGGCACCACTTTGCAAATAATGGAAAGCGCATCGAAGTAGAAACCGATGACAACTCAATCGGTGCTCACTTCCTGCACCTACTTCACGGCGAAAAGCCAAGTGAGCAGTGGGAAAAGGCGATGCACGCATCACTAGTTCTTTACGCAGAGCACGAGTTCAACGCTTCAACATTTACCGGTCGTGTCATTGCAGGAACCGGTGCAGATATTTACTCATGTGTTACCGGCTCAATCGGAGCGCTCAGCGGTCCAAAGCATGGTGGCGCAAATGAGGTCGCACTTGAGATTCAACTTCGTTACTCAACACCAGATCAGGCAGAGGCTGATATTCGTAAGCGTGTAGAGAACAAGGAAGTTGTTATTGGTTTTGGTCACCCGGTTTACACAGTGTCAGATCCTCGCAATGAGATCGTCAAGGTCATAACCAAGGAGCTAGCGGTTGAAGCTGGCAAGGAAAATCTCTACAACGTTGCCGAGCGTATTGAATCTGTGATGTGGGAAGTTAAGAAGATGTTCCCAAACGTCGACTGGTTCTCAGCTGTTGCATATGATGCGATGAAGATTCCAGTTAATTACTTCACTCCACTATTTGTGATGGCTCGTATTTCTGGTTGGACAGCTCACGTCATTGAGCAGCGCAACGATGGAAAGATCATCCGCCCAACAGCTACCTATGTTGGTCCAGAAGATCTTGCCTTTGTACCTATTGAAAAGCGCTAATCAATGTCGAGCCATGTAAGTCAAGGTAACCAGCCATACGATCAAGCGATAATCGATATTGTCGATTACGCGCTGAACTACGAGATCAAATCTCCGGTTGCTTACGAGACTGCATGGAACTGCTTTATGGACACACTGGGTTGTGGCCTCGAAGCCCTTGAATATGAAGCCTGCACCAAGCTTTTAGGACCGGTTGTTCCAGGTGTAACTGTTGCCAACGGCGTCAAGGTGCCAGGAACAAAGCATGTCTTAGATCCAGTGCAAGGTGCCTTCAATATCGGCGCGATGATTCGTTGGTTAGATTTCAATGACACCTGGCTTGCTGCTGAGTGGGGACATCCTTCAGATAACTTAGGTGCAATTCTTGCAACCGCTGATTGGTTGAGTCGTACTACAGATAAGAAGTTCACAGTTAAAGATGTTTTAACTGCGATGATCAAAGCCCATGAAATTCAAGGCTGTATCGCATTAGAGAACTCATTTAATAAGGTCGGTCTTGATCACGTTGTATTGGTAAAGGTTGCATCAACCGCTGTTGTTGCGCAGATGATGGGTCTGACTCGTGATCAAGCACTTGCCGCGGTTTCACTGGCGTGGGTTGATGGTCAATCACTTCGTACCTACCGCCACTTTCCTAATGCAGGATCACGTAAGTCATGGGCTGCAGGAGATGCTACCTCGCGTGCAGTTCGTCTTGCTTTGATTGCAAAGACTGGCGAGATGGGTTACCCATCAGCGCTCACCGCAAAGACCTGGGGCTTCTACGATGTCTCCTTCAAGGGAAATGAATTCAAGTTCCAACGTCCTTACGGTTCATATGTCATGGAAAATGTTTTGTTTAAGATCTCTTTCCCAGCAGAATTCCACTCACAAACTGGTGTTGAAGCTGCGATGACTATTTATCACCAAATGCAGGCTGCAGGTAAGACATCAGATGACATCGCAAAGGTAACGATCCGCACCCACGAGGCGTGTATCCGCATCATCGATAAGAAGGGTCCGCTCAATAACCCGGCGGATCGTGATCACTGTATCCAGTACATGGTTGCGGTTCCATTTATCTTTGGTCGACTGACCGCTCGTGATTACGAAGAAGATATTGCTGCCGATCCTCGTATCGATGCTCTGCGCGAAAAGATTGTCTGTGTTGAAGACCCTGGCTATACAGCCGATTATCACAACCCTGAAAAACGCTCGATTGCCAACGCAATTACAGTTGAATTCAAGGATGGCACCGTCTTTGATGAGGTAGCCGTTGAGTACCCAATCGGCCATGCACGTCGTCGCACCGAAGGTATTCCGCTACTTATTGAAAAGTACAAGACCAATCTGGCTCGTATTTACGATGGCGATAAGCAGAAGAAGATCATTGATTTGTGTCTTGATTACGACAAGCTTGCAGCAACTCCAGTAAATGAGTTTATGGATTTGCTGGCTCTTTAATGAGCGATATGTCAGCACAGGTGCGCCGCGCACTAGATGTTGCTGTCGAGGCAATTGGTGGTTCAGCTCGTGATGGCCAGATTGAAATGGCTGAAGCTGTTGCAAACGCCTTAACTAACCGCCATCACCTCATGGTTCAAGCCGGTACTGGTACTGGTAAATCACTTGCCTATTTAATTCCTGGCATCGTGCATGGTCGCAAAGTATTGGTTGCAACGGCAACGATTGCGCTGCAACGTCAGTTGGTAGATCGCGATTTACCTGCGGTAGTTCCTGCACTAGAAAAGGAACTTGGCCGCGAAATTTCCTACGCAATTTATAAGGGCGTTGGAAATTATGTGTGTTTGCAGAAGATGAATAGCGAGGATATTGATCCTGACACCGAGTTAGTGATGGAGGTTTCATCGCTAGAAAAGGATGCGAAGCGATTAATCGCTTGGGCTAAGACTCCAGGTGTCAGCGGAGATCGGGATGATGCACCCGAAGTAGATCGACGTGTGTGGCTGGCGAACAGTACATCTGGCCGTGAATGTGTCGGTGCAGATGTCTGTGCCTTTGGCTCACAATGCTTTGCGGCAAATGCAAAAGCTAAGGCGCAAACTGCAGATATCGTCGTTACAAATCACACCTTGTTAGCAATCGAAATCGTAGATTCGCATCCGATCCTGCCTGAACGCGATTGCGTCATTTTGGATGAAGCCCACGAGTTCATGGATCGAGCAACCCAAGCAGTTACCGATGAACTAACTTCTAACCGAGTTTTGCGAGCCGCAGCGATGGCCCGAAAGTTCATGCCGGGCAAGCTTTCAGATGCCTTCCACAAAGCCGCCAATGATTTCCATGAATCGATGGTTGATTACGGCGAGGATGTAAAGGGTGATCCAACCGCACTTGGTCGACTAGAGGAGATTCCTCAATCCCTTGAGTTTTCTATTCGCAAGGTTATGGAAAGTGCAAAGGCGATCACCCAGTTCTTATCAGCAGATGATGAGATTATCGATACGGATGCATTAGCAGAGCGTGCCCGTGTCAAGGGTGCGGTTACAGAGATCGCAACAACTGCTACTACTTTGCTGAAGATGGGGGATGGCTTAGTTCTTTGGTACGAGCCAACCTTCTCCACACTGTACCTGGCACCTTTGTCGGTATCAGAGGTTTTACGTGAAAACCTTTTGACTAAGACTCCAGTGATTGCAACCTCTGCAACCTTAACTGTGGGCAAGGGCTTTGATTCCATGGCAAAGAGCATCGGCTTTTTAGTCAATGAGGAAATGAACGCTGAGTTAAAGGATGGTGAAGTTGATCCTGCCAATGTTCAAATGCTCGATGTTGGATCTCCCTTTGATTTTGCCAATCAAGGTGTTTTGTACATGCCTAAGCATTTGCCAGAGCCAGGTCGTGATGGCCCCAGCCAGGATGTCTTAACTGAACTTGGTGAGTTAATTGATGCTGCAGGTGGCCGAACCCTCGCGCTCTTTTCATCATGGCGTGGGGTAGAGGCGGCGGATTTACATCTGCGAAAAGTGTTAGCGGAGCTTCCGATCAAGATCATCACGCAAAAGCGTGGCGATGCAGTTGGTCCTTTAGTAGAACGTTTTGCAAAGGATGAAACATCGATTTTGATCGGAACCATGTCTTTGTGGCAGGGCGTTGATGTTCCGGGAAATAGTTGCATCTTGGTTGCTATCGATCGCATTCCATTTCCGCGTCCAGATGAACCCGTGATGAGTGCACGTGCATCACAGGCAGATGCAGCTGGCGGTAGTGGTTTTATGCAGGTTTCACTGCCACGGGCTGCGCTGCTGCTGGCACAGGGCACTGGCCGTTTAATTAGATCGGTTGATGATCGTGGAGTTGTTGCCATTTTGGATTCCAGAATCGTGACCAAGCGGTACGGAAGTGTTCTACTTAACTCGATGCCACCTCTCTGGAGAACCTCAGACAAGGCGGTAGTCGTAGATTCACTGAGAAGACTGAGCGAAAGCATGAAACAATAAAAATATGCCTCGCATTGAAACCCAAACACTTGCAGAGCACCGAGATTGGCGGCGTAATCAGCTGATTGAAGCTGCTGCAAGCATCGCCCTTGAATCTGGTGGTGCTGCAATTACCGTTGCCGCCGTTGCTCAACGCGCTGGGTTGTCACGTACATCTGTCTACGAGTATTTCGGAAGTGGCTCTGAACTTGTTGCTGACTTAGTAATTGATGAGCTCAATAGTTTTGCAGAGACTCTCAACTCAGCCGTTGCCGATTGTGTCGATGCTCAATGCATAGTTACCTGTTGGGTCAAGGGTGCACTTACTTATATTGCAGATGGTCGTCACCTATTAGCAAAGGCTCTCAACGCGACCGCCATGCCGCAATCACGTGCACAGCACATTGGAATGGCACACAGAGCTTTGATGGCACCATTGATGAAGGCGGTCACCAATTTAGGTGTAAAAGATGCACACCGTGCTCTTGCCTTCATTCAGGCGATTACAGATGCATCAACCAAGAGAATTGAATCAGGCCATGACGCAGAGAACGAGATCGCTTATGCGACCGCCTTCTGCATCAATGGCCTGATGGTAAATTAATTACTTTCCAGTTATCGAGTACTTTTTATTTAACGCCTTATAGCTATTACTTTTCGCGGGCGCTGTAGCGGTGATGGTGCACTTTCCCTTTTTGATAGTTGCACGGGCAAGAGCCACAGAACAGGAACCAGCAGTCTTGTAAATGATCTTTTCACCGAAGTTACTGAGAATCGGAAGTTCAAGCTTTGAGCCTGATTTGATCGACTTCGGCATAGTGAAATCACCAAAACTTTGTGTTCCAAGAGTTAATCTAATCGGCAGGATGGCTGTGATGGATGATGCGTTTGCATTTCCCGCTGACGTGACTGCGATTGCACACTCGCCCACACCAGTTAGTGGTGTGATTTCAGTGCCGTTAATGGCACAGGCTGGCGCCAAGGATGAATAGCTCAGCGCTGCCCCTGCCTTTGAAACCGCTGAAAGGGTTGCAAACTGGCGGTAACTCAAAGTTGCTGGGGCCCGGGTGCTGACTGGTATGCCATTGATAGTTGCTGTTATCTCATCAACCGGCAATGTTGTAGCACCCGCTGTTGCAGCTTTAAAGGTTAGCGGAATGAATTGATCCTCACTGAGATCACTTGCGACGGTGTGATCAAAGCGCATGAAAATTCCACACTTGGCGACTGTGCAATCCACTGTTGTGGTGCCTGATACATAACTTCCTGTTGGCTTGAACTTAATGGTGTCGGTCGGAAGAAAGGAGGCTCCTCGGGCGCTGGAAATCCATAACTCGACCGCCTTATTACAGACCGAAGGACGTGTTCCCGCAGGTACTTCAACACATTGCTGAATGTAGAGACCGCCCTTTGCTGGAACATTTGAGAGCGTGATGTTGATTGTTGCACCTTGAGATTCAAGGTTTGTTAAAGGTCCGCCAACAAACTTTGTTTCTGCTGCTTGTGCCGACACCGGCATCAAGAGGGAAGCGATTAATGCAGCAAGAACGAGCTTCTTCATTTTTCTCCTTATTTAACTGTAATGGGAATAAATAGATCTGAACTGCGATCATTACTTCGTAAGTGATCGGCACGTACGGTGATTGCGCATTTGATCTTGGTGCAATCAAACTTTCCAATTTTCTTTGAGATCTTTACTTTCTGTGTAAAGCGTCCACCAGGTAAAAACTCCTCAGTTAAGCCAATTGCATACGGTGGGGGATTAGATGAGATCCAAAAGGAGGCATCTCCAATTCCCGCTTTATTGACTCCGCCACCACATGGAGTCGGTGCCTTTCCCTTGGGCGGAATAACGCAAAAGGCAAGGTAAATTCCAACGGTTTCATCGAAGTACTTTCCATTCACGGTGATCATCGCTCCATCTTTGACCGATGTTTTGGAAACTGAGAGAACCTGACCCTGAGCCCCTTTCACTGATGCGGCAGAGGATGCGGGCATAGATGTAATGGTGAGAGCTACTACCAAAGCCACAATTTTCCTCATGATCAAACTCTAAATTAGCCCTTGAAAACACTTATCCGACAGGACACAGAGATCTGTCGTAGAAAGATTTGGCACACTGCACCCATGAGAAAAGTGCTGATAATTGCGCTCATTGCCCTGCTTTCAGGGTGTGCCGCAAACACCACGGGTAGCAGTTACACAATTTCTCAGAATGATGTGAGATCGATTTCACTCGACACCCAGAGTTCATTCTCAGCCTCACGAGTCATAGTTTTGGCCAACGGTGTTGCTGAGATTATTCAATCTCTTAACGGTCAATCCATCATTGTTGGCCGAGATATATCGAGCACCGAAGATTCTTTAGCCGATATTCCAATCGTTACCTCTGGGCATCAAGTTTTACCTGAAAAAGTTATTTCACTTAATCCTGATCTTGTACTTATTGATGCATCAACTGGACCAATGTCTGCGATTGCAACAATCAAAGCTGCTGGCATTCGAGTTGTTGAAACCCCAGAAAGTTGGAGCCTAGGTGACCTTCCTAAAAAGGTCCGTGCAGTAGGTGCAGCTATCGGTGCTCCAGACAGGGCTGAACTTTTAGTTGAGCAAATTGAACGCGCTGTAAAAACAAGTATGGTGAAGGGTTCACCTCGTGTTGCTTTTCTCTACCTACGTGGAACATCTTCGGTCTACTTAATCGGAGGATCGGGGTCAGGTGCAGATTCATTATTACAAGCAATCGGTGCAGTAGATGTTGGGGCACAGAGCTTAGATCGGCCTTTCAATACCTTAACCGCTGAAAGCCTTGCATCTCTGAACCCTGATGTCATTCTCGTAATGAGTAAAGGGTTGGAATCAGTTGGAGGGGTGCAAGGTCTGCTTAAACTTCCAGGTGTTGCACAAACCAAAGCTGGTAAAAATGCCGCAGTGATCGATGTGGATGATTCTCTGTTGCTCTCCTTTGGCCCCCGAACACCATCGCTGATTGAGGCGTTGGCAACAGCGCTGCGCAAGGCAGCCCCATGAAAAAGTGGTTTCCAGCATTACTTTTACTGAGCGCATTCACACTTTCTTTGTATGTTGGCGCAACTCAGATCGATAATTTTTGGTCAGCCTTAATTAATCCCGGAAGTAATGAAATTCTGTGGCAGATCAGATTTCCACGTGTAACCGCTGCGGTAATTGTTGGTGCAGCGCTAGGAGTGGCGGGCTTATTAGCCCAGGGTGCCTGCAATAACGCGGTTGCAGAACCTGCAATTTTGGGAACCGCAGCGGGCGCTTCTTTTGGTGCGGTACTTGCTATTAGTACTGGGTTAGTTGAAGTGGGAACCATTGGTGCGATTGCCTGCGGAACCATCGGTGCATTACTGACGACAGCGCTAACTTTTAAATTAGCAGCTATCCGCGGAGCACTTTCCTCCTTTACTTTAATCATCGTCGGTATCGCAATCTCTGCAATCTTTACCTCCTTTGTGGGAATCGCATCAGCCATGGCTTCTCGCGCTGATGCTCGTTCCATCTCATTTTGGAGCTTAGGTTCGCTTGCCCTTATAACTTCAGAAAATTTGATTGGCATCGCATTGACAACCCTCATAGGTGTCGCAATTGCTAGGAGGATCGCCCCTGCACTTGATCGACTTTCTTTAGGCGATGCAACCGCCTTTCATTTAGGGGTTAATGTCGCTCGTATTCGCTTATTTGCTTTGATTGCCCTTTCAATCTTGGCAGGTGGTGCCGTTAGTACCGTTGGCTCAATTGCATTTATTGGATTAGCAGCTCCGCATATTGCGCGGTTTATCTATGGTCCATCACACAGAAAACTTGTTGCTCACAGCGCGATAATTGGAGGCTTGATCGTTGTTGTCGCCGACACTGTGTCTCGAACAATTGCCCAACCCAATGAACTACCGATTGGCCTTGCAACAGCATTATTGGGTGCGCCTGTACTGATTGCACTTGTTGCCTTCAAAAACAATGTCTGGAGAACTCAATGATCACCATTGATGAGATCACCATTGTGCGGGATGGTCGCGAAATTATTTATGATTACTCCGAACAGATTCCAGCTGGTTCAATTACTGTAATTATTGGCCCTAATGGCTGCGGAAAATCAACGCTGTTAGCGGCGATCGCCGGTGACATCGCACCAGATAAAGGAACGATCACTATCGATGATGTTCATCCAATTCTGACTCCGGCTAGCTCTTTGGCTGCAATACGAGCGATGGCGGTTCAAAATCAAAGCTTTACCTTGGGTTTTACCGTTCGTCAGATTGTGGAAATGGCCGGTGAATCAACCGAAGTCCTGCAGGCTTTAGGGCTAACGGAAATCTCAGATCGACTTGTTACAACTTTGTCTGGGGGAGAAGCCCAACGGGTAGCTATCGCGCAGGCGATCGCACAAAAGACCCCCGTTCTTTTGCTGGATGAACCGCTAGCAGCGCAAGATATTGCGAGCCGCAAGAAGATCATTGATTTGCTGCAAAGACTCGCGGACAGTGGAATCACTGTAGTAGTTGTGGCACACAGTACCGAAACAGAGTTAACGTGGGCCGATAAAGTTATTAAGCAGTTTCATTAGTTCAGGCCAGGATTTTGCAAAGCTGGGATGCAAAGGCAGTTCATTTACTTTTTCAATATCCACCCAACGAACTTCATGGGATTCATCATTTACTTCGTGGGCAACTAAACCTTCAGAGGCCTGAGCAATAACAGTTTCGTACTTCCAGTCACCATGATCATCGGTAAAGGTGTGCAGCGGGGTTAGCAAATCGGTATCAATTCCAGTCTCTTCAACAGCTTCGCGAAATGCACCTTCAATAGTTGTTTCATGAGAATCACGGGCACCACCTGGAATACCCCAGGTATCACCGTTATGCACCCACGGTGCTCGATGTTGCAAAAGGATTTCGTGGCCGCGCACAATCATTATTCCGGCTGCACCATTAAGGCCCCAGTGCTTATTTCCGCAGGCGCATTCAACCCAACCATCACCATCGCGCGCTGCCATGTTCGTAGCCTGTCACAACTATCCACAGTTCGCGCAGTAGGTAGCACCGCCGTCTGTGGGGCAATTTATGGTGCCGCACATGGTCGCCATCATTGTGATTTTCGCTCTTGTTTTCGCTTCTCCCACCTCTGCGCTGGCAGATGAGTGTGCAGAAAAGGCTTGTATCAATGTCTACACCGACAACAATCAGATAATTATCGAAGCCCGCAAAGGCACTACAACTGCGAAAAAGAGCATCAGCCAGGCACCGAAGAAAACAACGATCAAACCCTCACCAAAACCAAGTGTCAGGCCTTTGTTCTTTCCGCCTGCAGCTGTTAAACCAAGTATTAAAAAGCCGGTCATAAAGCGCACCTACAAGCCGCGGATCAAAAAGGTAACAACAAAGGTAAACCTCAGCGATCGATTAACCAAGTTAGTTCCAACGGCAGGTGTTGCGTATCAACCTGAGTTTGAACCGCTCATCAATGTGCCGGTGTATTTCTGGTGCGATCTTCCATCGCTCTTTCAAAGCCGGGTCGACATTATTGGCGAGGTTGTCGATGTTGTGCTGCGACCATCCTTTACATGGAGCTTTGGTGATGGCTCTGTTTATTCAACAACTGAGAATGGTGCGCCGTATCCAGCAGGCACCATCCGCCACACATATTCACGTCCAGGCACATATGTGGTTTCGCTTCTTACTACCTGGAATGGCAGCTATACCCATAACGCACAAGTGCGTGCGGTAACCGGCACTGTCAAAAAGATTTCCATCGCTGAAATAACTGTTGTACAAGCCCCCACCCACTTCATCACACGCAAAGGATAAAACTCATGACCACTGAAAATATGTATGTCAGCATCACACCACTTCCACTATCAACAGATCCTGAGTTCATTGAATGTGTGAACACCTTTGCCCTGCGTCCCGATATGGATGATCTCAATCTGCTGCAGCGAGATGGAGCAACTGCCGTCATTGATTTGTCGATGCAGTTTGCAGATCGTGGGTACCAATGCGATGTCGAACTTGTTTCGCAGGTGTTGGGGCGTTTGATGGATATTCAAGTTAGGGATTTTGCATTAGGAACCCACAACGCTAAGACCTTTGATATCTACTGGAATATGTGGCTGTACCTGTTGCGGGTTGCTCCCACAGGATTTGTCGCACCAGTTGCTTGTTTATTTGCGACCTTGGCCTATGAACGAGGCGATAGTGAGCTTGCCTACCGCGCATTAGATCGGGCAACCGCCGATGATCCCAAGTACTCATTAACAATTTTGTTGCGCAGAGTCTTTGGGTCAGGCTGGCCGGCCGCTGCTTTTGCTGCGATGCGGGTAGAGCTCCACCCCAAGGTGACCGCTGGGATTTTTGAGTCCTAGTCGCTAGAATTACACCGTTCACGAGTCCTACGTATTAGCCCCGGCTTAGTAGGCGGCAACCCTCCACCGCGGCGGGGTGCTCCGGGTGACGAACAGGTCGTTTCGGCGACAAGCGCAGGTGAAGGATTTCAATTGACGGCAACAGGTGCATGGCTCGAAACTCATGATCCGGGTGAACGCAAGTTCATCAAGATCGGATTTCTCCTTCTTGAAAATGGCGAAACACTTCCGGATGTCACTATCGCGTATCAAACGTGGGGCACATTAAACGCTGCGAAAGATAATGCGATTTTAGTAAATCATGCGATGACCGGTTGGTCCGATGTTCCTGGTTGGTGGCCATCGATGGTTGGTCCGGGATTGCCTTTTGATACAGATAAGTACTTTGTGGTCTGCCCTAATGTCATCGGTGGATGTCAGGGATCAACAGGACCGTCATCGATTGCACCTGATGGAAAAAGATGGGGCTCACGTTTTCCTGCAATAACTATTCGGGACATGGTTAATGCCGAGATCGCATTTACCGATGCCATCGGAATTGAGAAGTACAAACTTGCAGTCGGTCCTTCCTTAGGTGGAATGCGTGCACTGGAGTGGGCGGTACAACTACCTGATCGCGTTGGCGCAATCTGCACCATTGGATCCTCAGCTGTTGCTACCGGTGATCAAATCGGAACCGCATCAATTCAAATTCGTGCCATTAAATCCGATCCACATTTCAACAAGGGCGATTATTACGAACAAGAGATCGGTCCCGTAGAGGGCATGGGAATCGCTCGCCGCATCGCACATCTGACATATAGAACTGAAGCTGAGATGGATATCCGTTTTGGTCGCCAGATGCAGGGAGATGACACCGGTCGTTACGCCGTTGAGTCCTATTTAGATCATCAGGCATACAAGTTGGCCCAGCGCTTTGATGCCAACACCTACATCGCCCTGACAGAGGCGATGAATAGCCACGATATTGGCCGTGATCGCGGGGGAGTTGCCGCAGCTCTGGCCACCATCAAGGTTCCAGTGGTTGCTGTCTCTATTGATACAGATCGACTCTTTCCGGTCCGCCTGCAGGCTGAGATCGCTGAATTAGCCCCAGCTGCAGCGCCATTGGTGACGATTTCCAGCCCATTTGGACATGATGGCTTTCTCGTTGAGGTTGAAAGTGTGGGAAATGTGATCAGAGAGGCTTTAAATCTGGCCAAATAGGCCTTTTGGATGTGCATTTACCCCTGTGGACAAATTATAATATAGCCATCGCTTCAGCGGCTTCGCTGAAATAAATCAAAGGACAATTGTGGCTGTATTTAGTGCGCTCAAAAACAAGGTGAAAGCAAAAACTTCATCGAAGAAAGAAGCACCAGCGAAGAAAGCTGTTGTAAAAAAAGCCGCACCTGCGAAAAAAGCAGCACCAGTAAAGAAAGCCGCAGTTAAAAAGGCCGCACCTGTAAAGAAGGCTGCGCCCGTCAAGAAAGCCGCTGCTAAAAAAGCAGCTCCTGCGAAGAAAGCAACAGCGCCTGTTAAGAAGGCTGCACCTGCAAAGAAGATTGAGTTAAAGAAGGATTTAACCGCCAAGGATGTTCAACAGATTGTTGATGCAAAGAATGCGGTGCTTCGCCAAAATGAGGTTCTCGCAGAACTAGATGCACGTGGCGTTACATCAATCAATCGAATTCCAAAGAAGGCTGACAAGGATTTAGTTGATGAGGCTCGCGCGCTCGCAACAGAAGTTCCACTACTCATTGAAAAGCTTCGTAAGAGCGGACTTGGTTCACCATCACGCATTCTAAAGAAGGCTGAATACGAACTCATTGCTCCAAAGCCAGAACCTGTTAAGGCTGTTGCTGCACCAAAGGTTGATACAAAGACCGGCAAGGCGATTGTTACAAAGATTGATGGCGAAGAGGTTGAACTAGAAGAGGTTGAATTAGAAGATGTAGAAACCCTTATCAAGGAAGTTGTCGAGATTATCGATAGCGAGGAAGAAGATAAGGGCAATCAACCTCGTGTTGTAGATCTTGCAGCCGAGGATGCAAACCAGGGCAATGAGGAAAATGCCTTTACATTAAAGGCTTCTGAAGAAGATGATGCTCCGGCTCAGACCGTTATGACAGCAGGAGCAACAGCAGACCCTGTTAAGGATTATTTAAAGCAGATTGGCCGCGTTGCGCTGCTTAATGCAGAGCTTGAAGTAGAGCTTGCAACACGTGTAGAAGTTGGTCTTTTTGCAGAAGAAAAATTAAAGCATGAAAAGAAGTTGGATAAGAAGTACAAGCGCGAACTTGAATGGCTTGTTGAAGATGGAAAGCGCGCTAAGAATCACTTGCTCGAAGCAAACCTTCGTTTGGTTGTATCTCTAGCAAAGCGTTACACCGGTCGTGGAATGTTGTTCTTGGACTTAATCCAAGAAGGTAACTTGGGTCTGATCCGTGCCGTTGAGAAGTTCGACTACACAAAGGGTTACAAGTTCTCGACATATGCAACCTGGTGGATCCGTCAGGCGATTACCCGTGCGATGGCTGACCAGGCTCGTACGATCCGTATTCCGGTTCACATGGTTGAAGTTATTAATAAGTTGGCACGTGTACAGCGCCAGATGCTCCAGGATCTTGGTCGCGAACCGACCCCTGAAGAGTTAGCTAAAGAACTTGATATGACACCTGAAAAGGTGGTCGAGGTTCAGAAGTACGGTCGCGAGCCAATCTCACTTCATACGCCACTAGGTGAAGAAGGAGATTCAGAGTTCGGTGATTTGATTGAAGACTCTGAAGCTGTTGTTCCAGCTGATGCGGTTTCATTCACATTGCTACAAGAGCAGTTGCACTCAGTTCTCGACACCTTGTCAGAGCGTGAAGCTGGTGTGGTTGCAATGCGATTTGGTTTAACTGATGGACAGCCAAAGACACTTGATGAGATCGGAAAGGTTTACGGAGTTACTCGTGAACGTATTCGTCAGATCGAATCAAAGACAATGTCAAAGCTTCGTCACCCATCACGTAGCCAGGTTCTTCGCGATTACCTCGATTAAGAGTTAGTTGTGAGCAATCCAAAGGTTTTCATTAATCCAAAGAGCGGATCTATTCGCTTAACTGGAACGGTTGAGATTGTCGATGCTGAAGGCAATATCATTGAGACAATTGAAAACCCAAAGTTTTGCGGCTGTGGGCATTCCAAAGATAAGCCGTGGTGCGATGGTTCGCATAAGAAGGTTTCTCAACCTGTCTCAGCTTTAGAGAATGCCCGACTATCAAAAACGGCTATTGAGCCATTTGCTCCTGAAACAGGTCTTGCCCGTCAGATCCGCGAAAAGTTAGTTTCTGCACGGACTGAAAAGAACGAGTCCATAGTTGGATTGAAAATTGGCGGTGCGCTAGAAAGTGAGGAAAACCAAACAGGTGTAATGATCTACGGCTTCTTAACAGATGCCATGGATGCTTCACGGGGATTTGATACAGCGGAGTTTATTTACCCTCGCGCTGAAGCTGAGGTTGTATTCAAGATATCGAAGGAGATCTCAACCCCTATTACTCTGAATCAAGTTCTAGAGCATATTGATCAGGTTTCAGTAGGCATGGAGATCTTTGATTACCGTTATGGGCAAGCTCAGATTTATAGCAATGACGCGGTTGCTGACAACGCGGGTGCTGCAGCCTTTGCAGTAGGGGAATGGGTTACCGCAAGCCACACTGTATTTGATGGCCTACAAACAAATCTGAGATGCAATTCAGAAACAATCGAAAGCGCACCACTGTCTGCAATTCGCGGGAATCCTTGGGAGGCGATTGTTCAGTTATCTGCACTCGCATCTGCACAAGGATTAACCTTGAAAAAAGATTGGATAGTTTTCAGTGGTTCAGCAACAAAGGGTGTGCTGATGACATCTGGTAACAGGTATGCGGTCGAAACTCCTGGATTGGGAGTAGTCACAGTTCAGGCACAATAAAAAACCCCCGAAGCTTTGAGCTTCGAGGGTCTTTCCTTAAAAATTTAGTTTTTAGATTCGATTAACTTTTCAGTCTCATCTTGAATCTTTGCAGCAACGGTCTTTAGCTTTTCAGCATACTCCTTGCCATGGTGAGCACAGAACATTAGTTCTCCGCCATTAAGTAGCACTGCGCGCACATAAGCCTGTGCTCCGCAACGATCGCAGCGATCGAGGGCGTTAAGAGGTACTGATTCAAGCAACAATTGTTCTGTCATAACTCTCTCCGTATCCGTGTGAACTGCTTACTTCTATGGAACAGGAAACCACATTTATTTATTCCCCGCTCGTTAATATTGATTTAATTTCACGAATTAACGCTGAATTAACACTGAGAGTCGACAAATCCCAATATCTGAGAGGTTTTTGGGCGCGCTTACGCTGAAAAATAGGCTCAGGCGGATAATCTTTCGCCCCATGGCCGAGAAAGATGCAGTTGCGACCCCTTCGCAAGATAGCTATACCGCAAAAGATTTAGCGGTTCTCGAAGG
>JACCDG010331189.1_pt1 | contig 15490 bp, 20 predicted proteins | sample 7442471 | NCBI WGS metagenome assembly JACCDG01 (sample SAMN15323444, study PRJNA562643) | freshwater metagenome | isolation source: river surface water | place: USA:Blue River Watershed | collected 2017-08-17
ACCCCTAACCCCTAACCCCTAACCCCTACGTCTGGCATGTTCTGCAGAAGTGAGCACTTCGTCCACCGATGGTTTTCTTTTCGATAACACCAGTACATTTTTTTGTAAGACATTTTTGTTTTGTTCGTAGATAGACCAAATGTTTGTGGTGGAACTCACCCCGACTGCCCTTGATATTTCTATAGTCGCTCGTTGAGTCGCCGCCAAAATCGATTCCTTTTAGAAGTACCTCTTTCATGGCTTTAAAAAGATTCTTCCACTCCGTTTCATTAAGTGATTTGGGGGTTCTCGTTGGAAGGATGTGGGCACGGTGAAGCATTTCATCTGAGTAGATGTTGCCAATGCCTGCGACAATGGATTGATCCATAAGAACGGTTTTGATGGCGCGGGTGGGGGATTTCATTACGCGTTCCTTAAAGTTGTTTTGTGTGAAAGTCGTTTCAAGAGGCTCCGGACCAAGGTGAGCGAATCGCTCAGTGTGTAACGTTGCTGTCTTTTCTACAACAATAGTTCCAAACTTTCTAGAGTCACAAAAGACTAACTGCTTACCATTTGAGAGTGTGAAGACAACGTGGATGTGGCGATTATAAGGGTCAGAGAGTGGGGTGTTCTTCTTAACAGGCACCCAGCTCCACTCCTTCCCGTTATATTTTTTATCTTGCACATACTCGCCGTACATAATGTGCCCAGTCATCTTCATGTGTAAAATAATAGTGAACCCATTTTCGAGGTCGATAAGAATATGTTTAGCCCTACGTCTCACCTGAAGCACTCTTTGGTTAAGGCTGTATTTTTTAAAATAAGAAAAGTACGTTCTGTCTTTGATTGTATTTTTCGCGAGCTTAGATTCGCTCCACATGTCTGACCAGACGTCTGTTATGGAGAGTCCGGGGAGAACTTTTTGTAGGCCTGTTACTGTTGTGTGTACTTCTGGTAGTTCTGGCATTTGAGAACTATACAATAAATACTATGGTTGTAGAAGTTTCTGCAGCTCCTCTCTTGCAACTGTCGCATCATCCCAGACCTCCTTACTCCCATTTGGCCCCATGATATAAGGGTCAGTTCCTTTGCCTGTAATGAGTACAGTGTCACCTGGTCTTGCTAAGCGTATCGCTTTCGCAATTGCCTCTCTTCTGTCTATGATAATTATGGGAGTGTGCCTTGTAACCCCAGAGGCCACGGCGTTGATGATATGAAGAGGGTCCTCATCATATGGGTCTTCGTTTGTGATAATTACCTCATCACAATTTTCATCCGCAATTTTTCCAAGCACTGGTCTTTTCCAAGAGTCACGCCCTCCACCGGTAGAACCAAGCACAGCTATCTTACGGGAAGAAGGGAATGCTTCATATAACTTCTTAAGCGAGTCATCAGTGTGCGCGTAGTCAACCACCACGGTAAAGTTCTGGCCTGCGTCCACCTTCTCTACTCTCCCACGAATTGTCCTAAGAGACTCTATCCCAGATTTTATAACAGAAAGTGATAAGCCAAGCTCTTCCGCTAGCTTAATAGCTGAGAGTGCGTTTAGGATATTAAATCTTCCTGGGAGCGGAATAGTAATATTTGTACCTTTGTACTCTACGATTGAGCTCGAAGTATTCTCAGAAAGAATCTTCACATCTTTAAGTGAGTAGCCAACATTCCTTTCTATGTCATGAATAAGAAACGAGAACCCGTGCTTGTTGTCGATATTGGCAACAGACACACGAGAGGGCTTCTTGCTCTTAGCCAAATGTTTCACGAGTCGCAGCTTCGCCGCTTTGTACTTTTCAAAAGAACCATGAGATTCAATATGCTCAGGGGACAGGTTTGTAAAAAGTAGTGCATCCATTTCGATACCCACATGCCTAAAGAAGCGCGCACCTTCTGAGGTCATCTCGATAATCGCATAGTCACAATTATTCTTCACGGCATCGTACAAGAATTTTTGTACAAAGAATCTTCCAGGCATTGTCATTTTGAACTTATTGGCACGCGAGTTATCTCCGACTTTGAAACGGATAGTGGAGAGTATCGCCGTCTTCTTTCCTGCACCTTCTAGAACTGCGTTTACGAACTCAGTCGTCGAAGACTTACCTTTTGTTCCAGTCACTCCAATAACATAGATGTGTCGAGACGGCTTTCGGTAGATAGCAGTACCGGTGAGAGCGAGTGCTAGGTGATATGCAGGTTGAAAAAAAGTGTATACCTTTCTTGGGATAAGTTTTTCTACTCTGCGAAGTATTTTTTCCATACGTTTATGTCCTAATGTAGCTGTGCTAATGCGTCTTTAATAATTGCGCCGGTTGATCTGCCTTTTGACTCGATATCCTTGAGAGCGTCATGAATTTCTTTTGATGAGTAACCAAGAGCCTCAAGCGCTAGACGCACCTCTTCGAGCTCTTTGTTCTCTTCACCGCTTGCAAGATGAGAAAGCTTGCCCTTTAATTCTATGATTATCTTCTCTGCTGTCCTCTTGCCAACACCTGGGGTTCTAGAAAGTGTGGTGACATCACCATTTTCTATGGCTTGAGCTAAAGAGGAAGGGGAATTGGTAGAGAGCATTGAGAGCGCACTCTTTGGCCCAATACCAGAGACACTGATCAGTTTTTCAAAGACGAAGAGCTCTGACTCGTCCTGAAAACCAAATAGCGATAGCTGGTCTTCCCTCACATGTGTGTGAACGTGGAGAGAAAGAGTGCTGTTTTCCTGTGTGTTAACCAAAAGAGAAAGAGGTGTGAGCACCTTATATCCGACCCCAGACACCAAAAGAATCAAATGGTCTCCTCGTATATCTAGAACAGTTCCGCTAAGATACCCAATCATTAGAAAAGTATATCATGTAGCGCTAATCGAGAGAGGGCAAGGTCTCCTTGAAAAAAGTCACTCTTTGTGGTATAGTTCTTTCACTATTTTAAAGATATGGCAATTACACAAAACGCAAAACGAGCAATCAGAGTAAGCGATAGAAAGCGAGTCACTAATGACAAACTTCGTCGTACTCTAAAAGAGGCCGTAAAAACTGTTCGTAAGGACGTCATCGCTAAAGACAAAAAGTCTGCCGAGAAGGATCTCTCTCTAGCATTCAAGGCGCTTGATAAGGCGGCAAAGCGTGGCACTATTAAAAAAGGTCAGGCTAATCGCAAGAAGTCTCGTCTTGCAAAGGCTATCGCAAAGGTGGCAAAGTAAAGATGATAATTAAAACCTCCCGCAAGGGAGGTTTTAATTATCATCTTTTAACTATACACTCCAAGCTATGCACACCATCTACTTCGGACTTGGTTCTAACCTAGGGAATAAGGAAGAGAATCTCTACACTGCGATGTCTGAGATAGATGAGCAGATTGGCGAAGTCACAGCTGTTTCTACAGTTTATACAACAACCCCAGTTGGGTATGCTGAGCAACCTGATTTTTATAATGCGGCGTGCAAAGTGGCTACTGACCTAACCCCTCGTGAGGTGTTAGAAAAAGTAGAAACTATTATGAGGGACATGGGGAGAGTAAGGAATGTTTCCAATGGCCCACGTGTTATTGATATCGACATTCTTTTATATGATGATGTCGTTATGGAGGAGGGTGGTCTTATTATTCCGCACCCAAGAATGACTGAGAGAAAATTCGTACTTGAGCCCCTGTGTGAGGTAGGCGAGGATGCGGTGCACCCAGTTACAGGAAAGACGATGAGGGAGTGTTTAGGGATGTTGGGGTGAGGAGCTTGTGACAGAAAGGAATCGTCTCTCGGCAGGAATCTCTCCGACTCGGTCGAGTACGACCTCCCTGGACTGCGGATTTTAACAGGTTGACTACAACCTAAAAAATCCGGGAGCCTTCGGTTCGATTCCTGCCGAGAGCGCCGGGCCGTGAAAAGAAAATGACCACCCTTTTAAGGTGGTCATTTTCTTTTCATGTGCTCTCGGCAGGAATCGAACCTGCATCGCAAGTACCGCAAACTTGAATTCTATCCATTGAACTACGAGAGCGATGGCTCAAATACTACCTTATTTTTTAACATTTGGCTAGAGAGAGGAGTCATAAGATGTTAGTGGTCCCATCTTTGTGCTATAGTACCGGAATACCAAAAAGCTATTTCTGACAAACTCTTGATATGCTATTTAACTCCTTCGAATTCCTTGTTTTCTTTACTATCTTCTTTGTGCTCTTTTTTTACACAAAAGGGTATACAAGGCATGCGATTTTATTTGTATCAAGCTGCATCTTTTATGCTTGGTTTATTCCAAAGTACCTCCTCATTCTTTTTTTGGCAATCGGGATAGACTATTATGCAGCAATAAAGATTGAAGATGCAACAACAGAAGCAAAAAGAAAAATAGGACTTCTTTTCGGAGTCATCAATACCTGCGCCCTTCTTTTTGTTTTTAAGTACTATAATTTTTTTATAGAAAATGTGAGCCAAGTCCTAGGAAGTGACTTTGTGCGTTGGGATATTATTTTGCCAATCGGACTCTCCTTTCACACCTTTCAAAGTCTAAGTTATGTTATCGATGTTTATAGAAAAAAAGTAAAACCAGAGCGCAACCTATTGATTTATTCAAACTATGTAATGATGTTCCCACAACTGGTTGCCGGACCGATTGAAAGAGCGGGACACCTCATGCCGCAGCTACGGGAATCACTCACCTACAGACTCAATCAGACGGATTTTGTTATAGGAGCCTCTCTATTCTTTTATGGTCTTTTTAAGAAGGTGGTAGTGGCCGACAACATAGCCCCTTATGTTGATTCTGTGTACAGTAATCACGCACTTCATGATGGAAGCACTCTATTACTCGCTTCCATGCTTTTTTCTGTACAAATATATGCCGACTTTTCTGGATACTCGGACATGGCGATTGGTTTAGCCAGAATGCTCGGTTTCTCATTCCAGCCAAACTTCGCGACCCCGTATTTTTCTAGAAGTGTTACAGAGTTTTGGAGAAGATGGCACATCTCACTTTCTAGTTGGATTAGAGATTATCTGTACTACCCTCTAGTAAGAAGTTTTGGCAGAACTACAAAGGTTAAGATTTATCTCAGCACCCTTATTACCTTTGCCTTGATTGGCTTGTGGCACGGGGCGAATTGGACATTCCTTGCCTTTGGAACATTACACGGCATCTACCTTGTAGCAGAAGGTGTTACAGAGAAAACAAGAAAGAGCGTTGCAGACTTTCTTCGCCTTGAAAAACTCGGCTTTATTTATTACGGATTTCAGACGAGCGTTGTTTTTATTTTGGTGTCACTTAGCTTTGTCTTTTTCAGGTCCACGTCATTTGAAGAAGCTCTCTCTATTTTTAAAAATATATTTTTCGATTTCTCCCTCTCGAAGATTAACGTGTTAGATACTAACGGATTTGCTGTGCTTTTCTTTTCGATAGGTCTACTATTTCTTTCTGAGTTTTTTGTCTTTAGAAAGTTCACAGTAGAAGATGTTTATAAAAAGGAGCACGGGACACTGTATTCCATGGCTCTTATCGCAATCTCTCTCCTTCTTATTCTGGCATTTGGTTTTTTTGGAGGAGGTAGTTTTATTTATTTTCAATTCTAACGTATGATCTCTATCCTTAAAAAAATAATACTTTGCTTAGCTGTTGTGATTATTCTAGACCGGGTCTGTGGATATTTATTCATGGAGATATTTTTTAAGAATACATTCTCTGGAGAAAGCGGAGGGACTATTAATTATGTTATTTCAAAAAAACCAAAATTAGATTTTTTAATTTTAGGACCATCAAGAGCAAAGCACAGTATTAATCCAAACACACTTACGGCTCTTGGTAAAAATGGCCACAATCTAGGAATCAATGCCACCACAATAATCAACTCATCACTTATCTTTGACCTTTTGCTAAAGGAAGGCGTCACTACTAAAGTGCTAGTACTTCAAACTGATTTAGAAAACTACAACAAACAGTCTGACTCGGTGTTGCTCGATCAGATAAAAAGGCTTTATCCATATGATACAGACACGATAAGAAGTTATGTTAAAGAGCTTTCCTTTGCCGAGCGGTTGATGTATCAGTCTGACCTCTACAAATTAAATAGGAAAATGCTAAATGTCGGATTTAATTTTCTAAAAAGAAACTCAATGGAGGATTACAATGGATATGTTGGTTTACCTAGCACCCAGTATCCACCCCTTGATACGTCTCTTTCTCAGAATTATGTATTTGACGAGACTACAAAAAATTGGGAAGCATTTAAAAAAATTGCCGCATTAGCAAAGAGGAAAGACATACCTCTCATTGTTGTCTTTCCGCCGTCGTATAAAAATGTATTTTTTAATAAAGTTGAGCAGAAAAAACTAGTTGAAGCGATGAAGAAAGAGGGTGTCGCGCTAATAGTAGACCTTTCCGATGTTACTAAAATTCCCCGCCTGGAAAACAAAGATCTCTGGAGAGACTCATTACACCTCAATAGTGAAGGGGCAGAGATTTTCTCGGAACTGCTAAACAACGAGCTAAAAAAATCTTTAATTAAGTCGCCACACATAAAAAAGTCTACTCTATAAAAGTCTGCGAACTACAAACGTCGGTCACAAAAGCAATCCCTTTGCCCAAGAAACCTTCGCAGCCTCCTCTTGGTACGATTTACTAATCGCTTATTCGATCCCTGACATACAACGCGCAGGCGTGCTACTCCGAGAACAACGGGGAAGATACAGTCACTTTTTTAAAGTTCCCGCCAGCAGTTTGGCATACCGGACGAGCGGCTGAGCTTGTTAAAAGAAATTCAAGTACAAAGCGTTCTATTTGCAACAAACCGATATACAGAAGACCGAAAGAAATCGAGAGTGGTCGCGTGTTTTGTGGTGCATCTTGTTACGGGGTTGCTTGTAGAAAAGAAATAGAATGTCTAACTTGCGGCAAAAAATACTTTTTGGACGAAATACAAAAACTTGTAGTAGGGCTGTGCAAATAAAAATAGAGAAGGAGTTATGTATAAAATAGGTGCCCCAAAAGATAAGGTAAGAACCCAGCGTCGCTTAAAGGTAAAGATTCTCTCAGAAAGAGGGGGTGTTTGTGAGTGGTGTAGTTATAATAAAAAAGAGATTTTACAAGTACATCATAAAAATAGAAACCGTAACGACAATAGACTCTCAAATCTTGAACTTATTTACCAGAATTGTCATTTTGAAGAGCATTATTTGTAGCTCTTCAAAAAGAAGAAGAATTGTGATATAGTTGTTTTTACATTGTATAAATGTAAGGAGGAGTGGCAGAGTTGGTCTATCGCATCTGTCTTGAAAACAGAAGTCTGGGTAACCGGACCGTGAGTTCGAATCTCACCTCCTCCGCTAAAATGTAAATCACTCGAAGTAAATTCGAATGATTTACTTTTGTGCTTGGTAACAGTCTCCACTGGTAACCACCAATGATTAACGATAAACTATCTCCATGAAATATCTTGGTATAGATTACGGGTCCAAAAAAGTTGGTTTCGCTCAGTCAGACGATGACGGGAAGTTCGCATTTCCTCTTATGGTGTCGCCGAACGACCAGACACTCCTTAAGGACACTCTTGAGCTTATTCGTGAGATGAAGTTTTCAGTAGTTGTTATCGGTGAGAGTGTGGATCAAAATGGTAAGCCAAATGCAATAGCCAAGGAGGCAAGGGCTTTTGCAATGAAGATAGAAGACGCAGCGGACGTAAAAATAGCCTTCGAAAAAGAATGGTATTCAACAATGGAGGCCAGGAAGCAGCCAGGAAAAGAAGGACATCATGACGTTGATGATCAAGCGGCAGCAATCGTTCTTCAGCGTTACCTTGATAAGTTAAATGGCCCAGGTACTTACGAGGAGAAAGAGGAAGACAGTGCGAATGATTCCTGGTAAGATGGATGTATCTATGCAAGAAGAAATAAAGAAAGAAGAATCTGTAGAGGTGCCAGCAGTAAAGGAAGAAAAGACATATATAACAATTGATGACTTTCAAAAAGTCGAAATAAAAGTTGGAACCGTTATTTCTGTAGATGTTATTGAGGGGGCCGACAAACTCTACATACTAAAAGTGGATCTAGGGGAGGAAAAGCCGCGACAGATACTTTCTGGTATTCGTGAATACAAGCAGCCAGAAGATTTACTCGGAAAGCAGTTTCCTTTTGTGACAAATCTCGCACCGAGAATGCTCAGAGGGTTTGAATCTCAGGGGATGATATTAGCTGGAAGCGATGAGGGGGGGCTCGCATTATTTAACCCTACACAGCCGCTCGTAAACGGGACTAGACTACGATAATGAATCTAGTACTTAAGACGGACCACATACTTAGCAGGCTTTCAAAGTCTAAGAGGGTGCCTCTTATCACCTTTGTCTTAGCGTTTTTAGAACAATCTATTTCGCCAATTCTACCTGAGGCGTATATTGCACTTATTCTATCGTATCGGAAAGATATTTCTTGGAGATTCTTATCGTTTGTCTCTGCGTGTGGCTCAACTACAGGTTCGCTGGTAACATATACGCTTGGCTATTTTCTATACGCATCATACGGAGAGAAGCTGGTGTTGGCTTTTGGGTGGGAGACAGTATTTGAGAAAGCAAAAATCCTTTTTGCTGATAATGTTTTCATTGCTCAGTTCTTAGCGACACTCACCCCGCTTCCTGACAGGGTATTTTCTTTTGTTGCGGGAGCGTTTGGGGCAAGTCTTATTTTGGTATTGATTGCTACATTCTTAGGGCGCTTACTTCGCGCCTCTATTGTTGCATATCTTGCATATGAATGGGGAGACGAAGCCAGAGATTTCATAAAAAAACACACAAAGCTTGCGATGATAGTGCTTGCCTCACTTGTGCTGCTGTATTCCGCATACCAAGTTTTAGCTTAGCTATCTTTGTTCCAGGAAGATCTCCACTAGTAACTACTAAGTAGTAACGATACACTGTTACCATGACACACCACCTCTGTATCGCAGACGAATACTGTACTTTTGATGGAGAGCCTATCCCTATTGGAAAGCACATGATAGAAAGAGAGATAACTAAAGCCATTAACGAAGTGCTAGATACAATCATTCACAAGATAGGTAAAGATGATGTCGTTGTCTGTGGAACCGGGGACGCGAGGAGAATGCTCGGAAGAAAACTGGAAGATAGGTTAGGGAGGGAAGTTACATACGAATAATAAACTAGAGTGCCTTTTTGGCTACATAAGTCGGTTTTGTTCATTTCAGTCCTCATTCCTCCTGACCTAAAAATAAATCACCACACGCTTCACGTGTGGGTCATTATTTTTTGTGGGCGATGAGGGATTCGAACCCCCGACCTTCGCAGTGTAAATGCGCTGCTCTACCAACTGAGCTAATCGCCCTCTTTTCCGAATTGGTTCCTAAATACTACACCATTTCTCTTTTTTTTGCTAGTATAGAATCCACTTGCCCCTGTAGTTAAATGGATATAACTGCGGACTTCTAAGCCGTTATTCTAGGTTCGATTCCTAGCGGGGGCACCGGTTAACAACACATACCATGAACATACCTATTATTTTTGAAAACACCCACGTGGTAGTAATCGACAAACCAGTCGGTATTATTGCACATCCAGACGGGAGGCAGGAGGAATATACGATTGCAAACTGGATGAAAGATACATATGGCGTAGCTGGTGTCGGAGATGAGGGGCGCGAAGGCATAGTTCACAGAATAGACCGAGAAACAAGCGGTGTGCTCATACTCGCTAAAGATCAGATTGCATTCACTACGCTCAAGCGCCAGTTCCACGATCACCTCACAAGAAAGGTGTACCGTGCGATAGTGGAGGGGAGTATTCGTCATGAGACGGGAATGATCAGTCTTCCACTTGCTCGAGCAAAGTCAGACTTCAGGAAAAGAACAGTGGTAGATATGTTTTCTGAAGACATGAGAGGTGAAGAGAGGGAGGCCATCACAAGGTATAAGGTACTTGAAAGTGTTACTAAGGACGGTAAAGCATACTCATATGTCGAAGTATATCCACTCACAGGCAGAACTCACCAGATTCGCGCTCACTTTCGAGGTATCCGTCACCCAATCATTGGGGACGACCTTTATGGATCCATGAAAGGTAAACATGTAGCACCAAGATCCATGCTTCACGCCCACTCTCTCTCTATCCAGATACCAAAGGACAACGAAGGATTTGAGGAGGTTATATTTACTTCACCAATCCCAGAAGATATGAAGAAGACACTCTCTGAGCTCGGCTTCTCAAAAACTGATTAATAATAGAGGAAAGGGTGCTCGCCCGGCGCTTGCAAATACTCATTTTTCGTGATATTATTTCCCCACAAACTCGATTCTATGAAAACAACTATTACTTTCGCACCAGGTGACCTAGAAGCTCGTAAGGCCCTTGATTTCTCTTCTGGAGACACTGTTCGTGTTTGGAACAAGATTAAGGAAGCTGATGGTAAGACACGTCTTCAGGCTTTTGAAGGCATGGTACTTGCTCGCAAGCATGGTACTGAGATGGGTGCTACATTTACTATTCGCCGCGTTACTTCAGGTGTTGGAGTAGAGCGCGTCTACCCACTCTTTTCTCCGATGATTGATAAGATTGAACTCGTGCGTAGATCACGTACCCGAAGAAGCAAGCTCTACTACGTACGCGAAAAAGCGATCCGCGATGTGCGTCGTAAGCTAAAGAAGGATACTCGTGTAGTGAAGAAGGGGGCGACTACAACAGTAGAGGCGGTAGTGGAAGAAACTGCAGAAGTAACAGAATAAAGAAAACAACAAAACAGGTCAAAAACCTGTTTTGTTTTTATCCTCGTTTCGTGATAGTATTTCAATACTCTTTCGAAAGAAAGATGTGCGATTAAGTTAAAGAAAATAATATGCCCAGGTGGTGAAATTGGTAGACACACTACCTTGAGGTGGTAGCGCCGATTACGGTGTGCTGGTTCAAATCCAGTCCTGGGCACAAAAATAAAAATACCCAACTAAGCTTAGTTGGGTATTTTTATTTTCGTGACTCTTAGAAACACGTGGCCTGCGCCACGTGTGGATGGATTTGAAACTCGGAGCTATATTGAGCCAGCTGGCGAAATAGCGAGAGGTCGGCCCTGGAGTTTGTTGAGCGACGGCGAAACAAAACTTGTGGGCAAATCCAGTTCTATATTTTAATAAATAATGCATTGAGCGACAGCGAATGAAGGTTGTAAAATTCCATCCCCAGATATAAGAAAATGCCCCAATCGCGCAGTGCAATTGAGGCATTTTTTGTGAGGGGTCCGCCAAGTCAGAACCTGATGTTGTAGGAGATCACGTAAATCGCCTTTTCTTCACCGTTTGCCCACTTCCACACATCTCTGGTGAGTACGCCCCACTCGAGACGCCAGTCGTTTTTGCCAAACGTTAAGGCGGGCATGTGTACCCACCCCTTGTACGTTCTCGACAAAATAGGGACATCGTACCTATAGATGTAGATGAGGGACTCACTGACACCAACCTGGTAGCCTCCAACATCGGCAACAGGAAACCATGCAGCAGCTCCTACCGATTCAGTTTTTCCGTTGACACTGTTCCTGGCCACGTGAGTCCATTCCCCGTAGCAATTGGCGTAGGCAAAGAAACACGAGCCAAAATGCTTCCTGACCCCAAACCCCCAATTTCCTTCGTTGAAGTTTCTTTTGCTGCGAGTGTGCCAACTTCTCCCGTAAAGGGTGAGAGACCATCCGTCGTAACGGACCGGGTCAGTGTTGGTCCTCTTGTGCTCATCCTGCATGACCACGCCCTCCTTTTTCAGTGAGACGAGGTTGGCTCCGTGTATTCCAACGTTTTCGTTCTTCGAAGTAGTCAGACTGTAGTCCATCTGTTTGATTTCTTTGGCGGCAGTGTCTCCGACTTGCGCAGAAACGCTCGGAAGAAACAAAAGCACGGCCAGAAAAAAAAGAATACCCCGACCCAGAGTTCTCATGGCTATCTCCTTCAGGTTATTGTAAAAGAGCTCTTATAAAGAGCAGCGTGAGAGTAATGCTACCACTTACTAGTGCCTTGTGTCACTCTTCAAAAAACGGGAAATATGTGTTAGAGTGATTGTCTGATTCGGAAGCGAGTCATGAAGATGGTGCCTATAGTGTAATGGTTAGCACGCGGGCTTGTGGAGCCCTCAGTTCCGGTTCAAATCCGGATAGGCACACCGCTAACGTCAAAAACATCTCGAATTACTTTGTCGCACTAAAAGCTTTTTCTCAGTCAATGTACGTCCATGTACATCTCCATCGAAAAACTTTTGTGCTTCGCGTACTTCGAGCGTTTTTGACGTGATCGGCTACGATGCGGTGTGCCTATCCGGATTTGAACGAGAGGTGGGGTCGGGAGGACTGGGTGTCCTCCCGTGGAGGAAAACAGCGAAGCGTTAGAAACCGAGGGTTTCTAAAACTGTAATGAGCGACAGCGAATGCAGGTTGTGAAATTACGGATAAGCATTTAGTTCTGACATTTAGACACCCAGTCGGGAATAATAAGGTGGGTTGGAATTAATATACTAGAGATATATAATTCAACTTATGAAAGTATCTGAGAAACATAATCAGCGCGTTGCGAACATTCTCTTTGCTCTTGTGTACCCTCTGTATGTGACGAAAGTGGAGAGAAAAGGAAGAACGAAGGAAGAGTTAGATTTTGTAATAAAATGGCTAACTGGTTTTGATAAAAAGAAGATACAAGAGTTGATTAAAGAAAATGTAACCCTTGAAATTTTCTTTAATAAAGCAACACTAAATTCGAACACCCACTTAATTACAGGGGTAATATGTGGTTATCGTATAGAAGAAATTGAAAACCCACTAACAAAAAAGGTAAGGTATTTAGATAAGTTGGTTGATGAGTTAGCGAAAGGAAGAGCGTTAGATAACATCTTAAGAAAATAAACAAATGAAAAGCATAACGAAAACTATTCCTGAATATAACAAAGAACATACAGAAAATATAAAAATGATCTGTGATTTTTTTGAATTAAGTATTAATAAATTTTTAAAGAAAAGTGAGTCCAAAATTTGGCACGGTACACCTGTATGGTTCATAAATGGAAATCCTATTGTCGCGTATTCTGTCCGCAAGGATAGTTCCGTGTCACTACTGTTTTTCAGTGGACAGAGTTTTGATGAGGAAGAATTACAACCAGAAGGTAAATTTAAAGCTGCAGAAATATTGTATACAAATGTTAGAGATATAAAAATTACTCACTTAAAAAGATGGTTAAAGAAAGCAGAAGTCATACAATGGGACTATAAAAATATAATTAAAAATAAAGGAAAGTTAAGTTTACTAAAATGAGTGCTAAAAAATATACAATAAATGGAGAGGTGTGGCTCTATCCTGGTATGAGTGGATGGCATTTTGTAGGTATTCCTAAAAAGGAATCTGTTGAGATAAAGAAAGTGTATAAAATAAAAGCAGGATTTGGGTCTATTCCAGTTGTAGTTATGGTTGGCAAAACAAAGTGGAAGACCTCCATATTTCCAGATAAAAGAACAGAGACATATTTATTACCACTGAAAGCAGAAGTTCGTAAGAAGGAGGGCATATTTTCAGGAGACACAATTACTTTGACTATAGAAGTAATTTAAAAAGTAATATACTAGCTTTAGTTATTAAATAATTTTAAAGACTATGAAAACTCTCACATGTGACCTGTGTGAAGTAACAGCTGAAGGTGAGACATTTGAAGCTTGGATGGAGGTACTCAAGCCACATTACTTCACAGCTCACCCTGAGGTAATGAGTGATCCAACTAAAACCAAGGAAGATATGATGAAATGGATGGATGAAAATAAAGCACGATTCGAAGCGGTAAACTAATATAAACCCGAGTAGGGTGAATTATTTCTGAGTTATCTGTGTTCTCATCCCGTACTTAAAGGTACCGCCAAGTGTGAATTTGTTAATTCATGCGATTCTAACAAACTGATTATAGTTTAAAGAATCGGGAATACCACAAGAGTACTCTTATTTTCTAATGATTAATAAGTAACAGAGTCTTCGGCCTCTGGTAGAAGTTGCTCAAAGTATCCTTCAAGACCAAAGAATCCTAATACTTGTATCGCGAATGCTATAACTATCGCAGCAACTATAGTAGCTCCGATAAAAGTCCCTACACCGTTGATTACTCCTCGCAAGAACACAAACTTATACGAACTGACTCTCTTTATCGTGTGGGTTAGCTCCACCACATTTTCGTTTAGTGTTTTATCGTCCATATGGGTGAAGTGTAGCACTTTATCCTAGAAGAATACTCCACCTGGTATACTCAGCATGTTATGTATAGTAAAACTACCGAGCTCCTGGGCCCTTATAAAACTATAAAGCTAACCAATAACGACTCAGGTGAATATATCTCTGTTATTCCTGAGCTGGGCGGCAGAGTGCACGAGATTGCACTTCGTTCTAAAGAAAGACTTCTCCAGGTTTTAGACAACGAAAAAGATGTAGAGGCTTTTAAAGATGAAAGGTGGTACAGGGGTGTCATTTTACTCCCATTTCCAAATCGTGTAAGAGATGGAAAGTATGAGTTTTCTGGTCGCGAGTTCTCGCTCCCAATTAATATGCCAGGCGAGGGGCACGCCATCCACGGACTAATGTACAATAAAATCTTTTCAGTTATGGAAGGCGGTGGAGAAAACACAATTACGCTTGAATATGACAACAAAGAAAATGAAGGGTACCCATTTCCTTGTCTCGTCAGATACACTTTCGCACTAGGTCAGCATGAAGTTGGTTGTAGAGTAGAAGTACAAAATAAAGGAGAGGCGGCACTTCCTCTTGGTGTTGGATGGCATCCGTACTTTAACTTAGAGGTAGATGTAGATAACCTCTTACTAAAAATGCCAAGTGTTGCATCTCTTAGTGTTGACGAAAGGATGATTCCAACAGGAGAGAAGGATTCATTTGAGGATTATGAAGAGATGTCGCAAATATATGACACAGAATTTGATACAGGTTTTCAAATCCAAGATGAAGGTGAGGTAGTAACTAGTATTCATAATCAAGACACAGATGTTACTCTTGAGCTTTTCCAAACTGCAGGAGCACAAGGCTTTAACTATGTTCAGGTGTTCACCCCTCCAGGCAGGAAGTCAGTAGCAATTGAGCCGATGACATGCCCAACAGATGCATTTAACTCAAAAGAGGCACTTATTATTTTAGGAAAAGGTGAAACCTGGTCAGGGAACTTTGGTGTCAGACTAAGGTAATCAGAAGGTTTTAGTGTAAGTATTCTTAATCTAGATAAGTGCTATACTCAGCTTATTATGGAGCACAGAGAATCATTGGAGCCTTCTATAAAGGAAATGACGAAACCTCAGCACGTTTGTGACCGCATTGAGGCAGTTAAGGGTGGTATTCGAGAAAAGCTCTTTGAAGCAAATGCAATCTTGCTTGAAATTAGAAATAGACCAAAGGAAGATGTGTCTAGAGAAAGGTACGTGTTAGAGAAAGCAACGCTTAAGCTTATTGCCTTCTATGAAATTGAACTAGAGCAAGAAAGAATAGATTTGGAGATAGCAAGAAGGAATGCCGAACTTGTAAGAATTGGCGTAG
>JACCDG010471445.1_pt1 | contig 15489 bp, 15 predicted proteins | sample 7442471 | NCBI WGS metagenome assembly JACCDG01 (sample SAMN15323444, study PRJNA562643) | freshwater metagenome | isolation source: river surface water | place: USA:Blue River Watershed | collected 2017-08-17
CAAGTTTTTGGGCAGTATTCTTGAGGCTGGACATCCGGGCTGCTTGTCGTGCACCATGGTGCTCCACCGGCACGCCTTCGTTCATCTTGAATCCTTCGCTTGCTCGAGCCTTAAGTTCGCTCAAATCTGTATCGTCACTCTTGATAGGACGAGCCATGTCGACAAGCTTGAGGATAACTTTAGGTGATATACCAAAGGCAAAAAAGAAGGCTAGGACGCCGAAGACAAAGAACATTAGGCTGGCAGGAATGGTATCAATAGCATTAAGTACCGCACCGCCGATAAGCTTACCTACTTCCCCACCCTTACCATTAATAGTTGCCCCTAGGGAATCGGTATCAACGGAAATTACATGTAACCAGCTGGCAGTTAAGGTGAGACCAGCGAGCATACTAATAAATTTACCCAGAGGGATTTGATGATCCTCGGCATTGAACTTCAGAACACCAAAATAGACCAAAGCGACAGGTACCAACCATGCGCCCCAGCCAAGGGTCCAGGCAGCTCCATCGAATAGCCCTGTTGGTAGAGATCCGCCTGTATTGAAACCGCCGAGCAGTACAAAAATAGCCGTCAAAATCATAATAATAGCTCCGGCCATCGGCCAGAACGGAGAACGTTCGACGGGTGCTGCTGCTTTCTTTCGGGTTTGCTTTTTCTTTTTTGCCATAATGTTTGTTTATTATACCAGTGTTACTGCTTATGCAATAACTATACTATAGCAAAAAATACAACATTAGTCAATGCTAATGGTTTGCCAGTCTTATGCGGCTCCGTTTACAGCAAGATACTCTTGAGCTCGCAAAATAATGCCATGTTGCTCTTTATCTGGCTGGTTTGTGACCATCTTAACGGGGGCGACTTCGTCGTGCCAAACTGGCCGCGGGTTCCCCTCTCCGTCAACCAGAACCAGCTCGTCCGTCACTTCTACTCTGTCATCATTATCATCGTCATAACGGTAGTGAGCATCCAGCTCAATGAGGCTCTGATCCATGACTCTTGTTGACCAGATAATACGCCTACGAGTGGGGCGGCCATAAGCATCCGGAAGTATTTCAGCACTCATTGACCAAACATCAACGGATCCCTCGCTTACGGCCTGACCGTTATTGGTGTCAACCGTGAGCATCGTATACAACGTCAACTCTTCACCACTAGGGTTTACCCTAGTTTGAGTGTCAGTCACCGTAGAGAATCGGCCACCATTTGAAGTAGCGGGCTCAAGATTCTCAAGCCGCCTACGGCCGAGCCCAACTATCGCATCGTTTAGCAATGCAACGTCTGATCGGCTAGCCGGCTCGTGGGAATCTTGCGGGTAATCTGGGCTACTACTCATAGCTGGCAGTATAGCAAATTACTCTGCTAGGGAGTCGTGGTTGAGTAGCTTGTCGCGCATTTCCTGGAAGCGCTTCTGCATGTCGGCAGCCTGCTCTTCTGGAGATGGTGGTGGCGGTGCTGGAGCATCGTTGACTGGCTGCGCGCCATTCTGTGCAGGACCCGTAGGCTTAGCGCCTTTTGATTCACCCTGTTTTCCGCCAGAAATGACGTTAACAACTGGGATGACAATTGGACTTCGTTGGGTGTATTCGTACAAGAAGTGTGTGATGTGATCCTTAAGCTCAGCTTTAAATCGATCAAGATCGACGCGCTTGAAACGCTGGGCGACGGCTCTACGCAGTTCAACGCGGAAGTTGTTCATCAACTCTTCGGAATCACGCATGTAGATGAAGCCGCGACTAATGATGTCGGGGCTCGTTGCAAGTTGGCCAGTGCGCTTGTCGATAGTTAGAATGACAGCTACCAAACCTTCTTCTGAAAGCATGATTCGATCCTTGACTACAATACCGCTGACGACTGATCCAGATTGGTCAACCAGAACGCTACCACTTGGTGCTTCTGGACCCATCTCCCACTTATCTTCGGAAAACAAAACTGTCTCGCCGTTAGATGCCATGATGATATCCTTGCGCGCCATGCCCTCTTCGATGGCCATTTCCATATGGTACGTTCGGTTACGTGGACCAGCATAGATTGGGGCAAAGAATCGAGGATGCAGTAGGTTGATCATTTCACGGTGTTCTTCGCGGCGGGCGTGTCCACCAACGTGCAGTGGTCCACAGCCGTCTACTTCGTGGCTTGGGTGCTGGAACAAATGAACGCCAAGCTTAGAAAGGTCATCACCGATCTGTTGGTAACGAATTTCGTTACCAGGGATTGGGTTAGAGCTAACAATAACAGTGTCTTTCGGTTGCAACTTAATGTGCTTGTGAGTACCTTCGGCCATACGTTGCATAGCAGCATTTGGCTCACCCTGCCCACCGGTACAAATCACCAGGACTTGCTCTGGCGGGATGTTCGGCATCTCACGCATAGCAAGAACGGTACCTTTAGGAATCTTCAGGATTCCCTGGCGTACGGCAATTTCGGCATAGCTCATCATACTTCGTCCATCAAGTGCTACTCGTCGACCGGCAGCTACAGCTGCGTTTACGATCATCTGCACACGGTTCATGTTACTAGAGAAGATGGCTACAAAGACACGACCCTCGGCATTACCAACGATATCGTGGAAGCTTTGCTGTAGTGTACTTTCGGTCGGCTGACGACCAGGAGTGTTGGTATAAGTACTTTCACTCATAAGTAGTAGTACGCCTTCGTCACCTAACTCTTTGAGGCGAGCGATATCACTCGGCATCTGGTCGAGTGGTTCTGGGTCGAGACGGAAGTCACCGGTGTTGATGATGCGGCCAACTGGTGTATCAACAACGATTAGGCTTGATTCAGGGACGGAGTGCGTGACGCGAACCAGCTCGAGCGTAAAGGCTCCAAGCTTAAGTCGTTCATGGCTATCCATATTCATGATCATGAGCTTCGGCTCATAGTCAGAACCGGTCTCGGCATTGATATCTTCGAATGTCTTTGCGACAACTCCGAGTGTAAAGCGAGAGCCATAGATAGGTGCTGGGAATTTAGGCACAACGTGCTTAAGTCCACCAAGGTGATCAAGGTGTCCGTGACTAATAACGTAGCCACGAATTTTGTGCTTAATCTCCTCTAGATATGTTGTATCGGCAATTGAGTAGTTCACGCCAGGAAGGTCAAGACCGAGGTTGTTACCACAGTCTAGGATGATGGCATCATTCTGCCATTCGACAACCTGCATGTTCTTTTCGCCGATGCCGTCTTGTCCACCGAGGAACGTTATTTTGAGCATGCCTGAGCTGTCCCCAATTACATTTGCGCGCTTTGGTGCGGCTGCATTGGTTGGCAAGTAGGCGCTGACTGCTTTATGAGCGTCGTCTTGGTTGCGCTTCATGGCACGCATTGCTGCGCCGCGTGAAGAGCCACCTCGGCCTCCCATTGTAGGGGCCTTAGAGGCTGACTTTGGGTTTTTATTACTTTGCGAACGGCCACCTTGCGGGGGTCGCTTTGCGCCAGCCGGCTTTGGCCGGTTCTCTGGTTTATTTGGTTTGTTTTCTTGTGTTGGATTCATAATCCTTCTTTCTTTATATTAAAGAGTTATTTTTTAATCTTATTAATTGTTGTTCGGACTAGCTGAAAGTCTTGAATGATGACTTTTCTAGTTGTACCGTTATACAGCGCTGCAGATGGGTGAAATAGAGGCAAGATAGTCCAAGTGAATTCCTTATTGTTCACGATTATCTTGATCTGTTCTGCGTGGCCGTGGACGGTACTAATTTGTACGCCCGGCAGGAAGCAATTAGTGCTGTGTCGTCCTAATGTGACGATTAGCTTTGGTTCAATTACTGCCAACTGGGCGAGCAAAAAAGGCCATGACTGCTCTTTTTCTTCGGGTTTTGGATCCCTGTTCTTTGGTGGTCGGTATTTTACAATACTCGTTATGTAAATGTCTTTGCGCTCCAGGTTAACACTGGCAAAGAGTTCGTCCAGGAACTTCCCTGTTGAGCCAATAAATGGTTCGCCAGTTAGATCCTCGTTCTTTCCTGGTGCTTCGCCAATAAAGACGATGTCAGCATCAGGGTTTCCGGCACCAAACACCATGTTGGTTGCCTCTTTGGCCAAATCTGGGCAAATATTCTGCTCTAGAATATCTGCCTTAATCTGGTCAAGGCGCTCCTGTTTAGTCATTCTTTGGTATAACCGCCCGGAACAATCTGTTAAGCCCGTAAAGTGTCAAAGCGATGAGCATGGCATACTGCTGCAAACTTCCAGTGTCTGACGCTCGTAGGAACATCAACCAGGCAGCGATCAAAGCCAGAATGCCCAGCACAACCTTGCCGTTACGACTATCGTGCATCTCTTTGAGTTGTTGCTTACTTTTTGCCATTACTGCTTCCCTTTGTTTTTCTTTGTTATATTAGCAAAGCGTCCTACTGTAGCTAAGTATCCAAAATAAAGTCCGCTAGTAAACATCATCAATCCCCCGGTTACGTTATAACCATCGTTTTGTAATCGCTCTACGCCCCAAGACATTGATGTTAATTGGAGGCCAAATACAAACAAAAATGCTGCTAAGTATATTAAAGCCAGTCTACCTAGCGCCCAGTTAGTAAGCGTCTTGCGGCCGAAGAAAAGACTTATCAATGCCAATAAACCCAGTGATTTTAAGATCGACACAAGTGAGAGACCAAAGTCAGCTGACACCTGATATCCAAATATGGTGTTCCTGGTGTCATCTATATTCCCACCAATGAAGATTAGTAATATCGCGGTTACGATAATAATCGTCCTAGTTGACCTTGTCTGCTTATCTTGCGCCAGTTTACTTTTTGCCATGACCCACCTTCTCCATTTCTTTTCGTAACGATTCTAGTTCTTCTTTATCGATATGCCTCTGCTCCTGTCGAAGCTGAAGATATGTTTCTCCACGAACGAAGGTATATATAATCTGCGCAATAGACGCAAATCCAATAACAAAGAATGCTGCGGTAACGTTGTTCATCATTAATAAAGCGATGACAATTACAGACAGGATGAGTCCTACAACAATCTCACGGCGCCATGCACGGAGGTAAGCATCTCTGCGAACCTCCGTTAGGTGCGCAGCGCGACTATTTAAAAGGTGTAGGACTCGTGCCATATGTTACTTTTTATCTTTCAATTCGCGGGCAGCAGCCTTCATGCTGAGCTGTAATCGGCCTCGATCGTCGATAGCAACCAGCTTTACGTCTACTCTGTCGCCTTCTTTAACGACATCGGATGGTTTCTCGACGCGGTCTTCACTAAGCTCGGATACATGTACGAGTCCGTCCTTGCCTGGCATAATCTGTACAAAGGCACCAAAGTCCATGACGGTCATAACCGGGCAATCGGTGTAGATCTTGCCAACTTCCGGCTCTGCGACGATAGCCATAATCCATTTCTTAGCAGCTTCAATGCTTTCGCCGTCTGGACTAGCGATCATTATGGTTCCGTCATCCTTGATATCGATTTCGGCACCTGTTTCGCCAGTAATTTTCTGGATCACTTCTCCGCCCTTACCGATCACTTCGCGGATCTTGTCTGGGTTAATAGTAATCGCTTCGACACGAGGGGCATATGGGCTCATTGTTCCAGGCGTATCGATAATACTAACCATATGGTCAAGAATCTTACCGCGACCGATCTTACCGGCTTCGAGAGCTTTAGCAAGTGTCTCTACTGGAAGCCCGTGAACCTTCATGTCCATCTGGAGAGCCGTAATACCCTTGGTAGTTCCGGTTACCTTAAAGTCCATGTCGCCAGCAAAGTCTTCAGCGTCAGCGATGTCGCTGAGGATTACTGGCTTGTCGCCGTCGAGCATTAATCCCATGGCGATTCCGCTAACTGGGCGGATCAGTGGGACACCAGCGTTTAAGAGTGCTAATGTGCTTGAACACGTAGCAGCCATACTGGTACTACCGTTCTGGCTCATGATTTCTGTAACGGAACGAATAGTGTATGGAAAGTCAGCTTCTGCTGGGATAACTGGCAAAAGTGCTCGTTCAGCGAGTGCACTGTGTCCGATTTCTCGGCGGCCTGGACTACCTAAGCGCTTGATTTCACCAACGGTGTAACCGGGAGCATTGTAGTGGTGCATGTAACGCTTTTCCATATCCCGTTCCATGGTGTCGATCATCTGCGCATAACTAAGTGGTGCAAGCGTGACGATGTTCATAGCTTGAGTCATACCGCGAGTAAATAAGCTGGAGCCGTGAGCTCGTGGTAGGAAACCAATTTCACTGGATAGCTGTCGGATCTCGTCCATCTTACGACCATCTGGTCGAAGCCCTTCTTCGATAATTCCCTTGCGGACGTCTTTGTGGATGGCGGTTGTGAGCGCATCGTCGTAATCCTGACGGAGATCTTTGTAGGCATCTTCGCCAAGTTCTTCCTTAAAGTGCGCTTCCATTTCATGGCGCATTTTGTTTACCATCTCGTTGCGCTCTGGATACGGGCTACGGAGTCCTGCTCCAAGCTTGCCTTCTACCCAAGTGTTAACACGCTTCTGGATATCTTCGTCTGGCAGGCTCAGTTCAAATTCCTGCTTAGCAACTTTGAGCTGCTTGATGAGGTCTTCTTGAGCCTTAATGGCTGGCTGCATTGCCTTATGAGCGAATGCAATACCTTCGATAACCTTGGCTTCACTAACTTCGTTAGCTCCGGCTTCGACCATCATAACGGCGTCTTTGGTACCGGCAACAACAAGGTCTAATTCGCCGTTATCGTAGGTGTCGTTATCGGCAAAAGCGACTAGTTCGTCGTCTTTTATACCAATTCGTAGTCCAGCAATCGGACCTTCGAATGGCGCACCAGTCATCATGAATGCGGTGCTCATGGCGATCATAGCCACCATGTCAGGACGGAAGGTTGGATCCATTGAAAGGACGGTAGCAACACCCTGTACCTCGTGACGGTAGCCCTTTGGCCATAATGGGCGGATTGGACGGTCGATAAGTCGACCAATAAGAATCGATTCCTCGCTTGGACGACCTTCGCGTTTGATAAATCGGGAGCCGCTAATCTTACCAGCTGCGTACATCTTTTCTTCATAGTCGATGCTTAGCGGGAAGTAGTCGAAGCCTGCAAGTGGCTTGTTGCCAACCATGGCTGTTCCAAGTATTACGGTTTCGCCGTAACGGACAATGACACTAGCGCTCGTTCGGAAACCGACGCGGCCAACTTCTAGGGTTAAGGTCTTACCGCAGAGTTCGGTTTCAACTTTGATAATGTCTTTTCCGTATGGATTGATTGTAGACAAATTTTACTCCTTCTTGAGTGTTTCATCGCAGAGTTCAAATATGCGTGTGCCCTTGTGCTTGGGTCCGGCAACGTATATCTGTGTCGCTACGATGAAAGAGATTTATTAGTTAATGTGCACAAGCTCCTGCCCCGGCTACGGAGCAGTAAAGTCTATACAAATTACTTAGCTTTAGTCTGGCGAATGCCAAGCTTCTTGATAAGTGCTAGGTATGCTGCACTATCGTGGTCGGCAATGTACTTAAGGTGTCGTTTTCGGTTACCAACCATTTGAAGTAGTCCACGGCGAGCCATGAAATCCTTCTTGTTAACCTGGAGGTGTCCAGTTAGTTCCTTAATTCGTTCGGTAAGAATACCAACCTGTACAGCGCTGCTGCCGGTGTCATTCTTGCTTTTCTGCAGCTCAGCGATTACTTTCTGCTTCTTCTCTGTTGAAATCATTTATTTCCTTTAACTCTGATTGATACTTATTTATAAGAGATCGATGGCGTTACGCCCATTTTAACAGATAGAGCCCTTATGCGCAACAGGTTATCCTTGCAACTAACTTACTGACAGTTCACTGCCAGGTCCGGCGTAGACGCCATTAACCTGGGTTCGGCCGCTATTTAGCTCGTGGTCAAATTGCACAAAATTACCATCATCGTCAGGCATACCATACAGCACCTCAACAGATGCTCTGATGAACCTAATCACAGGCGGCTCAACAGAAGTATCCAAAAGAATTGAACCACTTCGGGCTGCCGGATCAACCTGGGGTACGTTCAGGACTAAATTCCCAACATGATTTGTGATTTGTATATCGCCACCAATAGCCTCCATCGGAGCCGGAGCTTGTTCACCAGCCGTAAAACGTGTTTGAGCGCGAGTTCTTGAAAATGCCATAATAATTTATTATACAAGTTTTTTAATTATAAATCAATAGTAGCCTTGAGTTTGTTGAAGGCACTCGTAAAGCGTGGGTTGAGGTTCAAGCGAGCTGAAGTATCATCATATTCAAAAGCCGAATCTAGGCTTGGCACGCCCCGTAAGTGACGCCCTTCTCTGTCCATATACTTTGAATGACTGGTGTAGGCCCCCGCATCCGAGACATACATTACATGAAGAATATCGACAAGTTCGCCAGCTGGAATGCCCGTTTTACTTGCGAGCTGTTTGATTTCAGTTACAGCAACACTTAGACCACGATTGTGACCACTAAAGTCACGTGCCACTTCCTTAAGATATGTACCGAGGATGTCTTGACCTACTAATTCAGTGACGACGGTTTTTTCTTGGTCGGTCATATCAATATCTTTAAGATAGGCCTGCGCAACATCATGGTTATAATCTGTTTGCGATTTTCGGTCGCCGTGTACAGCAAGCGCCAGCGGCTTGCCGACATCCTGCAAAAGCAAGGCAGTTCGAACTAGTGTTGCCTTATTGGGATCTTCTGCGAATAGTTCTTTTGCAAACTGTGTCTCAAAGATGCTTAATACCATCTGAGTATGCTCTCCGAGGGTGTAGCCCTCGTCAACACCTACAGGTTGATCCATAAGTTCGCCAAGTTGCGAGACAAGCACTAGACGGTGGATATCATGAGATATATGGACCCGGCTCGTCATACCCTCAATGGCCATAACATGCTGTATATCGAGCGGCGATTCTCCGCTAGCTACGTTACGAGCGATTCCTGCAAGCACCGGGTCAAGCCCTGGCATTTCGGATAACTCTTTGTAGGATTCAGTGGGGATCTTTAGCCGAGAAGAACCTTGCTCCATGACTTCCACACTCGGTCTTTCCCCTTTTTTGTGGCCCGGCCGTGAGCGGATCTTAGCTGTTGCCGAGGGTAGAACAACAACTTCAGCCCCGTGACCTTCATCGTCCATCATAATGACCACCGCATCTACGGCTTGGTCGTTAAACGTCACACGCTGCAATAGATCCCCAACGGGTGCGGTCTTAAAACTCCTGTTACCAAATCTTTGCACTGAGTTTTCACCAAGTACCGTCTGAAGTTCTTCGTGGATAGCACGTACGTCATTACGGTTCACGACTATCACATTGCCGGCTACACTTGCCTCATGCAAGAAGGCATTACCGCTATTGTAGACACTCTCAAGGGACTCCACGGCTTCTCCAGCTACTTTGCCCACACCAAAATAGGTTCCTCTTCCAAACTTCTTCCCTGTATCAGCTGCCGCTTTATCTTCGGTGAATTCATCTATTCTGGCTAACGATATATGTCCGATACCATCCAAATCAACGTCTGTCATTAAGACAGCTTTGTCGCCGAGAACAGGATTGATTTCAGTGAGTTCGGTAGTTTCCAGCTTCACGCCAGGTATTGCAGCAAGCTGATCTACTAGGGCGAATGGGCTTTCGATACCGGACACTACCTCCACACCTAGAGCGATAGAGCCAAGTGCGGAACGGCCTGGCCCAGGAGTGACCTCAATGTTTTTATATGATTCTGACATGTTTATTTTTTTGTTAACGTACAATTATTTTATCATGTTTATGCTAAAATTGCAAGCATTCTGCGGTTATTTCTGTTCTTCAATCTCATCGAGAAATGAAGCAAGCTTAGATATTCGGCGCTTAGTGAGGTCATAATCCACGTCTCCACCCCAGTAATCAGCATCATCTCCTGATATACCGATAATCTGTACGTCCAGTCCAAGTGCACGAACAATCCGACAAACTTGCCTGCCATCAGCTTGTATTTGTGGCCCCTCTGACATATAGCCAACTACGATTTCATGCGGGTTATGTCTGGGCGCAGGCGGCGTTACTGGCGTTGGCGCAGGCGACTTAATAAGATCAACTGCTGCGTCGAGAGCTTTATCGACAGCCAAGTCTACTACACCTCGCCAACCTCGACGCTTAGGAGCCTTAGTCGGAACAGAGATAGTTGGCTCGACAATTGGTGGCAGTTCCATGCCTGGAGGAGTAAAACGAAATTCTAAGTTATCGCTCGCACGTGCTCCCAGGTTCCCGTCCACGAGTAGGTAGTCTGCCTCTAGATCTCCGAGAGCAAGGTCTATCAGCGTCTGATGCGCCTGCGGAAGATCCCATACAGTTCGAACATTGGAGTGTTCCGTACCTTTTATTGCGGCAACAACTTCCAACTGAGTTTCTAGAGTGTCTTCGATAACGACTAATCTCGACATAATCTTAGTATTATATAATAAATTATTATACTAGGCAATGTCTATGGTTTTGCCGCCAACGTTGCGGGCAAAGTAGCTATCGTGAGAGATGTAGATTACCGCCCCATGGTAGGATTCTAGAGCGTTTTCGAGCTCTTCGATACTCGGAAGATCGAGGTGGTTGGTGGGCTCATCGAGCACCAGAATTTGGGGGTCGCCGGCCAGCATATTCATCAGCTGGAAGCGCGCTTTTTGACCACCGCTCAGGCGCTGCAATGGCACGTCACCATCTGTTGCCGGATTAAATAAATAGTCTCCTAGTAGTTGCTTAACCTTCTGATCGCCAATGGCTACATCTTTGGCCATATAAGCCTTTTCGATTGCCCCGCTTAGCGTTAGATCAAGGTAACTAGAGTCAATTTCTTGCTCATAAACACCGATCTTGAGCTCACGCTCACAGGCAATGGTTCCGTCAAAAATCGTTGCTTCCGACGGTTGATCCTCAACTTTAGAAATCACGGTCTTAATAAGGGTAGACTTACCCGCTCCGTTTCGGCCATGTAAACGGACACGGTCGCCCTCACGCAGGTCAAAGCTAATGCCCGTAAATAACGGGTCGGCATAGCCAAGGCTGAGCTTGCGAACCTCAACAAGCAATCGGCTACTCTCTGATTCGGCAGACTTTGCACTAACTTTGATGTTCTTGGCCTTATGGCGCTCGTAAGCGGCACCCATTTTTTCGTTGAGTTCGCCAACAGAATCTCGGTCGATCCAGAAGGTTGGCATCTCTGTTTTTTCTAGCTGTGCAAGTTCGGATACAGCCTTTTGTTCAAGCGATTTAAAGCGCTGAATAGTACCTGGATCGCGTGATTTTTCCTTAAGTCGCCGGAAGCGAATAACGTTTTCTTTAAGGTTAGAGATACGTCGTTGCACCAAGCTAAATTGAGTAACGTCAGAACTCATTTTAGCGGCATTTATACGAAGGTAGTCGTCGTAGTTGCCGGGGAAGCTAAAGGCCTGGCCATCGCGAATTTCGACAACTCGGTCTACAGCCTGCAGGACGTCACGGTCGTGAGAAATGACCACCACTGCTTCGCGGGCTGACTTGAACCACTTTAAGAATGCCTTTTTAGCTACAAAGTCCATGTGGTTAGTTGGTTCGTCGATCAGTGCTAAGTGAGCACGGGCGCGCTGCACTTTAACCAGTTCCACCATTCTTTTTTGACCACCACTAAGGTTATTGAGTGGGCCAGTCGCCATCTCTTCGGCTACCTGGTAGGCGTTGAGAGCTTCGATAATCTCTGCTTCTACCTCAAAGTAACCAAGCTGACTAAACCGCTCTAAAGAGTCGGAGTATTCATGCATCATACGGTTGTTGGTGCCCATTTTTTCAGGGTACGTATCAAGGATATGTTTATGCTGAGCGTACTCGGGCAGATCAGCCAAAATGTACTCCAACACCGACATCTTCTCGAATCCATGGTGTTCCTGGCGAGAGCCAATAATAATTGTTCCCTTTTTGGCGTGAACCTCGCCGTCATAATCGGTATCTTCGCCGGTCATCATATGCAGTAGCGTAGTCTTGCCGGTTCCATTACGGCCGATTAATCCAATTTTTTCGCCGTCTTGAATATCAAGCTGTAAATCTTGATATAACACCTTGTTGCCAAACGATTTTTCGGCTATGTTGACGGAAATGACCATCCCAGCATGGTATCACTTGTCGGCAGTAATAGCTACCCCTGTTATAGCAGCCTCGGGAGCGACAGCATCGCTTACGGAATATTCGCCGATACTAGTTCGGCGCAAGTTCGACATATAGGCACCCGTAGCAAGCTTATCGCCAATGTCGGTAACCAACGACCTAATATAGGTTCCGCTAGAAACGTTGGCCGTAAAGCTTACTATGGGGTACGTGTAGTTCAGCTCAGAGATGGAATGGATGGATACGGTTCGAGGTTCGATTTTAACCTCTTTCCCTGCTCTAGCAAGCTTATATGCCCTCTGGCCGCCTATTTTGATAGCCGAATAGGCTGGCGGAACCTGTGAGATTACGCCCAAGAAAGACATTACCGCCTCACTCACCTCTTCTTCGGTTGGTTGGCGATCAGAAACGATAGTTTTTTCACCCTCTTCATCGGCGGTAGTGCTGGTCTGGCCCAACTTCATCTCTACCTCATAGACTTTGTCTTGTTTCATGTAGCTATCTTGCCGTTTAGTAGCTTTACCTACTAACACAACGAGAAGTCCCGTCGCCAGAGGGTCGAGCGTTCCGGCGTGGCCAACTTTGATCTTCTGCCCGGTAGCTTGTCGCAACATATAACGAACCTTGCCTACAACGTCAAAGCTGGTCCATTCTTTTGGTTTATCAACAAGGAGTACCTGATCCATGTCGATTAGTATAAGCCTTGTTCTGCAACATGCGCAGGATCGGTGGTATCACCAAGCAAATTATGGATTCGGTTAAAGGAAAAATGTTTCTCGCCCATATCAATAAAATCAACATTCTCAAAGTCTAGGCCTACGGTAGCGATCTGCTTACCAACCAGGTAATATCCTTCTTTTTCTGGAGCTGTAAGTACCTTGCCGCCCAAATCCATGCCCCGATTGTACTTATGAACCCCGTAGCCCACACTGCCCCCATCACCCGAAACCTCGACTACGCGTAACTGCCGTTCTATCCCTTCAAACTGTTGCAAATACTGGAAAGCGAATAAAATGGTCCCTTCTGCTTTACCCAAATCTACTGGATCAAAAGTTATAAGGCCCGGCAGGAATACTGTAGGTATTGCCTGAACAGATAATGATCGATCAACCACCGCTAATCTCGGACTACCATCGACTACTTCAAACTTAAACGGTCTAACTGGAGTATGATCGACGTCTCCTGGCAGCTGAATCTCTACCATAGATTCCAGTGGTCGTGCTAGCATTGACTGATAACTCAGCACGGAATAATCAAAATTCTGGTCTTCGCGGCGGCGATTTAACTCACTCATTAAACATATTATAATATAATATGGTATAAATATCTAGTTCTTTATAGATGTTAGCTGGTTGGCATCATTGGCGGCGGGACTGGTGGTGGTGCACTTGGATCGCTGGCGCCAGCGGTTGGATCTGCAGGCAATCCTTTATCTGGACCGACTAGCTGAACCGGGAAAACTTCTTCATTGGTGAGGTCGGCATCAGGCGCTGGTTCTGCCGCGGTAGGTGTTTGCAGGTCAATTGGTTGAGCGTTAAGGGCGCTTACCGGCTCTAGTCGTTCACTGTCTACCGAGGCATTAGCTGCATCCACTGCTTGTCGTGCGGCATCTGCGGCTTCCGTAGGGTTGGCGCCAAGATGACTGCTGTCTACCGTCTTTTCGATATCGGCCAGTGTCTGCTGTTTTTCGGCATCACTCAACGGGGTGATTGTTTTGGCATGTTGAAGGCCTGATTGGTCTTCGGCCGGGGTATCAACTGATGGCTGAACTGCGTTTTCACTTAAGGTAGTTGCCGTCATAGCCCCGCCCATTGAAGGCGGCTGGGTAACCATATTCGACGTGACCTGAGATACAGCAGAAGGTTCAACTGGAGCAGAAGGAGCCATATCTTCGGAAGAAAGCAGCTTGCCCTCTTCGTCAATGTGTATCTTAGCTAGATCGCTGTCTTCCTCGCCATCGTCGTGTACGGCATGGTTTTCTTTCTCAAGATCTGCCAGTGTCTTAGTTGGTTTTGGCTCTTCTTTCTTATGCTCAATAGCTAACGAACCGTCGCTTGCCACTGTCGGAATCGGTACAGGTTCTGCTCCCTCTTTGGCTATTTCATCAAGTTTTGCACCTTCCTTTGCTTCCGGAACGGGTTGAGGTGCATCAAGCTTACTAGAAACCAGCTGCTGGTTAGCACCGGCTTTCATAAGTGTTGCCGAAACGTTCATGGTGAACGGTGTAGTTTTGATATTACTAAATCGTTCGGTCTCGGCTACAACACCGGTCAAGAAGGCAGTGGCAATTTGCTCGTCAAGGATGATCTTTTCGCCCTGTAGTGGCTCCACTAGGCTTACTAACATTTCTGCAAGACTGCTGGCATCCGACTGGAACCAGTTAAGTGTTCCAAGATCTGATGGCTGCTCGTTGTTAACGCTTATGGTGACGGCATCATGTAGAATTCGGCCGTGAGCCGTAATTGCCTGGTCAAGCTCTTCTCTGCGATGGACTCCTAGTGCTAGGACTACATCGACGTTAAAGTCACCCTGGCTAAATTCGAGGTCACTCTCGCTTAAACTGGTGTGATACGGAGTAATGAAGATTTTTACAAACTTGTCTTCGACTTTATAGCGAAGCTTATCAGCTTTAGCCTTATCAAGTGCAATAATAAAATCACGTAAGCTGTCGGTGTTCTTTTCGATTGTTTTGTCTGGCTGGAGGAACTCCAAAACCGACGGTGTCTCGCCGCTATAAACTGCAGTAGCGTGTTTATCGAGCTTGTTAAGAACAAGCGTGATACCTATAGCCGCTGAAAGCTGATCGATACTTGGATTACTGCTAACGGTCACCAACACGTTATTGGCTTTACGTAACTGCTCTACAAGTTCGTGCTTTACGTCTACCGGACCATTGTCCGCTTGTGGTGCCCCAGCACTGTAGTCGGGCGCCAGCGGAACTAAGGGTGCTAATGGCATAGAAGTTGCCGGCGGTGTTGAAGTGTCAAGATAAGGCTGCCCCGGTACAATTGCCGGCGTTGCAACGCTGCCCGCTGGAGCCAAAGGCGCAAGAGGGGCTAGTGGAGCAAGTGGCTGTAACTGCCCTGCAGAGTTTGGATCTGAAAATGGCGCAGCTTGTTGAGGGCTCGGCATTGCTGGCTGTGGTTGGCCACTCGTATCAGTACCTGCTGGAGTATAGGGCTGGAGAGGTGTAGCTGGATCCATTGTTTTCTCTGTGTTTCTCTATTTTTTGTTTTATTTTAGAATCTACAAACGAAGAATACCATAACCATTGTGCCCTGTCTATAGATATTGTCTTAGGGGCCTATATCTGTTATAGTACCTTCGATAATCAATAAAACGTAGGTTATATCTATAACTAACAAAGAAGGATCTTTTACTAATGCCAATTATCAAGTCTGCAAAAAAACGAGTTCGTACCGCTAGCAAAGCTGCTGCTCGAAATAGCAAAAC
>JACCDG011171459.1_pt1 | contig 15488 bp, 11 predicted proteins | sample 7442471 | NCBI WGS metagenome assembly JACCDG01 (sample SAMN15323444, study PRJNA562643) | freshwater metagenome | isolation source: river surface water | place: USA:Blue River Watershed | collected 2017-08-17
ATTGAACCTTTCGCGATCAACGTGAAGAGTTCTGCGATGACATCTGCCATCAATTCCTTCCGGCCGAAGCAATTCGCCAACCAGAAACCGGAAATTGTCTGCGAGCGTCCCATCAACTGCGCCGGATGGACCATCGACATCGGCTCTCGAGATGCCATGCCGTAAGTGACGATGCGACCGAAAGTCGTGAGCGCTTCCAAGGATCGATCGAATGTCTTGCCACCGACCATCTCGAGGACGATGTCCACTCGTTTTCCGCCATTAGCCTCGATGATCCGTTCCTTCAATCCTTCAACGCTCGCATCGATTGCGGCATCAGCGCCTAGTCGCTTGGCAAGATCACGCTTCTCTTGACTCGAGGCAACAGCGATCACCTTTGCTCCCCACATCTTGGCAAGTTGAATCGCAATCGTTCCGACACCGCCAGCCGCTGCATGGATGACGACGCACTCTCCTGCGCGAAGATGTCCGATCGTCTTGAGGATATGCCAAGCAGTAGTTCCTTGTACGAAGGTCGAAAGCGCCTGACCATCGGTGATCGAGTCAGGGAGAGGGATCAATTGACTCTTCTTCGCGACGACTTTCTCGGCATAGGCATTTGGTGCACCTGTGAGATATCGCTTGCCTTCAAAGGTACCGACGACTTCAAGACCTGGAATCAGTGGCAGTTCTTGCTTCGACAGATATGAATCCTCAGTCTGGTGAGTGTCAGCGTAATTGATACCGATACCCGTCACCTCAAGGATGACCTCATCATCGCCCGCGATGGGATCTTCGACATCGATAAAGCGCATGACCTCTGGTCCACCGAACTCGGTGATTTTGATTGCCTTCATGGATTTGCGACCTTTGTCTCTCGTGAGAGTTTTGAATCAACCCTTGGTGGAACCAAGGGTGAGACCAGATACGAATTGGCGCTTGAGGATGAAGAAGATGATCAGCGTTGGCAGAGCCGCCATGATCGCACCGGCCGCTAAGAGATTGAAGTCGGTGACGTACTCCCCTTGCAGCCTTCCGAGGGCAGAGGTGATCGGACGCTTGGAGTCGCTCTTGATCATCACGATCGCCCAGAAGAACTCGTTATAGATCCAGGTGGTCATCAAGACGCTCAACGCCGCGAGTGGTGGACGAAGGAGCGGGAGGATGACGCTCCAATAGTGACGAAAGACCGAAGCGCCATCGACGAGAGCAGATTCTGAGATCTCCTTTGGGATGGTCTTCATGTATGAGGACATCACGAAGGTCGCGAAGCCGACTTGGAGTGCGACATGAATCAGGATCAATCCAATGTAGCTGTCATAGAGGATGTTTCGATTCCCTACCAAATCTCCGAACCAGATGTACATCTTGAAGAGCGGTGCGTAGACCAATTGCACTGGAAGGAGGTTTCCTGCAGTGAAGAGGAGGAGGAGATAGAGGTTGAATCGGAACGAGTATCGCGTGACGACGAAGGCTAAGAGCGACCCGAAGAAGAGAGTGAGTATGACGGCAGGGATCGCGACCAAGAAGGAGTTTGAGAGATAGCCCCAGATCTCCATCTGACGATAGGCGTCAACGTAGTTGGCAAGGTTGAGTGTGTCCGGACGGGAGAAGACTCCCTTTTGGATGATGTCCTCATAAGGACGAAGTGAGGTCCAGAAGGTCCAGAGGATTGGAACGAGCCAGATGAATGCGAAGACTCCGATGAAGAATGAGATGACCGCGTCTTTTCGCTTCTGGCGATCGCGATATTTCTTGTCCTGGACGACGCTCATGGTTTGTCTTCCTGGAAGACGGTGCGCAAATAGAAGACGATCGGTGTGATGCTAAGGAGGAAGAGGATCACCGCATAGGCAGCACCGAGCATTGAAGCGGCTTGGCCATAGATATTGGTGAATACGAGCATGCCAAGGATCGGCCAACCAGTACTCGTGCCATAGATGATGTAGATCAGGTCGAAGGCACGGAGGGATTCGATCACGGTGATGACGATGATGATGATGTTGACTGGCTTCATCGCAGGCAAGACCACTTTTCGGAAGGTCTGCCACTCGGTGGCACCATCGATCGCTGCCGCTTCACGCAGGGTCGGGTCGACCGCCTTTAGCCCTGCTAAATAGAGCAACATGATGTAGCCGATGTGACGCCAGGATGCGATGGAGAGAATCACATATGTATTGATGTCGTAATTGCCGAAGATCGGTAACGCCTCTTCGATTCCGGGTCGTCCGAGAAGGACTTGCACGAGACCAGCAGGACCGAGCATGAACCGCCAGATGATTCCGATGACCGCCAGGGAGAGTACGACGGGGATGTAGTAGACGCTCTCGTAGATCTTGTGACCGCGGATCCGTCGGTCGATCTGATACGCGAGCAAGACACCTAGCGGCGTCGCAATGAAGCTGAACCAAAGTAGCCAATAGATGTTGTTGCGGAGCGCGTCGTAGAACTGGGGCGATGCGGTGAAGATGGTCTCGTAATTGGCGAGGCCCGCCCAACGGATGTTCGAGAGCTGGACACCGTTCCAGAAGGTGAAGGAGAGACCGATGGTCAGCAACGCTGGGATCCATACCCAGACAAAGTGAAGGAAGGAGGGGACACCAATGAACATCGCAAGGGTGAATCGATCACCCTTGGAGAAAGCCCGACGGCGGCGAGTCCGTGGACCCGCCGCCGTCGTTGTCATGCTTTCACCCTATCTCAGGAACCGTGGTGAGTCACCAGGTTCTTAGGAGAGAGGTGGCAATGCATCCCAAGCTGCCTGCATTCCGTCGACGATCTTGTTGACGTCTTGCGGAGCCTTGAGGAAGTTCTGGATCGCAGGACCGACGATGGTTCCTGCGAAGTCGTTGCGGCAATCGCGATCGAGGAAGTTCATCACGTTCTTTGCCTCACCGATGACAGCAAGCTTCTGCTTGTTGAAAGCGTCATAGCCTGATGTGTCGAGTCGGGTGTTTGCATAGAGCGAGGTATCGCCAGCAGCCTGTGCTGCCAACATACCGTTCTCACTGCCACACCACTCTGCGAATGCAGCGCCGCCAGCTGGATTTGTTCCATTGACTGCTGCGCAAACGCCATCGACTGGAGCGTCGATCGAGTCACGACCGAATGCTGGGTTGATCTCTGGGAATGGAACGATCCATAGATCGTCATAATCCTCTTGAGACTTAGCCAAGAAGTCGTTAGCCCACCAGGAGCCCATCATCATGGCGCCGCACTTCTTCTGGAGAAGGAGGTCGCGCATGCCATCCCATGAGATGTCGAGGAAGTTCTCGTTCATGTATGGGATGAGAAGAGCGAACTGGTTGAAGACGTCGATCGTCTCCTGATCGGTCCACTTAGCGCGGCCGTTCAAGAGGTCGATGTGATAGTCATAACCATTCATACGGACGTTGAGGATGGAGAAGGTTCCCATCGCTTCCCAACCGCCCTTGTCTCCCATCGCATAACCGATGAGACCCTTTGCCTTGGTGCCTTCAAGGAGTTTCATGAAGTCATCCCAGGTTGCGATGTTCTCTGGATCGAGTCCGAGTTCGAGCATCGTTGACTTGCGATAGTGCAGACCCCATGGATACCAAGTTGTCGGGATGATGTACTGCTTACCATCGCTTGGGTTTGTCGCACCACTGACGAAGCCCTCTGGCATTTGATCGCCGAGGTTTGAGATGTTCTCGGAGAGATCTACGAGAAGTCCCTGGTCAGCGCGGAAGTTGGTACGGAATCCGGCCATCCACTGGAATGCATCGTCTGGTGTGCCTTGCAGGTACTGCGAGATGCCATCCTGGAATGCGTTGGTGTCTCCAGAACCTTGCATCGTGACTTCATTACCTGTCTCTGCTGTGTAGGCATCAGCGAGCGCTTGAGCGATCTTCAGACCGGTCTCATCGTTGGTACGCGCTGTGAAGGTGACAGGGCCGTCAGCTGCATCACTTCCGCAGCTTGAGAGCAATGTTCCTCCAGCAGCAAGACCGATACCACCGATCGCTGCGCCTTTGAGAACGTTACGTCGCGATACGCCGTTCTCGTTGACTTGGTTCGACATCGAACTTCCTTTTCCCTAGATCCACCATGGATCTAGATGGGGCAAACCTACGCCCCAGTAACGGCTATGGCTATGACCCCGCCGATGGAATTTCGCTCAAATGGACCCTTACGGGGCGGAAGTTGTTCACCCAAGGTGAAATCCCTCAAGGGAGGATGTAGATCTCCCCATCCACTTCGCTGACCTGGAAGGCGCGTAGCGGGGCATCAGCCGGTCCGCTTTTGCGGGCTCCGGTGGCAGCATCGAAGTAGGAGTAGTGACATTTGCAAACCAGTTCAGCCTTCTCAGGGGTCACCAAGCAACCGTTATGGGTGCAGATGACATCGAGAGCGCTCACTCCCGTTGCAGATCGAAAGAGAGAGTGTCGAACCGTCCGACCGGATAAGTCAGTTGCGAAGAAGAGTTTCGATTCGCCCAGAACGACATCACTCGACTTCGCGACGAAGTATCCAGCCCGACGAGTTGTCTGACTCGGTGATGGCGTTGGAGTCGCTGATGGAGTCGAAGATGAAGATGGAGATGGAGATGATGTTGGCGAAGAAGTCGGAGTTGGAGAGGTAGTGGGAGTTGCACTAGGAGTCGGAGAAGCAGACGGTGAGATAGCGACTCTCACAGCCTTTCCCTTCTTCCATACCAATCGCCCGTTCTGTCGGACACATCGATAAGCGAAACCACCCGAGACGATCTTCTGACCGACACGGACGCACTTAGCCTTTGGTGTTGCGAGCGCACTCTGAGAGGTCACACCTGTGGCCATGGCGAAGGATGAGAATGCGAGCGTTCCAAGGAGCACTCTCCTTGAGAGCGAAGTACGAGTGGGCTGCTGCATAGGAGAAGGTAAGCAAAGCCCTTCGGACCGCGCCACTCGGAATCGTGACCCTTTAGGCTTCTCCCATCCAATCTTGATCGCGCGTGGGCCTTTTGTGAGGGAGTGATGATGGATCTGATCTACCAACTTCTTGTAGTGCTCCACTTCATCGGTATGGCAGGACTCGTCGGTGGGTTGATCGTCGGGGTCTCCGAAAGGCCGCTACGAATCAAGAAGCCAGCGCTTCATAGTGGTCTTCTCGTCCTGCTTGCTGGAATCTTCCTCGTCATCGTCAATTCCGTTCAACACGCGAGCGACAGCTCGGTAGAGATGATCGATCACGGCAAGATCGGTGTGAAGCTCCTCGTCGTCATCCTCATCCTCATCCTTGGATTCAAGAACCTCGCAAAGAGTGAGGTGGCGAAGCGGACCTATATGACGATGCTCGGACTCTCTCTCCTCAACATTCTCATTGCAGTCTTCTGGTAGGAGCGACTCGTGAATCTCTATCCCAAAGCCTCGGTACAACATCGTCTTGGTGGCTACTTCCTCGACCTCGGTCTCGCGCTCATCACGCTCGGTATCGGCTGGGTGATCTGGAGTCTCATCGTCTGGCGACAAGGTCTCACTCCAGCAAAACAAATCCTGAAATTGCGCGTCGTCGCTGAAGAGAGTCGAACCAACGCGACCTGGGGACATATGGCGATCCGGCAATTCCTCATTCCGGTCACTTTCAGTGTCCCTGGTTGGCTACTGATGCAGTTAGGCGATTCGACTCCTGTTGTCACGGGCGACTTCTCATCGGATCCATTGGAAGGACGCGGCTTGAACTCTCTCGGCAACGTGATCTCCTTCGCGATCACTCTCACCGATAGCCTTTGGATCTTCAAGAATGGCGAACGCAAGCGTGTCACTGACATCTGGGCCAAGACCATCGTTGTCAGTGAGGCCGATGCGATCACAGGCCAAGAGCGAGACGGTGGAGGCATCTGATGGAGCCTTACCGGATCAAGTGGCTCACCCGACTCGTCTATAGCCAACCATTCGAACTCTTCATCGCAGGGATCATCCTGCTCAATGCCATTGCGCTTGCGCTCTTGACCATGCCCAATATCGACGGTGATGCCCGATCCTCATTGATTCGCTTCGATCAGATTGCACTCTGGGTCTTCTTCGCCGAATTGATCGCACGAATGATCTCCTACGGCAGCAAGCCTTGGATGTTCTTCAAAACGGGATGGAACGTCTTCGACTTCATCATCATCGGTCTCTCTCCACTCTTTGCTGGACAGACTTTGCTATTGCGACTGCTCCGTATCTTCCGATTGATCCGTATCTTCCGCTTCCTTCCCGAGGTTCGGATCCTCACTCGTTCGATCACGCGAAGCCTTCCGCCGTTGATGAGCATGTCTGTGCTGATCTTCCTCGCGCTCTTCATCTATGGCATGGCGGGTGTCTATCTCTTCAGTGAGGAGATGCCCGATCAATGGGGCGATATCACTGCCGCGCTCACATCTCTCTTCATCCTTCTGACGCTCGAGGAGTTCGCCAACTATCTCGTCGATGGACTTGAGGTCTCACCATGGGCTCTCCCCTTCTATGTCTCCTACGTATTCATCATCGTCTTCACCATTCTCAATGTCCTCATCGGTGTGGTCTTGAACGCCATGGATGAGGCTCGAGCAGAGAACCGAGAGCGCGAGGAAGAGTTAGAGAAACTCCAGACCTTCGCACGTGAGGTAGAGGAGATATCTGCCGATGGTCAGATCACGCCGGAAGAGGTCGAGCAGTTGAAGTCGAAGATCGTGGTCCTAGAACGTGAATTGAAACGTTTGAAGGGTGACGGTTAGTCGCTCGCACCGTTTGGAAAGACTGCGGGCTGTCTAGGAACTACAGATTGAGTAGCGCCTTGCCCTTCTCCACCGCGTCCCTGCGATCACTCGCGCCGAGCTTTCGGTAGAGGTGCCGTAGGTGCGTCTTCATCGTGTTCTTGGTGATGTTGAGATCTGCAGAGATCTTGGAGAGCGGCAGCTCAGATGCGAGGTGGCGCAAGATGTCGGCTTCGCGCTTGGTGAGTGGGATCGGCAGTGAGTCAGATGATGTCAATTTCTTTCGCAACCTTTCACTAGCGTCTTTGGATAACCGTTCGAGGAAGAGAGAGGGGATCTCGGTCGATGCGGAGATGAGGAAGGAGAGGAAACGATCCCCTTGGATCAATAGGTATTGATAGAAGCCATGCTCCTGCGCCACTTCGAGAGCCTTCACCAGATGCTCCCGTGCCTTCGGCGGATACTCGAAGTTCTGGATCACCTGGAAGACATGGGCGTTGATCGCCTCACGTGGAAGTGACATATCGAATTGTGCGATTGACTTCTCGAAGTCCTTCTGACTTCTTCGTAAGTGACTCTGCGCCCCGTAGAGCTTCGCGGTCTGGCCGCCTGGCAATCTCTTTCGGATCTCCTCACGACGGATCTCCCCTGCGATGAAATGCTGCACGATCATCTCGTGTCGATCGAGCATGCGGTCGACCTCAGGGGTTCGAATCGTCGGTAGCTCTCGCACCAGACTTTGGAAATCTTCCAAACCCTCATGCAATCTGCCATCGCGCATCAACATGATGGCATGCCTGCTCTGGAAGAGCACCATCCAAGGAATGAAGTTGAGTCTCTTGATCTCCTTGATCGCGCTCTGATAGAGCCGCTCCGCCTCGTCGATCTTGCATTGCTCCATCAGGATCTGAGAGAGGACGTAGTACGCGTCGAAGGGTGTGAAGAATCCACGGATATCGTGTTGCTTCGCGTAGGAGATCGCAGCGAAGGCGAAGGACTCGGCGAGACGATAGCGACCCTCGTAGTAAGCGCGCATCGCCTTGATGGCGAGGACGTTCATGTGGAAGTGGCTACTCGCATCAGGTTCGAGCGAGTTCTCGACGAATTCCTCGATCCGCTTCATTGCGGCGTAATCCTCATGGAAGAGCGCTGCACTCATGCCGAACCTCAAGAACGAGGAGAAGGACGAGAAGCGATTGGTGGTCACCTGATCTTGTAGACCTTCGAGTGCATCGAGAGTGTTCTTGATCGACGACTCTAGATCGCCACGTATGCAGTCGATGATGGCCTGCAGTCGCCTACTCGACAATTTCACGCCATCGACATCATCGCCCTTCATCGGCGATAGTGATCGCTCGGTGAGGAGTGCTTTCGCCTCTCCTAACTCTCCTGAAAGTAGGTGGAGATAGAAGGTGAGGGCAAAGGAGAGCGACTTCGATGGCCCCTCGAGGAAAGGAAGGATGGCGCTCCATGCCTGCAGCGAAGATCGATCCTCTTGATAGACCGCATCCCTGATCAATTGGATGACCTCGGTCATCACCTCGGTATCGGAGACAAGAGTCCTGATTCGCTCTGGATTACCGGTCTTCGCAAGGAAGGTGAACGCCTGGTCCTTGGACCCATGGCTGAAGAGGGCCTCGAAGGTTCGCTTATGGAGATCGGTATAGGCATCCAATTCCAAAGCAAGATCATCACGAAGCACATCGCGGATCAGAACGTTCATCTCGTAGAGCGATGGTGTGGAGATGACGCGAGTGAGGAAGAAGGATTCAGCGGATAGTTTGGCGAGGATCATCGGCACCAACTCATCGCCGGTGATCGCGATTGCAACCGGGTTCGAGATCCGATCGACGAAGACGAGTGATCGGAGAGTCTGTAACTCTCGCTCATCAAGGCGAGCGAGCACCTGCCTCGTCACAGAAGAGAGCGAGATGATGGCACTGTGTTGGATTCCTTCAGAAGTGAAATCGAACTTCGGTAGATTCTCAAGGATCAACCTCGTCGCAGCTGGCCAACCACCGCTCAATTCCAGAATCCGATCGACCTGAGACTCATCCGGATTCCCGGGCATCATCTCGATGACCTCACCTTTACTCAATCGCAGGTCCTCGGTCGTCAGAACGGTGAAGTCAGTGAGACCGAGATTGCCAAGCGACGATGCGATTGGAGATCTCTCCCTCAAGACCATGATGGAGATGTTCTTGGGCAGTTTTGCGATGAATCGATGTGCGATGGCATTCTTACTGACACCAATCGAATCAGCGGAATCCAAGACAAGGCGGATGGGTCTCTTGAATCGGGATATCTCTTCGACTATCCGATCGACAACTTCGATAGCGCTCTCGATGTTTGGGATGAGACCCTCAGCAAACCAATCTGCAAAGCTGCCCATGCCCACCCTGAATGCCTGGACAGCAGTGGATAGGAATTGCAGGTCTGGCTCGAAAGGGTCGATCTCGATCCAGACACCAACGCCCTCCCGGTCCACTCCTTCCCTCAACCATTGCGAGGCAAGGACGGTCTTACCGAATCCCGGTGGAGCGACGACGTAGGTCATTTGATTACCGGAGTTTTCCAATCGATCAAGGAGTGCTCGTCGAGGCGCGAAGTCAGGCACCATCCGGGGTGGTGTGATCCGATGTTGTGGATCGAGATTCCGTGGCGTCACCCTCGTATCTTCCACCTCGTCGAGGGGTAGGAGGGTGAAGAATCTCGACTCTCATAGGATTTCACCCCGGACCTAACCCCTCATCCGTAAGCGCTGCCCGATGACTTACGCGATGGTTACTGTGGAGCGGATGAGATTCATGAACAAGAGAAGCGAAGAGCTCGGCACCTACTGGATGTCACCTGAACTGACATCGATCAATCGCTTGCCGATGCTCTCGCTGCCACATCTACATTCACTCAATCTCAATGGAAAGTGGCGCTTCCAACTACTCAAGGACCCGAACGCTCCTCTCGCTCGTAAGTGGAGCGAGATCGATGTCCCTGGCCTATGGACGATGCAACAGAATCAAGATGGCACCTTCCGCTTCGATGACAAGCCGATCTACACGAATGTACAGATGCCCTTCGATCAACTCCCTCCATTGGTTCCAGATGCGAATCCGACCGGTGTCTTCGAACGCGATTTCGAGTACTCATCCATCTGGAGGGGGAAGAGAGTAGTCCTCACTATCGGTGGCTTCGAATCGGTTGCAACACTCTTTATCAACGATCACTTTGTCGGCCTTGCCAAGGATTCACGGCTACATGCGTCGTTCGATATCACAGAATTCTTGACCACAGGAAAGAACACGGTCCGCATCGTCGTGGTGAAGTGGTCAGATGCGACCTTCATTGAGGATCAGGATCAATGGTGGCATGGTGGCATCACGCGTTCGATAACGATCCATGCGACCGAGAAGGTATTCATCGAGCGCCTCTACACACAAGCTGGGCTCCTGAAAGATGCGAAGACTGGAACGCTACGAGTGCGCGCCTACATCAACTCCGTCGGCGGCGCTGCGATTGAAGGCTGGACTCTCCGCGCCCGAGTGGCCGGCGTGAAGAAGGAGGTCCGGTTCGAAGCAGAGGTCACTCGAGCAGAGCGCCCCAATTGGACCGAGATGACGCCTGCCCAACGCCATGCAAGTAGCGAGTTCTTCCGTGGAACCTATTGGGACGGGAAGTTGCCGAAAGAGGCGCAAGAGGCGCTCAAGGAGATCGAACCCCCAGGTCCGGGGATCATCGAATTCACAGGGCGCATCCCTGGGATCACACCGTGGTCTGCGGAGATGCCAAAGCTCTACGAAGTGGAGTTCGAACTTCTCGATCCTGAGGGGAAGCCAGTTGAGATCACCTCGCAACGGATCGGATTCCGATCAGTGGAAGTCAAGGGCAAGCAATTCCTCGTCAACGGCAAGCCTGTCATCTTCTATGGTGTCAACCGCCACGACTTCAACCGGGAGAGCGGACGCGTGCTTACCCGTGAGCTGTTCCGCCAGGATCTCCTGGAACTGAAGCGATGGAACTTCAACGCGATCCGTACCTCTCACTATCCGAATGACCCAGTCTTCTTGGACCTATGTGACGAGCTTGGCTTCTATGTGATTGATGAGGCGAATATCGAATCACATGCCTTCCAAGACAGTATCTGTAACGATCAGAAGTACTTGAACGCATTCGTCGATCGCATCGCAAGACTTGCACAACGCGACATCCATCATCCATCTGTCGTCGCTTGGTCACTTGGTAATGAATCTGGATCAGGTCTCAATCACGAGGCAGCGGCGGCATACCTTCGCTCCTTCGATGAGACTCGACCGCTCCACTACGAAGGTGCGATCCGTGGCAACTGGACAGTCGGTCGATCACAGACCGACATCGTCTGTCCGATGTATCCAGAGGTCGCTGCAATCGTCGCCTATGCGAAATCGAAGCGTGCTGATCGTCCGCTGATCATGTGCGAGTACAGCCATGCGATGGGAAATAGCAATGGCACGCTCAAGGAGTATTGGGACGCGATTCACTCCACTCCGGGATTGCAGGGTGGATTCATCTGGGAGTTCTGGGATCACGGAATCGACCAGTACCTACCTGACGGCCGAAAGCGGAGCGCCTATGGTGGGGATTTCGGGGAGGAGCGCCACGACGGAAACTTCGTCTGTGATGGTCTCTTCTTCCCGGATCGAAGCCCAAAACCAGCGCTCGAGGAATTCAAGTACCTCGCCTCACCGGACTCCTTCTCGATGACCGCCCCTGGAAGAGTGAGCATCTTCAACAAGAACTTCTTCGCCTCTCTCGACTCCTACTCGCTCCACTTCGAGATCACCGTTGATGGTGAGGTGATCGAGAGTGGCTCGATCCCACTGAAGAAGGTAGGACCACGATCCCGTGTATCACTTCAGATCCGCTCCAAGAAGTTAAGTGAGAGGAAGTCGAGTGAGAAGAAATCCCCAGGCGAGAGGTTCCTATCGCTCTCCCTCCGATTGAAGGAGACGACAGCCTGGGCGCAGATCGGCTCGGAGGTTGCGTGGGCACAATTCCCACTTCCTTCGAAAGCGAAGGGACGTAGCAAGGTCAGATCGAACTCGACGAGTGAGTTCGTCGGCGAGGATGGCAAGCTCCGTCTTCCCTCGATGACCGAAGCGCCACGACTCACGCTCTGGCGAGCACCGACTGATAACGATCTCATCGGCCATATCGCAACGCGATGGAACGAATGGGGACTGCGCGACCTCACTATCGTCGATTGCGTCATCCGTGATACGGCGAAGCAGACGACAATCACCGAGAACCTTGTCACCGGATCAGGTATCAAGGTCGCACACACACAGCGGATCGAGAGCATCGATGGTGGGGTTCGAGTCACCGAGACGGTCAGGCTCCCGAAGATCCTGAGCGATGTCGCACGTGTGGGGATCGCCTTCGCCCTTGCCAAAGAGATGAAGGATGTGACCTGGTTCGGCGCAGGCCGCCACGAGAGTGCACCGGATCGAAAGATCGGACGTGTCCATAAGTGGCGTGCAAGCGTCAAGGAGATGCATACCGATTACATCAAGCCACAAGAGTCTGGTGCTCGCGCTGATGTCCGATGGTTCAGCATCAAGGACGATCAAGGGAATGGTCCTTCCATCCATCTTGATCGGCCGCGCTTTGTGACCATCTCCCCCTATACGAGCGAGATGCTTGCGGATACCTCCCATAACATCGATCTCAAGGAATCGGATTCAGTCCATGTGACGATCGACTGCGTACAACGTGGAGTTGGAACCGCATCATGTGGTCCAGACACCCTTCCGAAATACATGATCAAGCCGGGTACCTACACCTGGAGTTGGGATTACCTCTTCTAGCGGTTCTCGATTCTTGAGTTCCTCTTCGGCCACGACGTCGGCTCGCCGTACTTGGGTGACCTTCCGTCACCAGAGGAGCGACCACGGATCCTTCGCCAGATCCACGGTAACAAGAATGCGAAGAACCAGTGGGTGTTCTCGCGGACTCGCCTCACGCGGCTCTTCCTCACGATTGCAACTGCTGGTTCACGGAAATTCGGATCGTGCGGTAATTCCAACTTCGCCAAGACACCTTGCGCGGCACGGTAGTGGCCTTCGCTATTCATGTGGAGTCGATCCCAAGACATGAACGACTTGTCATGCCAGAAAGGTTCTGGATTGGGGTCCAAGAGAATCGCACCGGCATCCTTGGCGATCCGTTTGACGTTCTCATTGAAGTAGCGGAACCTCTCAGCCAGCGCTGATCCTGTCTTCGACCCGGCTGCGAAATCCTCGAGGACACAGAAGAGCATCAACTGCACGCCACGCTCTGCGAAGATTTCCACACCCTTCCTGTAAGTAGAAATCGTCTCTTCGGCTGAGTATTTGGGTCGCAATATGTCATTCGCGCCTGCGTGGAATGAGACCAGGATGTCAGCAGGTCTTATCTCACTCGATCCGGGATATGGAATGTGTCGTAGCGCGAGCGGAATCTGCTCTCGGACCACTTGTCCAACAAGTTTTCCGCGTATCGCAAGATTCATGTAGGTGAAGTCAGGATGGACTGTAGCTAGGACATCGGCGACACGATCAGCCCAACCACGGAAGTTCCCGCCGATGATCTCATCGTTCATCCCCTCGGTCATCGAGTCACCGAGAGCGATGAAGCGGGCGTACTTGCCTACGGCCTTGCTCATGATGGAATCGAAGCGCTCTTTCTCCGTGCTGCTATCCCATAAAGGGCGATAGAGACAGCGACGCTGGCATTGAGACTCTCGACCTTGGAAGAGATCGGGATCGAAAGCAAGAGGTCGCACTTCTCTTTCACAAGGCGAGAGAGACCTTTCCCTTCACTTCCCACAACTATGTAGAGCGGTTGATCAGCGATCTTCATCGTCTCGAGAGTGTCATCAGAACCGCCTTCGAGTCCGACAATGAAGCAGCCTCGCTCCTTCGCATTCTCGATCGAACGTACGAGATTGGTCACCTGCGCGACAGGGATCCGCGCGACAGCGCCAGCAGATGCCTTCCATGCTGCAGCAGTGATCCCAGCACTTCTGCGCTCCGGTATCAGGATCCCATCGGCACCAAAGGCTGCCGCGCTACGAATGATCGCACCGATGTTTCGTGGATCGGTGATTCCATCGACTGCGATGTAGAGCGCAGGATCTGTCGCTCGTTGGAAGATCTCTTTCTCTGATGAATACTGGAATGGCCTGGCGATGAGAGCGATACCTTGATGATGAGAGATACCCGTGAGTGTGTCGAGTCGATTGCGCGGCACCTCTCGAATCGGAAGGGATGCTGACTTCGCAAGGTCGACGATCTCGCGAATCCGATCGTCGATATCGATCCCGATTGCGACGACAAGTTCCTTCGCTGGAATTCCGGCACGGAGAGCTTCTAAGACCACATTGCGACCCGCGATCGAATCGACATGGACCTTCTCGCGTTCCTCACTTCGCATCGGGCGAGAATTCGTTCTTGCTCTTGAATCAGGCCTTGGGGCAGACCTAGGAGCGGATCTTGAGTCTCTCCTCGTATCTGATCTTGAGTCTCTCCTCGAATCAGGTCGCGAGCCGGATCTTGTTGTTGGACGTGAACCCGTCCGTGCCTCTGACTGCGACTCTGGTCGCGTCCTTCCGGAGGTACGTTCTTCTTTCCTCTTCGAAGAGTTAGCTTTCGCCGCTTTGTGATACGGGCGATCCTTCGCCTTCGGTGTCGGACCTTTACCTCGGAGCGCGTTTCGTGGAGCCCTCGCCATCATTGGATACTCCATCTCGGGCCCGCTGGGCCATCTTCGATTGTGATGCCGAGATCCTGGAATGAATCACGGATTCGATCTGCTGCTGCGAAGTCCTTTCGGGATCGCGCATCCTCGCGCTCCTTCAAGAGGAGTTGAATCAAACCATCAAGCGCTCTCGTCGAATTCTCGGAGGATCCACTCGCCCCCTGAAAGGCGTCATCGAAGGGATCGGCGCCAAGGATGGCGAGGGCGCCTCTGATTCGCTCTGCCTCTCTCCGTGCACCATCGAGATCACCTGAGGTCAAAGCAGTGTTCCCAGTGCGCAACCATGAGGAGATGAGAGCGAGGCCTTGCGGGACAGCGAGATCATCATCCATCACAGCCTTGAACTGTGGATCAATCACTCCTTCGATCGCACTCTTCTCGTTGACCTTGAGGAGGAAGGATTCGATCCTGCGGAAATTGGTCGCAGATTCCTCCAGCGCCTCATAGGAAAACTCCAACATCGATCTATAGTGCGCACCAGAGAGATACCAACGAAGTTCGATGCCACGAACCTGTTTCACGATCTCACGGACAAGAAGTGAGTTCCCAAGGGACTTGCTCATCTTCTCGCCACTCTGTGTCACCCACGCGTTATGCATCCAAACTTGCGCGAAGCCATAACCAGCCGCTTCCGACTGCGCAATCTCATTCTCATGGTGAGGGAAGATGAGATCCATACCGCCACCATGGATGTCGAACTCCTCACCCAGATATGCCTGTGCCATCGCGGAGCATTCGATATGCCATCCTGGACGACCTGGGCCCCATGGCGTCGGCCATGAAGGATCGCCGGGTTTCGCAGCCTTCCAGAGTGCGAAGTCACGTGGGTCTCTCTTCATCGTGAGGTCAGCATCATCTGCCGGTAGTAAGTCATCGAGTTTCTGATTCGAGAGTGTCAGATATCGTTCCAACTTCCGCACTTCGAGATAGACATCGCCATTGCCAGGTGCATAGGCGAATCCACGTGCGATCAATCGCTCCATCAATTCGATCATCTGCGTGATGTGGCCGGTTGCGCGCGGTTCGTAGGTAGGTGGAAGGACATTGAGGGCGCGATAGG
>JACCDG011593035.1_pt1 | contig 15488 bp, 16 predicted proteins | sample 7442471 | NCBI WGS metagenome assembly JACCDG01 (sample SAMN15323444, study PRJNA562643) | freshwater metagenome | isolation source: river surface water | place: USA:Blue River Watershed | collected 2017-08-17
GCAAAGGCATGAGTTAGAGTTGTTTTTCCTGTTCCTGGCCGACCTCTGAAAAGAATGATTTTCATATGTTTAGTTTTGGCTAGTTTCAACGCAACTCGTGCGCGATAACCTAGCTCTTGTTGGCTGGGATACTTGGACGAAGTTAGAACCCTTTTACTACAAGGAAAGAGTGAGTTTTTCTACCGTTGCCCTGCTTTTGCGATGCCTTTATAAACAAAAGCTCTACTTTATGCCTTTCTTTGTGATACAGTCATCTTTTATTTCATAACCTTCTGAAACAAGACGATTATGTATAGGACGAAGCACCTCTCCAAGTTCTTTGAGGGATTTTATAGTTTCATCTGTGAGTAGTTGCTTTTTCACCCTACCTCGCTTATCACTATTTTGTTTCTTGTAGTTTTGAGGGTTTTGTTTCATATCCTGTTTGAGTAGCCAATCAAATGCTCCGAGTAGGTTATGAGTAGCTTCCCACGCTTCCTTATCAGAATACTCAACGCCGTAGTTCTTTTTGAACATCATTTTGAACCTCTCAACAGTATCGGGGGTGATATGGACCATAAACTACATTTCATCAGCAAGCTCAATAGCATCATCTTCATCAACACCTTCATCAATTAGCTCTTTAGCCCTCTCGGCTGTGTCTTCATCAATATCGTGGTCCTCCATCAACTGCTTGATTTCTTCATCTTCTGGACCACCTTCAACTTCTTCTTTATCCATAGTCTCGGTTATTATGCTTTTGATGTTATCGTCCACGATTACAGATTTTTTAAGTACGGCATCAATAATCTCACGCTTGCCTGTATAAACCATATTGTCATCGCCTTCAAACACGATATGTCTTTCAAGGTAAGCACCTCTTGCTGGGTCGCTAATTTTTAGCCCTTCAATTATTGCTTGAACTTCCTTTCTCATTTTATTATAAAGTTGAGTTATATGATGCACGAATAAGATTGAAGATATAATTTATATCGCTCTCTGGAGTGAACTTCACCTTTCCTTCGTAGCCATATCCGTATCGTGTTATATCCTCAATTATCTTCTCTGTATCCTCTGGATAAGTTGTACTCCTTAAAAGCAACTGTATCCAAGTGCCTCTGAACTCAAAACGAGCAAAACTGTTTGTTGTCGCATAAGTAATTCCACTCTTTTGACCGCTTCTTTCTTCAACGGATGGGAGTTTGAGCAACATATCTCTTACTTCCAAAAATGTCTTTTGCATCTCTGGGGAGGTTATATTCAGATGATATTGGAGGTCATACTTGGTCGTGTCTTTTTCAACTCCTGTTTTCTCACTCTTTTCAGCTTTAGCTTTCTCAACCACTAGGCTGTATTCATTTTCTATATACAGAACATTATCGTCATAAAGTGCATAAGTTTTCAACTCAACATTTTCAACACGTTGTACCGCAGATTTTATATAACGACTAAAACCTTGAGCGATGAGTATAACTCTTGGCTGGTCCCAGCTCACTTCAATATCGTTGCCGAGCTTACTTTTCACCAATAATTGAAAGTGCTTTTTGTTTTTAAGAAGCCAATCCAGATAGAAAAGTCCCTGCGATAGCACCTCCTCGTTTTCCTTCCACTTATACTCAATAATGACTGGAGAGTTATTTTCGTCTATACCGAGAGTGTCTATCCTTCCGTCAGTGGTCGCATATTCTTTCTCAAGGAAACGGATACCGAGTAAGTTTTCAAGATTGTCAGCAAAAAAGTCTCTCAATCCGAACTCGTTGCCAAAACCATCTTTTTTCTTTGTAAGCTGTTCAACTTTTTTGTTATCAATTTTGAAGATAGGCATATTTTTATATTTTATTATTTATCACTTCTTTTCCGTTCTGGATTTTTAAGACATTCTCAATTTTGTCAAAAAGCTCCTTCGGATTGAACTGCCCGTGATTTTCAAGTCTCAATAATGGCAATCCTGCTCCTTTAAGGACCCTCTCAACCTCCTCATCTCTGTCTATACGGTCTTTTCTGGCGTGTGTCTTGTCATCAAGCTCTATGGCTAGTTTTGGAGATATGTATGACTTGTCGCATAAAACAAAATCCACTGATTTCTGGCTTATATGCCGAAAAGCTCCGTTCCAGTTTTGACCTACAACCTTACTATCTATGATTGAAGGTAAATGAACTTGTGGAAAGATATGATATTTTTCTCCTACAGCGACAACAAGTGCGTCATAGCACTCGTGTTCCGCACGAGACATAAAGAAGTTTTTTTGTTTGTATTGATATTTTCTTGGCTCGTCCTCTCTACCACGCAAAACAGCGACAAAAGCAACGGCTACAACTATAACTACAACAAAAATAAATATGTTTATCATCGCTTTTTTAGTTCTTCAAACAATCGCACCTGCTCACGCTGGAGTGAAGCATTGAAAATGATGTGATATTCAAAGTTCTTGTTTACGCTCTTAAACTCATTGAAACCAATCTCTTTTGCCAATACTTCATTTGTAAGTGTCTCCAATTTTCCATTGTATTTTTTCTTGCTGGATACATAGTCAGCTTCTTCATCACCACCCTTTGCTTCAATCACGATGAAACGGTCCTTTGATGTCTCAATCAAAAAGTCTGGAAAGTATCTCCCAACACGCTTTTGTTCTGGGCTCCAGTATTCAAAATAAAAGTCAGTTCGGCTCGGGTCCGCACACACACGGGCTCCTGTAAAATAGACATCTTTAATTGTCTCTTGTTTATCAAGCACATTTCGTAAGTATCTGAACAAATCTTTTTCATCACCACTATCAAAAGCGTATGGATTGATATGGAAGCCGAGACGACCTTTCTTTCCAAGTTCAGCTTCGCCCTCTTTATATACCACCAGAGTATTTCTACCTTGCTGGACATTGATTTTGAAAGGAAAGAGTTTTGTGAGCTCAAGTTCTTCTTCAACTATTTCAGTCTTTTCTTCATACTTGTAAGCACTCTTGAGTATCTCTTGCACCACATACGGAACGAGAGCAAAATTATCGTTTGCCATCTTTACGAACTCATCACGCTTCTTGCCACTGCCAGAAATGATGCTATCAATAACAACGCACGACAGATGTGTATAACGATTGATTACTTCTGCTATCTCATAGAAAGTGAAATCATTTTTATCTTCAAGTTTTCGCACTGCCCGAGCTTCTTTGTATACAGCTTCTCCATCATCACCCAGAAAGATACCTCCTTCGCTCACAAATGATTGATATGCTTCTGGCTTGAACTTTTTGAAATCAATCTTGATACTTTCTGCATTTGCTTCTTGCACCGCCAAAATCTCTTTGAGAACTTTCTTTACTTTGATTGTCTTTCGCTTCTCAACCTCCAGCGTGTGCTCAACCATTTTTTGGTCCTGTGCGTTCAACTCACTAATGCTTGATGCAAAGTTATTCTTTAGTTCTTTATCCAAGATAGTAGCTGTCTCTTTTGAGAGAAAGATGCTTGCACGGGTAGAATTATCGCCGATAGAGCGTAGACATCGTGTCGTTGATTGAAGTACCAGAATAGTGCTCTTTGGCTTCTTATAGAGAGCCACCGCCACAAGCGAGCGACAGTTCCATCCTTCCGTCCCTTTGCCTACAAGCAATATAAACTGCTTTTTACTATCTACGGTATCAAGCTGTTTGAAATCGTCAGCATTTTCTTCTGCTTCCGTGTGATACTCCAAAATAGTGTCTGTTGAAATACCTCTCTCTGTAAGAACACGCTCCAATTTTGGCTTCAAGTCCTCTCGCAAATCTTTGATGCTTGATGCGTAGAAAGCCATCTTCGGTAATCTTCCCTCAAGTCGCTTCGTGCCGTATTCAGTAGCAAACACATCCACCACTTCTTCAATAAACTTCTGGGACCGCACAACTCCATAATCCAAGATATTCACTTTCTTCAAAATACCTTTCTCAATACCTTGTTTCAATCCAAAGTGATACACCACATCAGAAATCATCTTGTTGTTTACATACGGAGTTCCTGTAAGGTTCACAACAGATACAAGCGGAGTATGCTTATGTAGATAATCAATAGTCTGGCGTGTTTTCTTCAAAGTTCCTTCAAGAGTTGTGCCGTATGAGTGATGGGCTTCATCCACAAAAATCTGGAGTGAACCAAGTTGTCTGATGGCTTGTAGTCGCATATTTTCAACCTCTCTTTTCCCAAGTTCACCCTTATCTCCAAAGAGCCGAGCCGAGGCGTTTTTGTTCTCATCACTTTTTGTCTTCAAGATTATTTTTTGCGAGTTAGAGACGATTACATTGTAATTGCCGTTCGGGGCTAGGGCTGTATCTGTACTTTCAAGATAGTGATATTTTATATTCAAAAGTATGTCTTCATACATTTTCGGAAGCACTCGTGAGTAGTCAAAAGTTTTGATTTCTTTTAAGCTCTCAATAATTGTTGTATCTGGAGCAAAGACAAGAGCATTTTTTGCAAAGCGTTCATCATCCTTGTGATAGTAAGAAAGGACAAAATCATAAAGCATCATTACTGCCATTAAGATTGTCTTTCCCGAACCCATAGTCAGTGCATAGACTTGGTTCGCATAATCAGAGGTCCCGAACTTCTCATCAAGAATTGCTTGTATCTTTTCATCCTTCTTCTTGTCGTAAGCAAGCTCAAATGCTTCCTTGTCAGAAATGCCGAGAGCACGAATAAGCTCAAGCTCGTTTTCAAATGACTGTTTGAACACTTCAACCGATGGTTTATTGCCGATTACTTCTTTGAGAAATATGTATGTCTCCAGAGCTTCAATTTGTGGCTCGTGCAGAAAAGCCACTCGTCTGATATGTGCAAGTATGCCTTCTGTCTCTTTATGGACCCCTTTATATCCGTCAGCACGCCACTGTGCCACTTGCTTTTGGATGTTTTGTAGAAATAAGCTATCCATACAATTATGCGTTTACTTCAAAAGTTTCAAAGTATTCTTCGCCAAGAACATCAACGACCTTGATTGCGACAGTGTATTTTCCTTTCTTTGCATACTCCCAAGAATACTTGGCTTTGATTACTTCCTTTTTGTCTGGAAGGTCCATTACCTCGGCATTGAACAGCTTGCCGTTATAATCCACATCAATAGCAACGCTATCAATAATTTGTTTGAAGTCTCCCACCTTTGCCTTGTGGTCCTTTTTTAATACCTTTTCATTTTCAATCTCCAGCTTTCGCATCAGTATCGGAGAGAAGAAATCTTTGAGCTCCACGACTAGTTTTTTATCTTTTGCTTTTACATCAAACTTTGCCTCTGGCTTCTTCTTGAAGATAAGATTTTTCTTGTCAGTCAAAATGTCTCGGACCTCTATTTTCACTCCCGTCTTGTTTTCTTTCTTAATAAAGTCCATCACATCAAGCTCCATACCAGAACAGATAACAAGCACGCTTTCTTCGTAGACTGCTTCGCCAGCTTTTGATTTTGCTTTTACAGTAAAGCCGTCTAATTTGTCACCGACACTCTTGATAAGTGTACGAATATCCATCTTGTTCAAAACACGATTAAGAGGCATCACTTTTACAAAGTTCCTATCAAGCACTCCGTCAAAGTATGTTCGCTTTACTGGCTCAACACCATACATTTCCATAACGATTTCTTTTGCTTCAATTTCATTTTTGAAAACATCATAGTCATTCACATTAAGTATCTTGAAGCCGAGCGAGCCTTTGAAACCTTTTGTTTTTTCTTTTTGCTGGTCAGCGACAGCTTGATTAAGGCGTTTCGTTGTCGTCTGTATAGCTCCGAGATTGATGTCGCAACCAATCCATCTTCTCCCAAGTTTTTGTGCGATGACTTGTGTTGTTCCAGAACCCATAAAGAAATCTGCAACTACATCACCTTCATTTGAAGAAGCCATTATAATACGCTCCAGAAGTGCCTCTGGCTTTTGTGTAGGATAGTCAACTCTTTCTTTTGCTGTGGGTATCTGTTGGAAGGACATCACATCTCCCCAAACATCACCTATATTTTTTCCATTTTTTATTACATCATCAAGGTACACAATCTCACCTCTACCATCAAAATATAATCTTCCGTCTTTATCTTTTTTATCAAAACGGTCAAGATATTCTTTTTTATGTGGAACTTTTAACTTATTAAAAACCTTATTTTGAGATTTTGAATAGAAAAAGATAGTGTCGTGTCCCCGTATCCATTTATTTGCCTGAGTTTTGAAGCCAGACAATACAGTAATGTCCCATACGATTTCTCTTTGGAAGTTTTCAATACCAAAGACTTCGTCAAGAATAATTTTTACATAGTGGGAGCGTTTTTCATCCATATGCACATAAATACTTCCAGTTTCAGATAAAAGTTCACGCATCAAAACAAGTCTTTCGTATATGAATTGTAGATATTCATCTCGTTCCCAAATATCTGTATATTGTTTTTCTTCAAAGAGACCCTGCTTCACACCTTCAACTTGTTCACCACGAACCTTCACTTTACGAACATAATCTGCCTTACTATCAAACGGAGGGTCAATATATATCAAATCAATCTTGCCACGATATTCTTTCAAAAGATGTGAGAGTACTTGAAGATTATCTCCCCAAAATAATTTATTGAAATCTTTTACAGTCTTATCACCATACACTTCCGTTTCTTGTGCTGGATAAAATTGGACGCTTTCAAGTGGTTTTTTGCCTACCCATTGAAGAAGTGGACGACCTTTTGCTTGTTCTACTTTTTGATATTCATTTTTCATTGTAATTGTAATTTTTGTTTTCTTTTATCTTATGACTTTGACTGCAAGAACTTGATAATGTCTTCTTTTTTATACCTTCTCACTCTTTTGGTCCCGATGCGGATGGCTGGAAGGATGCCATTCTTGTCCCATTGGCGGAGCGTATTCGGGTGGACCTTGAGCATCTCGCACGCCTCCGTGAGCGTAAGGAGCTCGGGGACTTGTTGCTCGGATTTTTTATTGTTCTGTATTGACATAATTGTATTCTTGATTTTTTACTTACCTTTTGATAACTTTATCTTACAGCACAGGGCTCACTTTCGCAAAAAAGTCTGCTGGGGATAGAGCCCAGTTATTACTATTACCCTCATATTACTATGTCATCACACTATTCAGACCCTAAAGATTTTGTGCTTCGTGTCAGCAGTGAAATACTTAATGAGTATTTGAAAAAACTACACGGACTAGATTTCGCTGTGGGTGATAAAAAGGAAAAAAAGGGCGAATGTGCAGAACGCTTTATTGATTTTATAAATAATCAATCAGAAAAAAAGAGAGATACTATTTTTGCAGAGCTAGAATATGTAAACTTACTTTCATCAGAAAATCATATATCTGCAATCTGTTCATCATCACCAAATATCAATAGAGAAAAAGATATTGAGGATGTTGCCCACACATACGATGAAAGAGCCCTGCTTATTTTCACTCGTTTTCAAAAAGAGTTTGAAAATTATTACAGTAAAGCAAATATTCAGGAGCTTGGTGTGAAGGAACTTACCCTGCCGAAAGTCGTTGAGGTTTCGGTAATAAATGAAAAGAGTAAAATTGAGGCATTTGAAACGAAAGTCCAGAATATATATCGAAAAACCTATAAAGGCGAAAAATGTAAAATCAACGTATTTCAAGATGATGGCAAGCTCATTCTCCGTGCATACCTTGAGGACCTTCCGACCAGAGACACTGTCTTTGATGGAAAACAACTTGATGAAAAGCATATCCGCAAGCCTGTGTTTGATGCCGTGTTCGTTTACAAGCCAGACCTTATGATGCTCGGTGTTCGTGCATTAGGAGGAAAACCTATTGTAAGCGAATTGCAAAAAACGTTTTGCTCTCATTTTCTAGGCATTGATAAAATAAACACAGAAGAAGAACGCTATTCACTCACAACCGTTAAGGACCTTGCCAACTTAAACCTCGTCGCAAACGCTTCCTACGGTGTTGAGCGAGTGTATTTGAAATCAATCCGCCTCAAGAACAAAGGAGTACCTCACAAGCTCTACATTGATGTAGGTGGAAAGGAACAATACTCTGGTACAGATGCAATCCAGAAAATACTCAAAGAACTTCGCCTTGATAGCACCTCCGAGTGGGAGCCAGAGAGTATCAAGATAACAGTCGTATTCAAACAGATAGGAAAAGGTCGTCGTAAGCAAGTTTCTGTCTCTATAACCCCACCTAACACTTGCGACCTAAAGAACCGTCCACAAGACGATACAGTCCGAAAACTACTCAAGGACTGGGGTATTTATGTTGCCTAATACTATGAACTGGTTTCTTGAACGCATATCTGCTCGGTCCCTTCCAATCTCTTTTGGTATCACAGAGAAAAAAGAGCATCCAGAAGATTTTTCAAAGTTAGTCCAGAAAAAGATAATTAAGCACACAAGTAATCTTGATACAGTCCCTTGTGATTTTTGCGATGGTGATGACTGCCACGATAGCCAAGTACGAAACAATAGTGAAAAGCTCTGGTATGTATGCGACAACGGAAATGGCACGAAAAAACTCATAGACGAGGATGTGGCTATCTTTGATTATGATAATGATAATTTTCTCAAGACACTCACTGGTGAACTCGGGCTCTCGGTAGATGGAGGCTCCCACAAAGACGAAGCATCATATTCAAGCGATGCTTTCTTTCGTCTCGGCATATATGAAGACAAAACAAAAAAGATGAAAATTGAGGTGTATTACCTCCGTAATAATGATGCGTTTGAACCTTCACTCCGCTTCAATGAACTGGGTAATCTTCCAAAGATGCTTATTACAAATACGATGCGTGCAGACATTATCGCAGGAAAGGAAAATCTATTCACTTGTGTTCTTTCAGATATTATTGCATCGCCAAAGAAAAAGAACTTATTTGATAAAGACGCTTTTGCAAAATGCTTTGATGCTGTGCGAAGGGTCCGATTTGATAAAAAAGATGGACATTTATTTTTGGATAACAATCGCATCTTCACAGCATCGCTTGGTGGAAATCACTACTCATTTCTATCGTGTCTCTGGGACAAATGGATGCAACAAGTACCCCACTCTGAAATACACTTGTTTGTGAAAGGTGAAATGGAAGGCAAAAAAACAAAGAACGAAACCGCACAAAAGTTTTGCCAGAAGATGAAAAATGAGATTAAAAACAAGTGTACAGACATAGATAAAATCATCACTACCCCTACAAATGGGTACTATATGATGGCAGACCCCCTATAGGGAGAAATGACGGAGAATTAGAAGAAATACTGGACCGATTTTTCGGAGCAAAACAGGCACACTAATCACAGTGTGTTTTTTGTTTATCAACAAGGAGCATACAAATTACTAAATAATTATTACTCAACCTATATGGCGAAGAATAAAAACAAAAAAACATCAGAAAGCGAGGACTATCGGTGGATACCGCTAGACGACCCGTCAGTTGTTTTCACAACCTACGACCTCGGAGTTTCAACCGCATTACTTTGTGCGGGTTTTCAGCTTTTATCAGTAGACAAAGATAACCCGAGAAAAGCACTTTTCATTTTTCAAAAGGCAGACGGGATTGAAGATGTGGCGGACCGATATTTCTCGGACAGATTAGAAGTCAAAGCAAGGTCGTTCTTTGACCATCTCAAAGCTCTCAAAAACAAGCTCTACTCCGAATAATCTTATGCAATTAACGGATGAACATATTGCGGAGTTCCAGATGCTATACAAAAAGCATTTTGGTGTGGACATAAGCAAAGCCGAAGCACTTGAGAAAGGTATACGGCTCATCCGTTTGATGGAGATTACTTTGAAGCACGAAGCAAAACGAAGGGTATCAGAAATGACACCCGAACAAATTACAAACTAAATACAATTATTATGAACCTAACAAACATTACCATCAAAGACTATCTCTCACAGAAAGGCATTACCTTTCGTGAAAGTGGCAGAGAGCTCATTACCAAGTGTCTTTTCAATGACTGCGACAGAGACAGCAAGGGTGATGAAGCACATCTGTATTTTAGTATTGAGACAGGACAATATGACTGCAAAAAGTGTGGTGAAAAAGGCAATCTTCTCACGCTGGCAAAACATTTTGGAGATACGGGTCCAAAGCAAAGAAAGACAACTGATTTCAATGCGGAGCTCATAGAGAAATGCCACCTTGCTCTACCACCGCATATACGAGAATACTTGCACAAGCGAGGGCTCACAGATGCCGTTATAGACGAATACAAGCTCGGCTACGGACAGTTTTACCGCAAGCCGTGGATTACTATTCCCATCAAAGACATCTATGGCAATTATTCATTTTTCAAATTGAGACAAGACCCAGCTTTTGGCGATGACAAAATAACATATCCAAAGGGTGCAGAAGCACAGCTCTATGACTGGGAGAACCTAACAAAACCTAACCTTTCACTGGTTATCTGCGAGGGAGAAATGGACCGATTACTTCTTCTTTCAAAAGGCGTGCCAGCAATAACTTCAACTCACGGGGCTATGACATTCAAAGATGAGTGGGTGGAAAAAGTCGGAAAAGATAGAAAAGTTTATATCTGTTATGACAAGGATGAAGCTGGAAAGAAAGGGTCCGAACGTGTGGCGAAAATGATGGAAAATGGTGGATGCGAGACTTACGTCATCACACTTCCCGAAGAAGTCGGTGAGCACGGCGACATCACAGATTATTTTATGAAGCTCGGTGGGTCCGTTGATGACTTGTTCGGCAAGTATGCAAAGCCTTATCCAGAGCGGATTGATACATCGCAATTTTCTCCAATGAGTTCAGAAAAACTCTTGGAAACTCTAGGACTTACAATCAAATATGATGCCGAAAATAAGTTGGCAACATTTCTTTGTGAGTTATCTGCTTACACTGAAAGTTCGCAATTCAATATCAGCTACAATGCCCCATCATCAACTGGAAAAAGCTATATTCCCACGGAGATTGCACGTCTGTTTCCAGAAAGTGATGTGATGGAGATTGCATACTGTTCACCCACAGCTTTCTTTCACGATGCAGGACAATATGACAAAGAAAAGAACAGCTACTTGGTAGACCTCTCACACAAAATACTCATCTTCTTGGACCAGCCTCACAACGAACTTCTTGCCCGATTACGACCACTGCTTTCTCACGACAAGAAAGAGATTGCCATAAAAATCACAGATAAGACCCAGAAGAACGGGACCAAGACAAAAAATGTACTTCTTCGTGGCTACCCGTCAGTTATTTTCTGCACGGCTGGACTTCGTATTGATGAACAAGAAGCAACACGTTTTTTACTTCTCTCTCCAGAGGTGAGCCAAGAAAAGATACAGCAAGGTGTTAGTGCAATAATCCGTAAAGAAGCAGACAGTGAGAGCTTCGTGAGCTGGCTTGAAGAAAATCCAGACCGAGTACTGCTCAAGGAGCGTATTCGTGGTATCAAGCTAGAGAATATCAAAGAAATAAACATCGCATCTCACGAGACGATTGAGGCTAGATTTTTGAAGAACAACAAGACACTTAAACCACGACACCAGCGAGATATTAAGCGTTTACTTTCCCTCATAAAATCATTCGCCATCCTTAATGTGTGGTGGAGAGAACGAAACGGGTCCACGATTACAGCAAATGAGGATGATATAAATGATGCTTTCAAGCTCTGGGACAAAATATCTGTGAGCCAAGAACTTAACCTACCTCCATACATCCACAACCTATACAAAGAAGTTATCTTGCCAGCGTGGAGTGCCAAAAATGACACCAGAAGCGAGGCTTTTGAGGAAATCACAGGCAAACTCGGGTTATCACGCCAAGAGGTCCTAGAGAAGCATTTTGAGGTTTATGGACGGATGCTGGATAGTCATCAGCTACGTCAGCAAATACTTCCGATGCTTGAAACTGCTGGGCTTATTGTTCAAGAACAGGACCCTCACGACAAACGCAAAATAATGATTTTCCCATCCTCTCATTATCAGATTTCTGGAGTGAAAATAAATAGTGAAATGGAGTGTGGGGTAAAAAACACTGATTTTGAAGATTTTGAAACTGAAAAAAATGATGACGAAATTATCAGCGATGAAATAGATTTCTAACTGCTTATCAGTTAAATAACAGTATAAAAATTATGAACGAAACCTCACAAAAACAAATTGATGCCAACCGAGAGAACGCCAAGAAAGGCGGAGTGAAAACAGCCGAAGGAAAAAATATCAGCAAATATAATGCTCTCAAGCACGGGCTACTTTCACAACAAATACTTTTTGAAGGAGAGGATGCCGATGAACTTCTAGCTTTTGAGAAGCGACTGCGTGCCGAGCTTTCCCCATCATCAGAGATTGAGCTTTTACTGGTAGATAAAATTGCATCAAGTTTCTGGCGACTAAAAAGAGCTCTATCTTTTGAAAAAGATGACGTTATATTCACAAGTGATTTTGACGGCACAATCGGATTGAAGGCAGATGCAGACCGCTTCTTTCGCTACGAGACAATGCTTGAACGAGGTATATACAAAGCACTCCACGAGCTTGAGCGTATGCAAGCAAAGAGAAATGGTGAAAACGTCCCACCCCCGATTGCATTAGATATTGATATTTCAAACGCAAAAGAAAATGGTTTCGTTTCGTAAAAATATCGGAAAATATAGGATATTCAAAATGATAAAAATATCAAGATATACAAACATAAAAAGTCGGTTTTATCAGAACAATAACAGCGACAATCTCAAATGATTTCGGCAACTTTATGAGTAAAAGCGAAGCAGACGACACAAAGAAAATAAGAACTAGTTTTCTCAAGAAGCACGATTACTTCACTGGCTGGCGTTCTGGGACAATTACTTGGACTAGAAACGGCTGGGGTGGTGAAAATAAAAGTAGTGTCGGTATTGAAGTTTCAACAATGAACGGAGACGAGTACCTACGCATCCACTATACGCAAACGGACCGAGACACCCAAGAGAAAAAGGACCTTGATTACAAAATACCTCTCACTTCTACTCCGTGCAGATATGGAGGAAAAAGATACTGGTTTATCTGTCCGTGGTATAAAAATGGAAACTATTGTGGTAAGCGAGTAGGTACACTCTACAAAGACGGAGATTACTTTGCTTGTCGCCACTGCTATAACCTTACATATTCAAGCAGAAATCAAAGTGGTAGATACAGAGGCTTTGTATCCTGCCCCGATGTTGAAGAAGCGGAAAAAGAAGTCAAGCGAATGTATTATCGTGGAAAACCTACGAGAAAATACAGACGCTATATGAGACTAAACGACAAATGCGAAACAGGGTTCATACTAATGGCATCTCGCTTTGATAAGAGTTTAGCTCGCTTTATCAACCCAAAGAAATGATGTATAATAACCACGTTGTCCCAGTTAGTATATGTATTCGTGCCAAAGGCTTTTTTATTGCAAAATGGAACCCGAGAGGGGCGTTCTGCCAACTGTTTTGCAATCCTTTGGATTACATTATTAGCTGGGACAACCAGAGCGTCCCTTTCGGGTTTTTTAGTGGAAGGAGAAACTCTGTTTATTACAAAATATAAACAAAAAATAATATGATAGACCCAATTAAAGTTCAGAAGTATAGCGATAAAATCCTTGAGATTATAGACAACCAAGAAGATTTCACTAGAAGTGATTTGCAAGGTGTTGTTGAAGCCCTTGTGATGAACATCATCCGTGAGATTGAAGAAAAGGCTAAAGTGCAAAAATAAAATTATTAAAAATATGAAAGAAAAAGGCAAAATAAAATACTTCGCCTATGTGCGAAAATCAAGCGAAGGTGAAGAACGCCAAGCTCTTTCTATTCCTGCACAAAAAGACAAGTTAAACGAAGTCTTTGGACACCTTGATATTGAGTTCGTGGAAGACAAAGCCAGTGCCTTCAAGCCTTTCAACCGCCCCAACTTTGCAAAGATGCTAGAAACCATCCGTAAGGGCGAAAGAGCTGGGCTTATTGCTTGGCATCCAGACCGATTGTCTCGTAACGAAAAGGATGCTGGAGAAATTACTTATATGATACGAACAGGGGTTATTGCAGACCTCAAGCTCGCAACATACCACTTTGAAAACACACCAGAGGGCATCTGGATGCTTCAAATGGCACTTTCTCAATCACAATATGAGAGTGCTAAAAAAGGACGAGATGTGAAGCGTGGATTGATGCAAAGCATCAAGATGGGCTTTTATCCTTGTCCTGCACCTCTTGGATATTTGGACGACAAGTTCACAGAGCGTGGAAAGAAAAGAAAGATGCCAGACACAGAGAGATTTGATATTGTCCGAAAAATGTTTGACTTGATGCTTACTGGAGAACATACCGTCCCTCAAATACTTAATATAGTGAACAAGGAGTGGGGGTTCAAAGGACCGAATGGAAAGAAGTTGAGCCGTACAGGACTATATAACCTTTTTATCCGTCCTTTTTATTACGGAGAGTTCGAGTACCCTCTTGGCAGTGGAAACTTCCATCAAGGTAGTCATAAGCCAATGATTACTAAAGACGAATATGAACGCATACAAGTATTACTTGGTAGAAAAAATGCTCCAAGACAAAAACGACACGAAATAATTTACAGAGGTCCGATGAAATGCGGAGAGTGTGGAGCTATGATTACAGCAGAGGAAAAAACAAAAAAGCAGAAGAATGGAAATGTTCATAACTATACTTACTATCACTGCACAAAAAGAACGAACGAAGACTGCTCTCAAAAGTGTATTGAAGAAAAAGAGCTTGAAAAACAGATAGCCGAGGAGCTCGCAAAGATTGAAATACCTGTGGACTTCAAAGAATGGGCTCTGGCACGCCTGAGAACACAAAACTCTCAAGAAGTTGATGACAGAGAAAAGATATATGGGTCCCAGAGACGTGAGTATGATAACTGTGTAAGAAGAATAGATAATCTTATTGATATGCGTGCAAACGGAGAACTAACAGAGGATGAGTTTAAGGACCGAAAACAAGTCTTACTATCTGAAAAGGCAAGATTTCAAGAACTACTCAAAGATACAGACCAGCGTGTAGAAAATTGGCTTGAGATTGCAGAATGTGGTTTTAATTTTGCAGAGAGAGCATCTGCTGTGTTTGCAGAAGCAAAGGATAATATCAATCTTGAAACTAAAAAAGAGATATTCGCCACTTTAGGTTCGGACCTCATCTTAAAAGATAGAAAAGTGAGCATTTACTGGGATAAATTACTATTTCCAATTAAAGAGATGGCAAAAGAAGTTCGTGGTATAAACGAACGGTTAGAACCTACAAAAAAGCCAATAGATGCAACAGATATGGGCGAATTGTACTCACAAAATCCACGATTGCTGGGGGACAGGGACTCGAACCCCGATACGCGACACCAAAAATCGCAGTCCTACCATTAGACGATCCCCCAATATGTTTCTCAAGAGATATAACTCATCTTGTCTTTTACAACAGAATCTATCCCCTGCGCCCACCCTTCAAGCTGCCTTACAAGTGTCGAGCTAGCCACTACTTTAACCCGAATCAGGCCGTTATACAAGATTCCTGTATTCTTTCTATTGGTTTTAATTTTATGTTTTTTAAATCTTACCTTTTGAAGTCGATCCACTGA
>JACCDG010427463.1_pt1 | contig 15481 bp, 15 predicted proteins | sample 7442471 | NCBI WGS metagenome assembly JACCDG01 (sample SAMN15323444, study PRJNA562643) | freshwater metagenome | isolation source: river surface water | place: USA:Blue River Watershed | collected 2017-08-17
AGTACACGCACGCGAGCAGTAACGGTGCCAGCAGCTTCTTGGTAAACAGCGATACCTTCCCCTGGCTGAACCACGAGTCGCTCATCACTTTCGCCGAATGTAATATCGCGCCCGGAGTAATAAGCACCAACCGCGCCAGAAAGTGGTCGTCCTAAGATGCGAGAGTCCGTCGTGCCCGAGAGAGATACCGTGGGACCTGCTGTTCGAACCTCGATAACAGAATCAGTTGAGCTAGAGTTCTTGTCTACGTAATCTGTCGCCACGATTTGCGTACCAGCTGAAGACGTAGAGATTCTACGCAGACTTAAGTTAACATAGTTTGAAGCAGTAGAGGATGCAGTGTTTGCTCGTATAGCCACTCTCTTAATAGAAGCGGTGCGCCCTGAAGCAGACGGGTTAAAGAAAGCTACATATACATAGTTCGCCCCGGTAGAGCCATTCACAGGTCCGATGTCTAACATATACTCTCTCTCACCTGGGTTAATGGCAGCTTGCGCCTTAGGCACTGAAAAGTAATTATCAACAACATTCTTGTTAAGTGAAGCAAGGTAGAGCTTGTCTACTATTTGAGACTTTGTATGCTCTTTTACAATATATTGAGAAGCATAAAAAAGAGCTACTGGATCAAAACCAGAGAAGAATAAGTAAACAATCAAAAAAAGTGAAAATATTTTTTTAGCCAGCATAACTTACATAGTAATAGACTTCCTTACTTATCTCTTCAAACATCTTCTTAATTGCAGTCTCGTCGAGGTCACCTGACTTGTTCTGAGCAATCATAACAGTGAGCACATACGGCCTGCCTGGTACATAAATAATGCCAGAATCTGCCATCACTTTTTCATCTATTCTAATGCCTGTCTTATGGACAAAAGCTATGTCTGTCGGCAAGCCAAGAGACAAATACTCCTTTGGCGCTCCACTTAGAATATCTAAGAACCTTTTAGAATTCTCATGTGTAAAGTATGTGGAGTTGTAAAGTGACCTAAAAAATATTGAGTAGCGCTTAGCAGTAATTCGATTATCAACATCTGATTCTTTTTTATTATCACGCTTCAATGCGTCAATTACGTCATCCATTCCAAGGTGGACGAAAACATCTTCTAGTTCTTCTCCCTCCAAGTTGCGAAGAAGTACGAAGTGGGCAGTATTATCAGAATTAATGAGCGACTCTTCTAAAAGTCGCTTGATCGACATAGATGTCCCAGTAGGGAGTTTGTACATCTGTCCAAACTCACTATCTTTATCCTGATCTAAGATAACGAGTTCGTTATGTAGCTTCCACTTCCCTTCCTCTACCTTTTTTAGTGCAGCCATAGCCACTGGTATTTTGATAAGACTAGCGGGCCATATCTTCTCATCTTTATTTACAGCAATGTTTGCCCCTGTAGGTAAGTACTCAAAATAAATCGATATAGTATAGTCACCCTTCCCTTCATACCCCTGCAGCTTCTCTCTCAATTCTTGAAAATCAACTATTAGATTCCTTTTGTCTAGTACAGCAAGCGACGGGTTAAGGTAACCAGAAACACTGTTCGCGGTAAAACGAGTATCTCCTCCAGACAACAAAAGAACAAGAACTACGCAGAGTAATACTCCAATAGTTCCGACATATACCTTATTAGAATAAAAATTTTGTATTGCTTTTTTAATTATTTTTTTCATATACATTATTCTTCGGTTGTAGATGCGGTTACAGGCAGATTAAGACTGCTGATTGCATCTTTATCCAGAATACTGTCAAGTTCAAACTTTCGTCTGATAGCCTCCGACAAACTGCTGTCATCATCAGAGAATACTTCCCCTGTCTCTTCACTATAAAAAGCGAAATCTTGAGCTCCAACAATAACTTCCCACCGAACACCGTCAAAGATAACACGACCCCTTTCTCCGATTGATGTGTCATGCGCTGGAACCTCTCTTACTTGAATAGATTTGTCGGTCAGGTTAAACGCATACACACTAGACCTATCTTCAGAGAGCCAGAATAAGTGAGTATCCTTAATACCAATTTGCATGTTTTTATCTATAGTAATAGACGTTGAGGATCCAGCTTCTATCTTATGTTCCCCTCCATTCTGTAGATCATACAACCACAACTCTTCCTTGCCATCTTTCTCCACTTGAACAATGACAGCATTAAGGAGTGCGCCTCTAATTCTTTTAATCAAGTCTTTTGCAAAGTCAGGTAAGCGATCCTCTTTCGTTTCTTCTATCTTGTTTTCCTTCTCTTCTTTTTTTATTTCTTGGACGATTTCGCGAGGAGAAAGTAATGACCATGATTCTTTCTTCTCCAGCTTAAACCACTTATTCTTCGGTGTAACTGGAATAATTACTGTGCTGCTTGTCGCAGTAGAAGTAGCTGTGATATCTGTGCTTGTGGCTACTGAGCTTGTAGCTACATCTGTCGTTGAAGTTGCGATTACTACCGAGGACACCTCTTCTGTGGAAGTAGCAAAACTATCGGTTGTCGTTGCTACAGTTGTACTTGCGATATCTAAGGTACTGGTTGATTGCGATACCTCTTCCTCAAGATACATATACCAGATCTCTTCTTCGTTGGTTTCGTTATTGATGATAGTTACTAGTCGCACACCTTCAATCGTCTCGTCATTAAGTATTGTATCTCGTGTAAAGTCTGGATGTGCATACTCTAGCGTAGAGTCATAGAGTACCTCTACCTTAACTGCGTCGAGATAGGTAACGGGCGTCTCATGTTCTAGGCTTTTAACAGTTACTTTTACTTGTAACTGAGTCATGTCTGCCCAAGTTGATGAAGCAGAAAGCGGAATTTCGAATGTTCTATATTTCATAGAAATCTCGTTGAGTTCACCAAGAGATGTCCATGTAACCCCGTCGAATGTATACAGTATTTCTAAGAAGTTATTCTGGGACTCTTCTGGCGCTTGAGACAATAGCTCAGATGATGTTGAAACCATTTCTGTGCTTGATGCTAGGCTTGAACTAGCTATAGAAAAGAAATCGTCTGTAGAAGAAGCAGTCGTTGAGGCTGTCAGAGAGAAAATGCTGGAGCTTGAGACTTCAGGTGCCACATCATCTGATGTCGAAGCAAGTGTAGTAGAATCATCTGTCGCTGTCTCCGTCACAATACTAGAGGAGGAGGCGGACTCTTCTGGAACACTAACCACAAGCGATGCAACTTCTTCTCTACCTGTCGCAGAACTAGTCACATCTTCGCTACTCTCCTGCGCGAAAACAGTAGTAATAAAAAGTGAACCGATTCCTTGAAAAAGGTCTTGTATAAAAGATGTGGGGGCTTCAGGTGGTACTGAACTATCTCCTGAAGGCGTAACCTCTACAGGGATTGGCACTTCTTGAGGTGACGGCGTAGCCTCTGCCGCAGGCGGTGGAACTACTACCGTGTCTGTAACACTCTCAGACGGTGAGTTGTTAAAAATATTCCCCAGCGTTTCAGTTACCGCTCCTACAATAATCTCTGCGAATGATTGATTATCGTTTGTTACTTGTGTGGTCGAAGCCTCAATTGCCTCATTGGCAGTTTGAGAAGATGGGGATGAGGAGGCAGATGTTGAAGTTGATACAGTCTCTGTAGAAGATGCTAAGAGTAATTCTTCAGAAGATGAAGCGGTAACTGATGTTGTACTTGCAGTAACGTCTATAATTTCAGTTGTTGTAGCAACTTCGTCTGTAGTTGTCGCCAGTTCACCAATAGTTATTTCTTCCTTATTAGTTATTGCCAGAGAAACAATTATCTTCTTCGGTGTTGTTGCATCATTAAAAGTACCATTGAAGTTACCGCAATAAATATCTGCGCTTGTATTTTTGTCTAAAATAGCAGAGTTCTTATCATTAAATTGTGATGGGTCTGCGTTAGATGACGTCTGCGCTTCTTTCTCTGCGTTACGTGGGTTACTCCAACCACCTAAGCATGTCTCTGGATAAAAGGTAGCTATGTCTGCCTTCCCTTTCGGCGAAATGAAGCTTCCCACCACAAGAACAAGAACAAGGGATGAGAACGCCATCATCATGTGCTTCTTCTGAAGCGCCTTATCTACCTGTTCAGAATATGAAAAAACTAAGTCATTAAGTGACTTGCTGACATTGTCGATGTGAGACCCGACTTCAGGGAAATTCTTGGAAATGATTTTTGGTTTTCTCAGTTGGAATTTGCCCATAGTACTTCTTTAGTATAGCAACGAAAAGTACTTAAAAATCAAAGACAATCCACATAAATATCAGATAAGAGGCTTTAAGACTTAAAGACTTCAGATGATAGAAAGATACGGGAGCGGCACCTTCCGGTGCCGCTCCCGTATCATCTCCTAACTTACTAGCTACTAATACCTACCTAGCCCTCTTTCTACCTCTCCTCTTTGTAGATATAGTAGTCAAGCGTGTGATGCGTCTCACCCTTCTGGTTACTACTATCGTATTCACGCTTAACCACACCACCGAGTGACTCAGGTATGTGCTTACCTGCATTATTTCCAGCGTAGACTGGATACCTGAGGTAGGTATATACGAGATTCTTATCTGCCCAATCTTTTAGTGCTTTTACTGCCTCCTTACCGTACACATTCCCTTGGGCATCCTTCTTAATCCAAACACCAAGTTCTGGTGTTCTTGAGTCAATCTGATGTAGTCCGGCGTTGCCGAGATACTCCCTTGTTTCTTTATCCAGAACAGCAACGACAATCTCCTTTCTTTCTACGAATCCATTAATACTCGCTTCTATAAAAGAAATAACTTCATCGATACTTTTAGGGGTAGAGGGGTATATAAGCTGAGTTATCTCATCGGTAAACTCTTTATACATTTCTTCTTTATGATTAAGAGACAGTGGTGTAAGAACTAATCTTTCTGTCGTAATCGAAAAACTCTGCCTATCTAGTTTCATGTCTACCTACTATACAGCAACTAGCTACTCTCAGCTAATGAGAGAGAACTATTTCTCTCCTAAATCCTTACCCCACTGCCATCTTGGCTTCTCCCCTTTTTTATAAACAACAAAAATGAAAGCTACGGTTAATACTGTAACGGGTAATCCTAGTACTAAAAAGTTGCTACCAGAATCTGGGTTTCCAGGAATAGATTCTTCTCTACTAAGTGCGAGCGCTAGCATGCAAATAAAATACACCAATGTAGTAAGCCAGCCTTGCCATGTGCCAGGAGTCCACCCCCAGCCGTATAGTTTTCTCTTAAACCAAATTTTTTTAGAAAATGACATGTTTATATACTACTAGATCAGTTCTTGCTTTGCCAAGCTTGAAACCAATCCCTCTCTTCACCGAAGACTGCAGCCTGCGGTTCGAGTCGTATACCACAGACAAACAAAATCACAGCGACGAACACAGTGATTTTGTTTGTTGCTAGCCTCATCGGGCTCGTACTTTTTCATATGTTCGCCCACAAGCACTTTTGAGTGAATAATTTGATTTAAAATGTAAGCTTTTGGAACATTACTTTTAGTCTACTGTTTTTTCATCTAAAGCCTTTATATCTTTAATTTCTTTCTCCATCTTTTTAACTATTCCGCTAAGGGCGTCATTCCACCCTTTTGTATAAAGCGCGAGAGAAGGAATCGCGGTTTTCCCATTGAATCTGTCTTGAAATAAAGAGAGCAGAGTGCTGATGTCTTTTTTCATGCTTTCTTTAAAACTTTTCTTTATATTTTTCCAATCCGTTTGTTTATGTAATTCATGGGTTAGTTTATTTCTATTTTTTCGGGCTTTTTCTAATGCCTGGAATAGTTCCTTATCATGACTTAAAAAGTAATAGTACTTAACTAAATGAACAAAATTTACATCCAGAGCATCTTTAGGGATAATAATTTCTAGCTTTGAAGCAACAAAGATGACTAAATTTGGTAGCATAAACTGTTCAACTGAAGCCCAAATTAAAAAATGTGCTTCGACAAGACGGTGCCCCTTTAAAGCTTTTGTTGCTTGACTTAATATTTCTAATTCTAATGATTGAAATTTTTCTCTGTCTTTGTTACTAGGTACTGGAGTCTCCTTTTCTTTTTTAATGTTTCTTAACATGTAAGTTAATTTGTTAACCTCCTCGGGCACCAGAACTTGACTCACTTGGATTCCAGTATATTCTTCTCAATCTAGACTAACAAGGACTCGCCTCTCGCTTTGCTAAGCTCGAAACCTTCAGCTGCTCGTCGCAGCTTGCGGCCCGCGGTTCGGGTCCTTATACTCCCAGCAACGAAAATTACTTTGTAGTTTTCTAACACTAAAACACACTTGTATTTGACAAGTGTGTTTTAGTGTGTTGCTGGGGTATAAGGACTCGAACCTCAATTAACGGTGCCAGAAACCGTTGTCCTACCATTAGACGATACCCCATTGTTTATATTGTGAGCGATGACCGTTTCCGGCCTCTACTCTTTCTTGGTACTCGAGAGTACTTTGGTTCCTCCGCTTACTAGCTCCGGAACTCTTCGTCGCTCTCCGCTCCTCGACCCATCTCATGCTGATAGTATTTTGTGTTTCTTTTTAAGACAAAATATTCACAGATTTTTGAAACTTTTGGTCAGAAACGTATGCCGAATTCTAGCACAATGTCGTACTTTTTTCTAGACTTGTCTGCCTAACTACTCGATAAATGAGTCTAGCTTAAACTATAAATATGTGGTATTATGCACTACTCAAATGCGATGGATAATTTTTACAGGGACATGGCGTCTCACCAATAAAGATGTAGAGAACGATGTGCGAAAGCGAGCTCGTTCTGTTTTTGAAATGGGCAACGGACTCGTAACAGGTGGGGCTACTGGCGTCGACTACTTCGCTATGGACGAATGGTTAAAACTTGACCCCGAATGTAAACGTCTCCGTATCTTTATACCAGCACGACTTACTCACTTTATAGAAGACTATCGAAAGAATTGGAAGCATTCACCAATTAATGACGCTGATATTGATAACCTAGAATATATTCTCAAGATTATTCACGAAAGAAACCCTGCTTGTATGTTTGAAGTACGAAAAGAGTCTGGCGACATAACCCAAGAAGAATACGATCTACGACATAACGAAGAGGTGACGTTCTCTGACGAAATATATGCTTTTCAGGTCAACAAAAGCTCAGGAACTGGAGACACTATCACGAAAGCGGCGGCGGCCGGCTTACCTATTACTGTTCACGAGAAGTATACAATTGAAGAACCTTAGAAAAATTAGAGGGGGATTTCTACTAGAAGAACTTTTGTATTGGGTGAAAGATGGAGTGTAAGCTCTGAAGTCTCGCTGACACAAAATGCATCTCGTCTTTGCGCTATCATGTCTCCCGCCTTCACCTCGCCTTCGATAACGAACATATATACCCCTCGTTCAGTGCCTTTAAGGGAATATACTTCATCCTTTTCTCCGATACTGCTTATGTATGTAATCGATGCATCTTGATTGATTGTGATAGCACCTTCCCCGACTAAAACAGCGCGGACATCTTCATCTTTTAAGAAATCTACTTTCTGTTCTTCATACCTTGGGACCACCCCCTTTTCCTTAGACTCAATCCAGAGTTGAAAAAGCTCAAGAGGTACGTCTTCATTGTTATGCTCAGAATGCATGACGCCAGTTCCTGCTGACATGACTTGCACCATTCCTTCCTCTACTTTTCTCTCGTTACCCATACTGTCCTTATGTGAGACGGCGCCTCGCATAACGATAGTGATGATTTCCATGTCTCTGTGCCCGTGTGTATCGAAGCCTGTGTGAGGAGCAATGATATCATCATTTAAAACACGAAGCTTGCCGAACCCCGTACGTGCTGGGTTATACCAGTTAGAAAATGAGAAGCTATATCTCGTAGAGAGCCATCCATATTCCCCTGCGCCCCTATCTTCATTTTTATGTACTTCTATTTTCATGACTATTTCTTTTTGTTAAGCGCTCTATATGCCCTCACTAACTTGATATCATTGTACGAAACCTTGCCACCAAGCTCGTCAAAAATGGGGGTGAGTTTTGTGGTATCAAGCACATCAAATACCTTTGATATCTTTTGAAGTAGTGCCTTCTTAGGAAGAACTTTATCAAGGGCAACTATCTCTCCTTGGTCTACTAACTTCTCGATATGGGTGATGAGCGTGTCGACACCAATATCGCGGAACGTCGCTATCTCCTCTAATGTCATACCTTTATCTAACATCTCTTTGGTCACAATATGCGACAGCACCTTTACTTCTTCAGATATCTCATCGACTTCCTCAACTGACCCGCCAACTTCCATCAGTCTTTTGTTATGCATCCCTTCGAGTTCTTCTTTTGTATATTTCTTCAGCGCGTCGGACGCTTGAGAACTTTTCTTGTGAAAGAGTTCGTCTGCTTCTCTCACCTCCTCACTCACCATGAGAGCTTCGTTATTGAAGCCAGTGAGATAAAGTCCGTCGAGCGTAGTGAGTCGAGAGAGTGCCACATATCCCTGCCCGCGCACAAATGTGCGCGATAGATCCATCTCAGCCTCATCTAATGTCATGCCTTGACTCTTATGCACTGTTATCGCCCAAGCATATCGCAGTGGTAACTGACTAATCTCTGCTTTTACCTTTCCATCTTCTTCTATCTTCCAACTGTCACCTCTCACAGTTATCTTCCTCCCGCTATTGAGCGAGACTACCGGGAAACCATCGTCTGCTATAGCGGTGATTACCCCGAGTGAGCCATTCACATATGACTTGTCTTGGGCATTCTTGATACACATTACCTTGGTTCCTATCTTAAGGCGCATTGTTTCAGGTGCGAGGCAGTTACTCTTGAGTGAGTCCACGAGATTCTTCTTACCCTTGGTCACCATCTCGTAGTAGTGTTCGTCTCCATCTAGCTCGTCAAAAAACTTCTCATTTATCTTATCTACATTTTCATTATGGGTATAAAGCTTGAGAGTACTTTTCTTAGGTTTCTTTTCTGACACTTCACGAAGCGTATCATAATGCCCCTCATCTATCTCGCCACCTCGAATTGCTTTAAGAAGCGAGAGCAGCTGGTCATCATCTTGTCTATGCTGTTCAGTGAGATAGCAGATAACTGGTTTCGCTTCTACCCACGCGTTAGAAAGGAATGCATAGACCTTAGCGCCAGGAACATGATTCTCACTTCTCACAACAGGTGGAAGCTGAAAGAAGTCACCTGAGAAGATTACTTGCACCCCCCCGAATGGTCTAGCGTCTCTACGGATATGTTTAGCGACTGCATTTAGCATATCTAGGAAGTTCGCGTGCAGCATCGAAACTTCATCAATGATGAGCACCTGAGTCTCAGTCCATCGCTTGTGAAGATTCTGCTTTTCCTCTAATGCGTCCAGATCGAATTTTGTGAGCTTATCCTTTATACCAATACCGCTCCACGAGTGAATAGTTGAGCCGCTAATGTGAGTGGACGCTATGCCGGTGGATGCAGTCACTGCATACTTCACCCCATGCTTTTTGAGGTAGTCTACATACTCTCGCAACACATAGCTTTTACCTGACCCAGCCTGCCCTGTGAGAAAGGTAGTGTGTCCGAGTTTTAGAATAGTAAGCGCAGTCTTTTGCGTCATGGGTAGAAGGTAGGAAGTTGAAAATAAAAAGTGGAAAGCAGTTCTTAGATAATACAGTGTACGAGGAAAGATAAAAAAGAGACAGACTTGACCTAGTATTATTATATGTTATAATAATACTCTCTGTTCTAACATAAGAAAGGAGGGTCCATGACCCTAGCAAGCGCCCAGCCAACACCCGCAATGCCCGGCGAACGACAAGGGTTCATTTCCCTGTTCAACTGGCACTGCCGTCGCCCGATGCGACGACTGCTCGAGTACGTCCCTGACGGAAATGGCGGCCTCCGCCGCCTTGGAATGGGTATCCCGTTTTATACGGGGCATGTCTGCATCAAATGTGGGCACCGCAAGATGCAGGACTACGGCGACATCCTCTAAGTCGCCCCGCCCGAAAAGCAAAATTCGCTTTCGGGCGAATTTTGTTTTTAAACTATGTTCTACAACCTAGACTCTGTCTCTCTAGACTTTCAGATACTTACGCACCGCAAGCAGTGATGAGACAGTCGTCAGAATCGCACCGAAGACGAGAAGTGAAAGGACGAGCAGTCCGAGGTGTGCCGTATAGAATGAGTGTATATTCATTCCCTCAAAGAAGAATACTGTCTTCTTAGTAACCCAAATCGTAGCCGGGAAAAAGATGAGTACCGTTATAAAGGTTGCAGCAACCGAGTATAAAATAGACTCCACAACAAACGGACCTCTAATGAACATGTTAGATGCTCCCACCAGCTTCATAACAGCTATCTCGTCACGATAAACGAAAATGGCCAAACGAATTGTGTTGTACACAATCATACAGCTCATCAAGATGAATATGATAGAGAGCCAGAAGCCAACCGTGTTGGTCCATCCAATAATATTATTCAACTTATCAATACTGTCTTTTATCTGATAATAGTTAATCTTATCAATCGCAGACTTGTTATCTCCCAAGAGCCCAGAGGTGTCATCTAACTGCTTAGCAATCGCCTCATAACGAGAGGTGTCGTTAGCGACAACTGAGAGCGATGCACCAAATGGATTAGTACCGAGTTCTTCGAGTGCTTGGAGAGTTAACTGATCCCCTTCATGTTTCTTCCTGAAGTCTTCTAAGGCTTGTTCCTTACTAGTATAGGTGACTGTCTTCACGTCTGTGAGACCTGTGAGCTTTGCTTTTACCTCACTTGTCTGCTGCTCTGTAGCATCTGTTTTAAAGTAAATACGAATATCCACCTTCTCTCTCACCTCATTAAGTGTGTAATCAAAAACAGCTCTGAAGAGGTAGAACGACGTAATAATCGAAAGCGTAATCGTTAGGATAAAAATTGAAGAGAGTGAAACCGTGCGATTCCTATAGAATCCTCTTAGCCCAGCAAGTGCAACCCTTTTCCAAAGTACAGTTCTCATAATAATTATTGTTTAGATACTAAATCTTCCGGACTTCTGGTCTCTTACTATTTTTCCATTCTCCATGGTCAGCACTCGACGTCCAAGATTGTCCACTATCCCTTTATTGTGAGTGGTCAAGATTACTGTGGTACCAAGGTCATTAATCTTCTTAAGAATCTGAACGATGTCGTATGTGTTTAGCGGGTCAAGATTCCCTGTCGGCTCATCCGCAATAATAATCTCCGGACGATTGATAATCGCACGAGCAATAGCAACGCGCTGTTGCTCGCCACCAGAAAGCTGATGGGGGAAATGATGCATTTTGCTCTTTAGATCCACGAGGTCTAATACATGTGGCACATCCTCCTCTATTTCATCATCATGCTTACCAGCAGCCTCCATAGCAAAGGCAACATTCTCATACGCTGTCTTATTAGGGATAAGTCTAAAATCTTGGAACACAACTCCTATTTTTCTACGAAAGTGCATCATGTCTTTCCCTCTTAGACTGTGGATATCGTCAGAGTTAAAAGAGACCATACCTTCAGTTGGAGACTCTTCTGCCATCATGAGTTTAATAAGAGTAGTCTTGCCAGCGCCTGAGTGACCTACTATTGAGACGAGTTCACCTTTGTTTATCGTGAGAGATATATCGTCGAGTACGCGGTTACCGTTTTCGTACTCTTTAGAAACTTTGTCGAAGTAAAGCATATAGAGAGTATAACATGATGAAGTGGCTCAGGAGGGGTGTGGAAAGGCTGGCACAGTTATTCGTTAGGATAGTTAGGGTGTTAGGTATCAACCTAACGGAGAACCCCCTAACTTCCTAACTAGATTGTCTTTTCTGCCTCAATAAATCCTTCTATCTCACCTTTTTCAAGTACCGCTTCTACGTTACTCGTCTCATAGTCAGTCCTATGATCTTTTACCATCTTGTATGGGTGTAAAACGTATGACCTTATCTGGTTCCCCCACTCTATTTCTGTAGTCTTACTAATCTGTCTTCCTTCTACTTCTGCCTGGCGCTTATCTTCTTCTAACTTAAAAAGTTTGGACTGAAGTATCTCGAGAGCTTTCTGCTTATTCTGTTCTTGCTGTCGCTCAGTAGCTACGTGTACAGCGATATTAGTAGGTATATGAATAACACGAACAGCAGTTTCTCTTTTATTAACGTTTTGACCACCGGGACCGCTCGACTTGGACGTCTCTACGCGTATCTCGTCCGGTGACAACACTTTCTTCTCAACTTCTGGAACGATAGGTAGCACTTCAACGAGAGCGAAAGAAGTGTGACGTTTAGCCTGCGCATTAAATGGCGAGATGCGCACTAACCGATGCACACCAGACTCATGTTTGAGATTCCCATAAGCCATCTTACCTTCTATCTCGAGTGTGATATTACGATACCCACCATGATCATTCTTATTATCATGAAGCGTGTTATAACGATAGCCATTCCTGTCGAAGTATCTCTGGTACATCATTAAAAGCATGCGAGCAAAATCTTCACTGTCGTCACCTCCAGCGCCTGCTAAGATAGAGAAAATGGCGCCACCCTTATCGAGCGCTCCCACCCCCTCCTTTTTATCTTTGAGTTCCTTGATTTTCTTTATAGTTGCCTGAGCCTTTTCTTTGTCGCTCCAAAAATCAACCGTATTCATCGACATCTCAAGCTCTGCTATTTCGAGATCTAGATTTTCTTCCATTGGTGGATAGTATACCAAATCAGCTTTACCTCATGGTATGCTAGAAAAATATGAAAAGAAAAGGAATCCTCCTGGCGGCAGGGAAAGGGACCCGTATGCACCCTGTTACGTTAGCAGTAAGCAAACTCCTTATTCCTATTTATGACAAGCCAATGATTTTTTATCCACTCTCTCTATTCCTACACGCAGGAATACAGGATATTCTTATTATTGTTGACCCGGAAGATCTTAAGACATACAAAACTCTTCTGGGGGACGGTTCTCGTTTTGGCGCAAAAATTTCATATGAAGTGCAAATAGAGAAACGCGGTATTGCCGATGCTTTTATCATAGGAGAAACATTTTTAGATAATCATCCATGCCTTCTAATTCTTGGAGATAATCTCCTGCACTCTCATGATATTGACACTTTTCTTAAAAAAGCTGATATAAAAAACACAAAGGGCGCGACGATTTTTGGCTATCAAGTTCCAGACCCAGAACGTTTTGGTGTGGTTACATTTGATGATGACGGCAAAGTGACACACCTTGAAGAAAAACCTAGTAATCCGAAATCATCATATGCGATTCCTGGTATTTATTTTTATGATACTAATGTAGTTGCAATTGCAAAAAAACTACAACCGTCAGACAGAGGTGAACTAGAGATAACTGATGTTAACAAGGAGTACTTGAAGCGAGGTGAACTAAGTGTTGTAGCTCTTCCTGGACATGTATTCTGGTTCGACACGGGGACTTATGATGCGCTACTTGAGGCATCGCTTTTTGTTCAAAAAATACAAAAAGAAACTGGCGAACACTTGGCACACCTAGAGAGTATTGCACATCATTATCATTTTATTAATGACGCTCATCTTAAAAAATCAGCAGACCTATTCTCAAAAGCGTCATATGGTAAACATATGTTGGAGATTCTCTCTAAAAAAGAAAAAACGTCTCAATAAGATTGACAGTGTGTTATATCTATAGTAGAACAACAATAGACAACTTATTGGAGTGCGTCCATGAATGCCCCTTGCTATATAGGAATTACGGGAGGTATCGCCTCAGGAAAATCAACTGTTCGGGAAATGCTCTCTCAGCACCCGAATATAGGTTCCATTGACCTGGATTCTGTCGCACGTGCAGCGATTTATGTACCAGAGCATCGCGACCTACTAAAGAGAATCTTTTCTGATGAAGTCCTCCTCCCAAACGGAGGCTACAACATGGAATTAATCAAAAAGAGATTTTTTGGTGACAAAGCAGTCTACGAAAGGGCCAGTGTCTGCTTTAGACCAATCATTAACCGTGCACTCGAAATTGAGGCTGGTCGTATGCGCGGTAAAAAAACACTAGTACTCGTTGAATCAGCGTTACTGAGGAAAGAAGCTCTGCCACCTTGGCTGCGTCTGCATTACACTATCGTTGTGTTCTGCAACCGAGAAACTCAAATCTTGCGCGCGATGGAACGAAGTGGTCTGTCACGCAACCAAGTTGAAGAAAGACTTTCGAAACAACCAACCAACGAAGAACGTTTTGCAAACGGAGATGTCTTCATTAGCACAGAATGCAATGAACGTGTACTGAACGAGCGTGTCTCTGTGACGTACGACCTTCTACGCCCCCTTATGTAAGGGGGCTTTTTTTATCACTTCGTGAGCCAAGAGCGGGAATCGAACCCGCGACCTCTTCCTTACCATGGAAGTGCTCTACCAACTGAGCTATCTTGGCTTACTTATTAATTAACAAGTGATAGGGATTGTACCAAAATTTAAACCCCCTTGCTAGTTGATAGAAATGATTTTTGATGGTGAATGGTGACCACTAATTATGCGGACACTGGTCGCGGGAAATTTCTCACGAAATATTTCTAACATCCTAGAATTGGCGAGATTATTCTCTGCTGGCACTTTTACCCACACCCTATATTCATCATCCTTTAATTGCTCTACTTTTTCCTCCCTTGCATTTGGAATTACTTTAATTTTTAAATACATTCGATGTGTCATTAGTGATTATTTTGCGGGCAGTACCTCGTGAAATAAGGCTCACTAGTTTAGTTCTGACTTTTTCCTATCTTATTCTCCTTTTTCATTCGGTACTCATCTATTAACTTATGATTTCCTGAAAGAAGGACTTTTGGTACTCGATACTTTTTACCAGCTAGTTCGTAGACCTCCGGTCTTGCGTATATCTCATGTGACGCTACACGTTTCTCTTCAAGAGAGAGCTCGTCGTGGAGTACACCTTTTATCTGTCTTGAGATGGCATCAATACATACCATAGCTGGTAGCTCTCCTCCTGTTAACACGTATTCTCCAATGCTCCACTCTTTTGCCTTTAGAATTTTCTTCACACGAGAGTCCACCCCCTCATAACGGCCACAGATAAATATAATATCGGTATATCCTTTTGATGACTTTTGTGCGGTGAGATTTGTGAACTTGTCTCCTCCTGCATTAAAGATAACGACGAGTGTCTTTGATATTTTTCTTTTTGCTACGACTTTTTCTATTTTCTTTACGCAGTTAATGATTGGGTCAACCCACATCACCATCCCTGGTCCGCCGCCGTACGGCTTACCATCCACACGTCTATGCTTGTCAGTTGTATATTCTCGAAGCGGATATGTCTTCACCTCAATAAGCTTAGCTTCAATCGCCCGAGAAATAATAGACTCAGCAAAATAACTCACGAACATGTCAGGAAAAATAGTAACTATGTGAAATCTAAGAGGTGGCTGTTTCATAGCAAAATACTAGCACAGCACTTAGCTGTTGGCCATTAGCCTTTGACTAAAAGAACAAAAGCGTCCTCCAGAGGACTGCAGTTTCAAAAGATTGAGTACAATCTAAGAAACCGGGAGCCTTACAGCGCATTTGTTAGCTAAAGCCAAT
>JACCDG010279430.1_pt1 | contig 15479 bp, 11 predicted proteins | sample 7442471 | NCBI WGS metagenome assembly JACCDG01 (sample SAMN15323444, study PRJNA562643) | freshwater metagenome | isolation source: river surface water | place: USA:Blue River Watershed | collected 2017-08-17
CACATCCGCGACCTTCCAAAATCAAACAAAGCTGCTATTGATATTCCGGGTGGCTTTGTTCCCCATTACGAAATTTCCAAAGGAAAAGAAAAAGTCGTTGCTGAACTTTCAAGTCTCGCAAAAAAGGCTGATGAAATTATTCTCGCAACCGACCCGGACCGCGAAGGAGAAGCTATTTCATGGCACATCACTGAAGCGCTTAAACTCAAAGACACCAAAGCTCGACCTGTTCGCCGAGCAGTTTTTCATGAAATTACCAAAGCTGCAGTTGAAGAAGCTCTTAAACATCCGCGAGATATCGATGACAAATTGGTAAAGGCACAAGAAGCTCGCCGCGTTCTCGACCGTCTTTTCGGCTACGACCTTTCTGGTTTGATCTGGAAAAAAGTTCGTTACGGTCTTTCAGCTGGCCGCGTACAATCCCCTGCGCTTCGCATCATCATGGAACGCGAACGTGAAATTCGTGCATTCATTCCTGAAACATACTGGGTATTGTCAGGACTTTTTGAAACACAGAAAAAGGTGCAGATCTTGCTCACTTCAAATGAAGAACCTCGAGACAAAGCTGTCGTAGATAAAATTCTTGAAACGGGAAACAAAAATGCTTGGACTGTTACCGACGTTAAAGCGACCGAGCAGAAGCGTTCTCCTCGTGCACCGTTTACTACGAGTACTCTTCAGCAGACAGCCAGCTCACGTCTCGGATATTCCCCTTCACGAACCATGCAGATCGCGCAGAAGCTCTATGAAGCCGGACACATCTCATACATGCGTACTGACTCGACCAACCTTGGGAAAGAAGCTCAGGACAGCATTCTTGCATTGATTGAAAAGAAACATGGCAAGCAATACGCTGAAGCACACATATATAAGACAAAATCAAAAAATGCTCAGGAAGCCCACGAAGCGATTCGACCTACACACGTTGAGACTCTTTCTGCAGGCCATAATGATGAACAGCAAAAACTCTACCGCCTCATTTGGGAACGTGCTGTTTCTTCACAGATGGCTGATGCAAAACTTTTGAAAACAAAAATTTCTGCAACAGTTTCAACTGAAAAAGATTTTCCAGAATTTTCAGCAAACGGTTCACGAGTTCTCTTTCCTGGATGGCTTGCAGTAGACGTTGATGCTCGAGGCGAAGACGTTGAGCTTCCAGAAATCACTGTAGGAGAAAAACTTAAACTCATCGAACTCAATTCCGAAGAAAAACAGACACAGCCGCCAAGCCGCTATACTGAAGCGGGATTGGTTAAAGAGCTGGAAGCTCGAGGTATTGGACGACCTTCAACATATGCATCTATTATGCGTACGATTGAAGAGCGTGGATACGTCACTAAGGAAGGAAAAACATTATTCCCGACTGACACTGGCGATGTGGTTTCTTCATTCATCGAAGCAAACTTCGGCGAATATATCAGCGACTCGTTTACTGCAGAGATGGAAGACAAACTAGATGATATTTCAAATGGTGATCGAGAGTACTTGAAAGTGCTCAAGGATTTCTATGGACCATTTCTCAAAGACGTAAAGGCACGCGACAAAGATGCCAAGATCACTAACCTTGGCGAAGCACCAAAAGAATTCAAATGTCCAGAATGTGGAGCAGATATGATTATCAAGCTCGGCAAGAACGGTAAGTTCATGTCATGTTCACGCTATCCTGAATGTGCTGGTGGACGAACGATTGAAGGTAAAGTTATGGAAGGCCCGAAAGAAACTGGCGAACCGTGTCCTAAATGTGGACTTGATAAAGACGGCAAACCAAAGGAACCGACAAAATCAGGCGGCGGCAAGCTCGTAGTACGCGAAGGCAGATTTGGAACGTTCATTTCTTGTTCACGATATCCAAAGTGTAAATACATCAAGGAAGATCCTGCAGAAGTTGCTCGCAAAATGACCGATGTTACCTGCCCTACTTGCAACAAAGGAAAGATGATGGAGCGAAAGGGACGATTTGGAATTTTCTACTCGTGTTCAAATTATCCTGACTGCAAGAACGCAATCAAGACAAAACCAACTGGCCGCATATGCCCTATGTGTCAGTCGCTGATGATGGAAGGAACGAAGACCATTCCAGAACGATGCTCCAACAAAATGTGTCCGAATCATCGACCGGATAAACTTCAGAAGAAGTAGGCTTTTGACATTCTCGGTTAAAATTGTAGTATGTGAAAAAACATTCACATGGCAAGAAATATAAAAATACGGGCTTTCGATAATGACGATGTTCTGTTCCCTACGATTCCTAAATTCTGCTGTGAATTCCACAACAAAAAATATGGAACCATTACAGCAATGGAGGACTTTAAAAACTTTGATATTGTAAAATTATGAGGAATAACTGAAAAAGAGTGGTGGGACCGCGAACGTGAATTTTACGAAAGCGAACTGTACCACGAAATGGAACCGCTCCCTGGAGCGTATGAGATATTAGAATATTTTTCTCAAACCGGAGAATCTCATTTGATTACCGGCAGAGGAAAAGATGTTGAACATCATACAAAATTTAAACTGGAACAACACTTTGCCCCTGATCATTTTATGGGAGTACACCATTCGGGTCCTCTAAACTTTAACGGTCTTCGTCAAAGCAAACACGAAATATGCCAGCAACTTGGAGTAATAACTTTGCTGGATGATTTACATACAACACTTATCAAAGCTGCTCAACACGGAATAAACGGAATACTTATTACACAACCCTGGAATAAGAATATTACCGACTTACCTAAAATAGTTCGCCGCGCTGAGAATTTATATCACGCAGTAGAAATTGCAGATAAATATAATTTATAAATAACCTAGGATTCTATTTAAAAAGAATCCTAGGTATTTTTATTGAGCGATAATTGTTTCTCCATCAATCAGAATGTCTCCCACTTTCACCGCAAGCTCGCGGGATTTTGGAACAACGAGTACAACTTGCGAACCGAGGGCAATGAAGCCGATCTTCTGGCCTTGGACAACTTCATCTCCGATTTTGACGTAACTTTTAATACGTCGAGCGAGCACTCCTGCAACCTGGATAACTGCAACTGTTTCATCGCCGTTCTTGATGATTGTCATATTTTTTTCATTAGCATTCACCAATTGCTCGCGTCCTTTTCCGTACAATGCATTTTTGAATTTTCCATCAGTATGCTTGATAGCCATTACTTCCCCGACAATCGGAGCGCGCTGGACATGGATGTTTCGAAGATTCATCTGAATAACGATCACGTGCGCAGGCAGCGTAACGCCGTCCGCTTCAAGCTCGTTGAATACACCTTCTTTGAAGAAAGTAACATGCTCTGTGCTGATCGAATCGATGGCAATAATCTTGCCGTTAGCAGGAGAAACAATGTTCACATTAGTAGGAACAACACGCGCAGGCGTTCTGCCGAAATAGATAATGAACGCGATGAGCGCGAGGATAAGTACGATAATAAGAGTAGTCATGGCTGTGTTTTTCAATACCCGAAGTATATCATAAAACAGGCCAGGCTTGCCTTTTTCCATAATCCCACTACTATAGACATATGCCTAAAGTTGAAGACATCCTCTCAAAACTCCCTTCCCCTCCAAAGAAAGACGTAGACCTTATCATAAAGGCTTATAATTTCGCGCTCAAAGCTCACCAGGGGCAGGCGCGCAAAAGTGGCGAACCATATTTCGTGCACGTTTTCGCCACTGCAAAAAACCTTGCTGAACTTGGCATGAGCCCGACGGTTATTGCCGCAGGCTTTCTTCATGACACCATCGAAGACACTAAAGTTACTGCAAAAGAAATTGAAAAAGAATTCGGAAAAGAAATTCTTGACCTCGTAAAGGGCGTTACTAAGCTTGGAACATTGAAATACAAGGGCGTAGAGCGCAACGTTGAAAATCTCCGAAAGTTTTTTGTTGCAATTGCTGCTGACTTTCGTGTAATCATCATCAAACTTTCTGACCGCCTGCACAATGTACAAACGCTTGAACATGTCAGCCCAGAAAAGCAGCGCCGCATTGCACTTGAGACGCTTGAAATTTATGCTCCGCTTGCGAACCGATTGTCCATGGGTAAACTCCGCGGCCAGCTCGAAGATGCGGCGTTCCCTTTTGCGTTTCCTAATGAATATGTCCAGGTCAAAGAACTCTTGGCTCAGCGAAAAGATGCGGATGAAAAATATTTGGTTGAATTTAAAGATGCACTTGATCGAAAATTGAAAGACGTAAAGCTTACAGTAGCCAACATGGACTATCGTGTGAAGCACCTTTACTCACTCTGGAAAAAACTTGAAAAGTACGATGGCGACATAAATAAAGTGTACGATATTATGGCCCTTCGCATTATTGTCGGCACGATTGAAGATTGTTACCAGGTCCTCGGAGTTATTCACGGTAGCTGGCGTCCATTGCCAGGAAAAATCAAAGACTACATAGCTCTTCCGAAATTAAACGGTTACCGCAGCTTGCACACAACAGTGCTTACGGGAACGGGAGGAATTGTGGAAATACAAATTCGAACGAGAGAGATGCACCTTGAAGCGGAATACGGTATCGCAGCTCACTATGCTTACAAGGAAAAAATTAAGCTTGAAGACAAAGATGTTCGCAAAAGATATGAATGGATTGAACATCTTAAAGATGCACAAAAAAACATCACCGATACTGAGCAATTCTTTGAATCGCTCAAGATGGACTTCTTCAAAAACCGCGTGTTCGCGTTTACTCCAAAAGGTGACGTTATCGACCTTCCAGAAAATGGATCAGTCATCGACTTTGCATATAACGTACACTCAGATGTCGGCAACCATGCCACCGGAGCGAAGATTCATGGGAAATATGTATCGCTCGACACAAAACTCCATAATGGGGACATCTGCGAGATTGTCGTTCAAAAGAATGCCAAGCCAAACGCCAAGTGGCTGGAATTCGCAAAGACTTCTATCGCCCGCAATCGCATACATAAATATCTAAAAGCAAACGGTAAAGAATAAATAAAAAAACCGCAGATCTACGATCTGCGGTTTTTTTATTTTAGAGCGAGAAATTCTTGATGTTATACAAATCAGGATCTTCTTCAGCTTGCTTAATCTCTTCTTTCGATCGATCATCAGTCGTGTTAATGCCTTCTGTCTCTGGAAGCTGTATTTCAGAAGCTTCCTCTGAAACTGCTTGAGCTTCTGCATTCTCCACCGCCTGCTGGGCTGATTCGATGACTGGAGTTGGCGCAATTCCTTGGCTTGCTTCAAATCGTGCGAGCATATTTACTTGCTGTGCCCCTTCTGCTCCACGGCTTGCATCAACGAGCGCTACGATAGTTCGAAGGTCATCATTTGAAAAGAAGTCGATAGTGACAGATCCACCAACATTTCGTTTTTCTACATGGACACGTGTACCCAATGTTTCCTGGAGCTTGTGCTCGATTTCGAGAATTTCTGGATCAACAAGATATTCCTTTTTACGAACCTTGTCAGTAGCGATACGTCGTGAGATTCGTTCCGCTTCTCGGACGCTAATTTTCTTATAGAGGATTTCTTTAAAAAGCACGAGCTGTTCTTCTGGACGATCATTCAACATCATAAGCGGTCGAGTATGACCTTCACTGATTTTTCCTTCTGACAATGCATTCAACATTTCCTCGGGAAGCTGGAGGAGACGCAAAGTGTTCGCGACATATTCGCGGCTCTTGCCAACCTTCTTTCCAATATCTGCATGTGAGAATTTAAATTCATCTACAAATCGGAGGAAAGCTCGAGCTCGTTCAACTGCATTCAAATCTTCACGCTGGAGGTTTTCGATGATCGCGAGTTCAAGCTTTGCCATCGCGTTATCACCAGTGCGGATGATGACAGGGACCTGCGGAATTCCTGCAAGCTTTGATGCGCGTAATCGGCGCTCACCGGCAATGAGTTCATATTCGGTTACAAGTCCGCCGTCTTCCTTGATGCGTTCAACACGCGAAACCGTAAGTGGCTGTAGCACTCCGTATTGGCGAATTGATTCTGCGAGATCTCGAAGCGGCGCTTCGTCGAATTCTCGGCGTGGCTGGTATGGGTTTGGGACGATTTTGTCGACATCAATGAAGAAAATCGAGTTTGAGTATAGTTCTGACATGGGGCAATTGTAGCATACTTACATTTCGGCAAATAGTTGAAATCTCTGGGGATATTAGGTAGAATACTCTCCACTTGCCCAGGTGGCGGAATTGGTAGACGCGCTCGACTCAAAATCGAGTATCGTAAGATGTGGGAGTTCGACTCTCCCCCCGGGCACACATGAAAACCAAAGAGAAACCGAAGCTCATTGTCATTCTTGGCCAAACCTCGACTGGCAAGAGCGATTTTGCCGTATCTTTGGCAACATCGCTCAATAAAACTGGCGTGAAATGTGAGATCATTTCAGCTGACTCCCGACAGGTCTACAAAGGCCTCAATCTCCTCTCTGGGAAAATCACCAAAAAGGAAATGGGTGGCATTCCGCATCATCTTTTAGATGTTGTTTCAGCCAAGAAAGTTTTTTCCGTTGCTGACTTCCAGAAAAAGGCCGCAAAAATAATTACCGAAATTTCTAATCGTGGAAATCTTCCACTACTCGTCGGCGGCACGGGATTTTATATTGATGCTGTAGTTTCCGGCCAAGTGCTTCCCGAAGTTCCTCCTAATTTGGAGCTTCGTACTAAGTGTCAAAAAATGACACTAACTGAACTCTTTAGAAAATTAAAGCAGCTCGACCCAGCTCGAGCGAAAACTATAGACGCAAAAAATAAAGTCCGGCTTATTCGCGCAATTGAAATTGCAACAGCTCTTGGTAGTGTTCCGAAACTTTCTAAAACAGAATCACCGTATGATATTCAGATTATCGGACTTACTGTCTCAGAAGCAGAACTCAAGCAACGAATTCATCTTCGTCTTGTGAAGCGCCTCAAACAAGGAATGCTTAAAGAAGCTGAGACACTCCACAAATCTGGAATATCATGGAAACGCATGCACGACCTCGGACTTGAAGCCCGTTATAGCGCTCTATACCTTCAAAAGAAGATAGGAAAAGAAGAAATGGTATCTGAACTCGAAAAGGCCATCTGGCACTACGCAAAACGGCAAATGACATGGTTTAAGCGAGACATGAATATTCTCTGGATAAAACCAACTGAGATAAAGAAAGGATTAGAAAAATCTAAAAGCCTTCTAAAGAAATAAAAGCGAGCGATGGAAGAATCGAACTTCCGCCAAAGGTTTTGGAGACCTTCGTTCTACCACTAAACTAATCGCCCATTTGTTCGCCATTTGACTGGCTATATAAAAAGCCAGCAAATGCTGACTTTTTATATACTAGCAAAGTTACGACGTAAAATCTACTTTTTGACTTCCTTGAACGTAACGTGCTTGCGAACTTTTTTATCGTATTTTTTGAGTTCGAGCTTACGAGGCACGCCTGTTGTCTTGCTCTTTTTAGGGCGTCGAGTCCAGATTGTCTGCTTCGTTGCTTTATTCTGTATTTTGACCAAATTATCCTGTGACATATATGAAGATACTACCAGAAAGCGGTAAAAAAGCAAGGGGCAAGTTTTACTTATAGATTCTTGGCACCCGAGGGTCGATTCTAGTCACCAATTCATAGTTAATAGTGTCAGCGGCTTCAGCGACTTCTTCTGCAGAGAGGCGAATGCCCTTGTCGGTACCTATCAAGGTAACCACATCCCCAGGTTTTACTTTAGGGATGTCAGTGACATCAACGACGATCATGTTCATCATCACGCGCCCGAGGATACGGGCGCGTTTTCCATAAATCAGTACCGAGCCCTTGTTTGATGCACTGCGGGGATAGCCATCTGAATACCCAACAGGAAGAATTGCAACGATACTATTTCTCTGTAAGCGAGCAGTCAGATCATACGCAATAAAACTTCCCGCCTGCAATTCTTTCACTTCATTTATTACTGTCTTCCATTCAAGTGCGGGCTTGAGAGCCACACCACGGGAAAGCTGTTCGGTTTCGTTCGATGGCCAGAGACCATATATACCAATTCCAAAACGTACCATACCAATTCCAAATTCTTTTGAAAGGAACACTCCTGCGGTTGCGCTCGCGTGCACCACTGGATGGATGGCGATCTCTGCCAACATCTTCTGCCATTCAAAAATAAAAGCTACCTGCATGACAGTATACGAATCATGCATTCGGCTTTCAGATGCTGAGAAATGAGTCGCGAGCCCAACGACCTGGACATTCTTATTCTGGTCGAGTAACGCCAACACTCGTTCGCTCTGATCAAGCAAAAAACCGTCGCGACCAAGACCGGTGTCAGTCATCAGATGAATCTTGAGAGGTTTTTTTAATTTAGCCTTTTTGAGATGCACGAGGAGTTCAAATGTGGAAACTGCAATCTCCAAATCATTTTTGATTGCAAGCTCTATTTGCTGAGGAAAAATACTGCGAAGAACCAAAACAGGTGTTTTGATTTTCGCTTTTCGGAGTGCAATTCCCTCTTCAATATCAAACACGCCTAAATAGTCTGCACCGGCTGCGACTGCTGTTTTTGCAACCTCAATCATGCCGTGTCCATATGCATCAGCTTTTACTACGGCAAGAAATTTTGTTTTAGGCAACAACTGCTTTTTAAGAATTCGAACATTTGATGCAATCGCCTTTCGGTCGATTGTCACCCATGTCTTCGGAAGATTTTTCTGCATATTAATATCCTGCGCTTTTTATAATTGTTTCCAAAAGATCGATCGGATACATCGGTGGAGTTTCCGCCAAGCCCTGGTGATACAAAACCGTCGAAGGAGTGAGTCCTGGTAATGTATTAATCTCAATGATTTTTACGTTTCCTGTTTTTAATTCCAGAAAAGCATCAATTCGAGAATATCCTTTGATATTTACTGCACCCGCGACATTAGCAATGCATTCGCGTGTCCACTCTAATTTCTTAGCAGAGATGAGGGACGCTGGCGGCGGAGTGATATTCACCCCAGTTCCTCCCTGGAATTTTTCTTCAACGGAAAGCACTGAACCTTCGGCAACAGTAATACTCGGATTAAGCGCTCGCGGCTTTTTGCCGGCCTGTTCAAGAACTCCCACAGTCACTTCAACCCATCCTGATTTTCTCGTGTGCTTCAACTTATTTCCTCGAACTTTTACTCCGTCTGTAGTAACAAATTCTTCAAGTATGAGTTCCTCAAGTTTTGACTGCGGCATTTCAACAGCTTCCAATTGATTAGTGAAAATGCCTTTTGGAATTGTCGGTGCAGCAGTTTTTGCGTAGAGAACATATTTTTCGAGATCATGGGCACTCATGAGCCGCACGATTCCCGCGGAGCATCCGTCAGCACGGGGTTTTACGATCAAGCTGTCACTGCCAGCTTCATCAGTAATATTTTTCCATAGATCAGCGTATTTTGTTTTTTCATTCAACGTAGACATGCGCACCAATACATGATTCGCAACAGATACTCCAGGAATATGGAGGTTCTTGATAACTTCATTAGTCTTCCATTTATCCATGCAGAGCATCGATGTTGAAGCATCTGATCCATTGTATTTCACTTTGTTCTTCGCAAGCATTGCCTGAAGCGTGCCGTCTTCTCCGATGCCGCCGTGAAGTGCCAAGAAAACGAAATTATGTTTCTTAATAAAGTCAGTCAGGGAAATTCGTTCAGGCAAGAAGAACGCTTCGTTTGCATCACCCTTTTCGAGGGAGAGCTTTTGCTTAACTTTTTCAGCAAGAGCACCGATGCGTTCCATGTCTTTTGAAGCTCGCTTTGCATTCTCAATGATTTCTTCAACAGTATGGTTCAGAATCAACGCATACGGTAATCGCCATACTTCCCTATTGAATCCCAAAAGATACGGAGTAGGTTCGTATTCGTGCGACATGCGCAATTTCAGCCAGACGTTGGTTCCGCTCATCAGAGACACTTGGCGTTCTGCGGTGCTGCCGCCAAAGAGTACAGCCACAGGCTTGCGGTTCTTATTTTCTATCTTGATATTTTTTTCATAAGGAATTCCATATCGTCGGCATGCGCTCTTCAGGATATACACGAGCAGGTCTCGGTGGGAAAATCCAATGCGTGCTGACTGCTGGAACAAAAAGCTATTCTGTTCCATACCCGAGATAGGATTGAAGTCTGAGAACCAAATATTTCCGTCAGGCATTACCCATCCGTCAAATCGCGCGAAGTCCTGCATACCAAGAATACTCCACAGCTGCTCGGCCTGGATCTGGATTTTCTCAATTACTTCTGTTGGGAATCGTGGCGGGCAGTGATACGTCACTTGTCGGCTCGGCAAATACTTCTTTCGGAAATCAAAGATCTGATGTTCGCTGTAGTCTGCTTCAATTTCAGTGGGCAAAACAGCAACACCTTGTCCAAATCTATTTTCAAGAACGATGACGGTGAATTCTGTACCGAGTGCAAACGGTTCGATAACAACACGCGTATCCATACGCTTTGAAAAGATATGCTCTGCTCTTTCAAGTGCGGCGTCAACGGTATCAACAGAAAATACGCCGATACTTGATCCGCCAGTTGCAGGCTTTACGATTGCTCGAGTTATATTGTGCTTCTTAAAAAATGCACTAACGAGTTTCTTGTGATCCTTGCCATAGATTTTGAGCACCATTGATGGCAATGTATAAAAACCATTCTCATGAATGAGCTGGTTTGCTTTGAACTTATCAAACACTTTTTTACATGCGCTCTCAGGAGATCCAATGTGCGGAATATTATTCTTCTCCAAAAAAGCCTGAATCACTCCGTCTTCACCAAATGTTCCATGCATTGCAGGAAAAACAATATCAGTACTTTTCAAAAGTTTGATGAGCGCTTTCTCCGTGAGCGGCTTGCCTGTCTCAGCAAGTTTAAAATCAAAATCAGATGGCGTGTTGCAATATAGCTGCGCTCGCGAAATATGAAATGGCTGACGCTTATAGTCAAAATAAATAGGCACAATTTCTATGCCTTCTCCTCCAAGATGGTCAAGTACAGACCGCGCGGAGTTTAGTGAAATTCCTCGTTCTAGTGATGGCCCCCCGCACAGTAATGCTACTTTCATGTTTTTTGCAAAAATTTACTTTCAGAAAATGCTGATAAAATAAGGACAAAATCAAATATCTACACGTAAAGTATATAGAATTGAGTTTTTTTTGCAAGCTTTTCCAACCAAGCAAAAAACAGCCATTTGGGGCTGTTTTTGGAATGATTATTCAGCTGGGGTTGGAACTGGTTCTGGGGTTGGTTCAGGTATTGGTTCTGGAGTAGGTTCCAGTGCTGTATCAGTATCTGGTGTCGGATCAGGAGTTGGTAACTCATCTGAAATCGGTGCTGGAACTGGATCCGGAACAGAAGAACTACCACCAGTCGGAACAGTACTTGCCGAGGAAGTATTTCCTAAAATCTGATCAATTTGATCTGCTGTGATACATCTCTCACTTCCGTCGGTACGCTTGAGACAAATTTGCTCAGAAGTAATTTTCTTACTAAAGAAAGTAAGAATCCCATTTGTCTCACTCGCAAGCCATGTTTTTACTGTATTTAAGAACGAAGTATCTGAGGCAGTGGTAAAGGATTGAATGTTCTTAATCTTAATATCAAGTTCCTTAATACCCTCAGCCAAGACCGGGGTAATGTTTGCGTAGTTCACTGACAGCATGCCGTCAGTATTTTGAGTTACCAATTCTGGAAAAAATTGTTGGATGTTTTGAGCGATGAAACCAATGTGTGTTCGGGTTGTTTCTGGTCCGGAGTTCCATTTATATTTTACTGTTCGAAGCTGAGTGATTGCGTCCAATGTGTTTGAAGCTAGATCAGCAATATCTGTCTTCAATCGTTCATCTGAAGAACAGGTAATACCGGTCGAGGCGTTTACTGCACAAGTATTTCCGCTTCCGCCGTTAAAAACAAGATTTTCAATACGTGTCGTCGAGTCATCATTAGCACCAATCATAAATTGATTCGCCGCTGTATTTGTTGCTTCGCGACCCAGCGCAATACTGTTTTGAAAACCTCCAGTCGAAGTAGCATTTCCAATAAGTATAGACGCGCCACCTGCAAGGTTATTTACTGTATCTCCATTTCCTGCTTGATATCCAATAAATATTGCACGAGCTGCATTTGTTGCACCACTACCGGACTGAATACCTAAAAATACAGAACCCTCGGCATTAGTTGCACTCATTCCGGCACTATACCCTGCCATAAGCGCATTCGATGCATTAAGTGCACCCTGTCCGGCAGTATTTCCTAGAAACACACTCGCGCCTGCATTGTTTGCACCCAGTCCAGCTGTAGAACCGATAAATACTGCGCCGTTGGAGCTTGTCGCGTTCTTACCTGCTTCTGGTCCGATAAAAACAGAATACGCTGCACTATCTGCATTATCTCCTGCTTGCCTGCCCAGATATACACTATTATTTGTAGATCCGCCATTTTGCCCTGCTTGATATCCAAGCCATGTTTCAGTAGTAACAATCGGTGTTCCAGTGACCGTGATTCCACTCGTCGAACCAATCAATGTTGCGGGGACAGTGCCTCCACCAATCAGATCACCCCATGCTCCATTTTCATATCCACGCAATTTTCCTGTGGTTGAATTATAATATATCGCACCATTTTCTCCGGTTGGCACAGCAGCCAGAAGTGGAAGCACAACACCGTTCGTGTTAAATACCGTTCTCACATTATCGTTATCGACAGCCATAACAATGTTTTCTGGGCCAACCTCAATAACCTGAATATTGGAAGAACCTAAAACGGTTGAATAATACATTTTAGCCTTGAGTCCATCGAAACCTTCTTGAGCCTCAAATCCCACTGTTTTATCAGGATCGCCCACATAACTTGCGGATAAATCAAAATATTGGCTTCCACCAAGAAGGTTCGCTGTGGTTGCCAACTCAAACAGAGAACCCGCACCATTTGCATCAAGAGCAGACATCGAAATTAATCCGTCCGCAGAACGAATATCAAAGCCAAGACTATTTGTTCCATTGCTTACATCAAGTGAATATTGTGGATCACCTGAGTTAAAATCTAAACTCGATCCAGCAAGTGCAACTGGACTTACCCAATCATCAAGGACGAAAGTTGCAATACCGTAATCTCCACCAAAATCAGCTAGATCACCGTGTTTTGTAAAAACACCACCCGTGAGAACTTCTGTTTTTATTTGAAAATCCCCTACTACATCAAGTTTCGCAGCCGGCGTATTCGTCCCAATACCCACCATATCATCCACGTTATACACAAACCCATCAACAACATTCTGTTGCCATGCTTGTTTAACGAAACAGTCATAGGGATCTCCATTAGCAATTGAGTGTCCTGGAATACACGTTGGGTTAAGTTCTGCTCCTGGGGTAAATCCTCCTGCTGGTGGGGTGGCGGCGAATACAATCACTCCGTAGCCGAGTATTGAAAGTACAGTTACAAAAAAAGAGAAAACTTTCTTGTTCAGATGTTTCCAGAGATTCATATGAGATAATTATACTATACAGTATGCCTAAGTTCTAGTGAGAAAGTAGAATATATTTGAGACTGCATTATATGATAAAACCTATCCTGTCTCAGGTTATGGGATATGCAAAGCGTGACAAAATTCCATTTTTGGCTATAATGGTTCAGTCCACATATATTGATGTGGAATATGCGTCGGTGGCAGAGTGGTCAATTGCATTTGACTGTAAATCAAACGCCTTCGGGCTACGGAGGTTCGAATCCTCCCCGGCGCACATTACAAAAGAAAGCCGCTCATTATGAGCGGCTTTCTTTTTTCTTTATATTAGAGATCGTATGATTCACTCAATACCCCCTTGCTTGCATGGAAGACTGGAGAAGTATAGACCTTGTTGAGCGTTCCATCTGGATTTTTAGTTTCAATTGTCACATAGACATCTGAACGTGGAACCAAAACATAGTATCGTCCTTCTTCATCAGTGACTCTATGTGCAATTTCATGATTCGCTGCTGCACTAAAGACACGAACGATTGCGTATTGAAGCGGAGCTCCACTCATTGTAACCTTTCCTGTCTTGATTGGACCGAATCCGAATGATTGCAATATCACGATAATTACATAGAGAGCAACCATCAAGATATTCCACCAAACTGGTGAGATGAACGTAATGATAATGGAAGCTATGAAACCTGCGATAAACAAGAGATTAAATAATGCATCCCAGAGCGCATGATTTCGAGTGAAGTAATGCAATAGATTCTTTCTTCGTTTTTCATCCTGGTTCCAGTCAGTTGCAAGACGATCCATTGGAACGTTCAATGTAATAACTTTTTCTTCACCAGTAACAGAGAATGTTTCTCCGAAGTAGAGATTTTCGTAAATTGAATCGCGCATCTGGCCGGCAAGAAGTTTTGATGGGAAAAGATAATTAGTCTTGTTTACGATAATCTGGTATGTTCCTTTTTTCAAGAAAAATCCATAGCGTCCATCGATGTCTGTAATTTGATTGTATACTTCCTTACCACTTTCCGTATCAACTACTGAAACATACGCAGGGTCGAGCGGTTCCTTTGTCTGTGAATCATACACAACTCCCCATGGACGCTTTCTGCGATAGAGGGCAACAGTCAGGAGCATGCTTCCGAAACGTGCGAGAAGGCCAGGAATAGTGGTCAACAAACCGACGACTCCAACAGCAACTGGTACGACAGGCGGGATGTTTCCAAGATTAGGAATCAGGGTTCCACCTGTGAAAAAATTTCCAGTCGTACCACCTCCAGTAGAACCCCCTGTGCCTGTACCTGTTGTTGTAGTTCCAGTGGTAGTACCTCCAGTAGTACTTGTTGCCGGATTTGGCATACCTGCTGTTGTACCTCCTGATGTAAAACCTGTAGTTGAAGATCCTGACCCACCAGAAGTACCGGTTGTAGTTGTCCCAGTAGTAGGACCTGATGTTCCTGTTCCTGATGTTGTTCCAGTTGTTGAAGAAGTTCCTGTAGTTGAACCAGCGGTTCCCGAAGTAGAAGTAGTCGGACCAGTAGTAGTTGTTCCCGACGTGCCTGTTCCTGTAGTGCTTGTTGTTCCACAAATAAATGGAGGGCAGACACCTGTACTACCGCTACTGCCGGATGTTGTACCCGTTGTAGTTGTTCCTGAAGTAGTTGTACCTCCACAACCGTGCCAAGTGGTGTTCAAGCCTTGGAACCCTGCTTCAGCAGAAGCAAGCTCAATCCAACCGTAATTTTGTGACCAAACTTGGCCAGTAATATTTCCAGTTGTAGTATTTATATTTGGTGCAATAGTCGCATTTGTTGGAGCAAAATTGATCCAGCCTGTATTTTGACCCCATGCATAACCGCCAAGTTCTCCAGAACAATTGTTGGTTACTCCACCACCTGGGGCATTCGTAGGATTGAGGTTAATCCAACCAACTGTTTCTCCCCAGATCGTTCCAGTGATTGCAGTATCGGTAACTGATACTGCGATACCATTTGTTGGTGCCCAATTAATAAGATCGTTTACACCACTTGAGTCAAGATCAATATCATAAAATTGAG
>JACCDG010921184.1_pt1 | contig 15479 bp, 9 predicted proteins | sample 7442471 | NCBI WGS metagenome assembly JACCDG01 (sample SAMN15323444, study PRJNA562643) | freshwater metagenome | isolation source: river surface water | place: USA:Blue River Watershed | collected 2017-08-17
GAATTTGCTTAAGAAATTTCCCAAAACTCTGGTTGGCTTAACAAAAATTGCTTCATAAATTTCATCAAAATACCATTTATTAAGCGAAATATTGTAAAATAATTTAAAAGATTTTGATAATTTTTTTGGCCAATTTGGTTTCAAGATATAAAAAATATAGGCTAGAGATATTGCGGCAACGCCAATAATTATTGGTAAATTTTTAATATAAGTTGGTATGTGGTGAATTTCTTCTAAAAGATTTTTATTATTTTCTAAAACAAAGATTGCTGATTTAAAAAAATTATCTTCTGCACTAACCATATTTAAAAATTTAGCACCATATAATCCAAAAAATATTGAACCAAAGGCCAGCAAAAATAATGGAATCAGCATTATTAATGGTGATTCGTGAGGGATGCGATCATGATCGTGATCATGTGCTTTTTTACTACCATGGAAGGCTACAAAAATTAAACGCCAAGAATAAAAGGCGGTTAAAAAAGCGGCGCTGATGCCTAAAATATAAGCAGTCTTACCAAAAACGCTGCCAGACATGTAGGCGGCTTCTAATATTACGTCTTTAGAGTAAAATCCTGAAAATGGCGGAAATCCTGCCAAAGCAAGCGATCCAATCCACATCAAGACATAGGTGATTGGAATTTTTTTATAAAGTTTTTCGCCCATTTTAGTGATATCTTGCTCATGATGCATAGCGTGAATTACGCTGCCAGCACCAAGGAATAACAAAGCTTTAAAGCAAGCGTGAGTTGCTAAATGAAATATTCCAGCTGAATAGGCTGAAACGCCACAAGCAAAAAACATATAGCCAAGCTGACTACAGGTTGAATAAGCGATAATTTTTTTAATATCATTTTGAGTAATGGCAATTGTGGCAGCAAATATCGCAGTAGCGGCGCCAATTAAAGTCACCATTGCTAAAGCGATCTTAGAATGCTCAAAAAGCGGTGAACATCTGGCCACCAAAAAAATGCCGGCAGTAACCATAGTTGCCGCATGGATTAGGGCTGAAACTGGGGTGGGGCCTTCCATAGCATCAGCTAGCCAGACATGCAATCCAATTTGAGCTGATTTACCCATAGCGCCGATAAAGAGCAAGATACAAATGGCGTCAATGCTTTTAAACTGGGTGCCAAAAAGCATAAATTGATCATTAAGATGGAATTTGACATTATCAAAAACAGTAGAAAATTCAACTGAGCCAAAACAGTTATAGATTAAAGCGATAGCAATAATTAGGCCAAAATCACCAACCCGATTGACAATAAAAGCTTTCATTGCGGCTAAATTGGCAGAGTTTTTCTTAAACCAGAAGCCAATTAATAAATAGCTGGCAAGACCAACCCCTTCCCAGCCAACGAATAATTGAATAAAATTATCAGCGGTGATTAAAATTAACATGAAAAAAGTAAAGAGCGATAAATAAGACATGAATCTTGCAATGCCATCATCTTCTTTCATATAGCCAATTGAGTATATGTGAACTAAACTGGATATGAAGGTTACAATTACTAACATAATAGCGGTTAATTGATCCAATTTTAATGCCCAATTAGCGCTAAAATTGCCAGATATTATCCAGCTATTTAAAGTAACGACCTGGCTTTGAGTAGAATCTGATGCAACATCAAAAAATATTTTTATTGCCAATATTGCCGAAATTACCAGCAGAGAGCTGGTAATAATTTGCGCCAATTGATCAGTATTTTTTTTAGGCAAGATAAATCTCAGGCGACTAGCAAAAGCAGCGATCAGGAAGCCAATCAATGGCAAAAAAGTTACTAATTTTAACAGCATTTTTAGTTATTTTAGATTTTAAATTTGATAAATCCTTCTTTTGGTTATTAGCGCTCTTCGTCTGTTGTTATTGCGGCGAAAGCCGGAATCTATCAGTCAACAGTTACGATGTTGTAAGATCGATTCCGGCTTTCGCTGCAATAACAAAAGACAAAAGGCTCTATTAGAAAAACTAAGGTAACTTAAATAATAATGATAAAATAATCAAATCAAAATTTGCTATATAAAATCTCATCAATTGATTTTAGATTTCATTATGGCAGAAAATTGTTGACTTAACAAGTTGCTGGTTAAAGAATCTTGGTTTTTTAGCGACGATGGTATGTAGATAATTTTTACTTTTTTGGCGTTTAAAAATTTTTAATGAGTTATAAGGATCTGCAAAAATTTAAGATTAATTTCTCAAAAAAAGCTAAAAGCTTGACCAATCTTGCTGTCTTTCTGGCTTTATTTTGGCCGGCATTAGCCTTAGCGCTACCGGATTGTTCTGACCCTATTATCACTGATAATAGCCGCAATCCCGGAGTTAATTGCGTAATGTCAAATTGCGCTTCAATTTCTTCTGCAATTGCTAACCCCAATCTTAATTGCGTACTTGAAAATTGCGCTACAATTACTGGTAATCCGGTTTTAACTGGCGCTAACGCTAATTGTTCTTATTTTAATCCGCCATCTGGCTTGCAGCCTTGCTCTACTCTTGCTGTTGCAAATCGTAATCCGGGGGTAAATTGCAATCCTTTAGGTCTGGTTTTATGCTCCTCTCTTGCTTCAGGTAACCGTAACCCAAGGATTAATTGTGCTGATTTGATCGATTTGCCATTATATTCAGATATTAAGGTTGATGTGCCAAATAATCATAATGCTGATGCTGGTAAAAATTCAGTTAAGGAATGCTCAGCAATTACCAATCCCAGTCCAAGCGCCACCCCGTCTTTGATAGTTGGCTCTGATTATGCAATTCATAATAAAGATTGTATTAGATTTTGTGATCATGTTGAGGCGGGGATTACCGCAAATAATGGCGTTAATTGCGTTACCAGAAAATGTAATCAGGTTGTAAGTCCCAATATTCCATTACCAATTACAAGCGGCGGTACTTGCGCGATGCAGGATTGTAGGTTGCTTAATCCTGATGAGCTAAATGATACTAAATTTCAAGATGATACCAAAAAATATTGTAATGGCGATGGAATTAAATGTTATGAATTTACCAAAGATAAGTTGCAATTTTTAATTCCAAGATTTAATAACACCATGTGTAAATTACATGATTGCCCCCCACCTTCAGCTTCAGCATCTTGCGCTCCTGACGATACTTTAAATATAACTAATCAGGGCAGTAATTATAACACCGCTTATAAAAATTCTATTTGTGGCGGACTTAGTATTTCGCAAATGTGTAGTCCGATTTCTTGTAAGCCAACGGTTTTTCGTGGTTATCGTTGCTCACCAGAAACTGATGTTGATCCTCCTCCTTCGATACCAAATCCTTCATGTGATCAAACCGGACCTAATGCCAGTTGTGATGATTCCGGTTTTTGTTATTTAACAATTGATTGTAATTTATCTCCAAATCAGCCGGAATGTGTTGGCACTACCGACGATACCGATCCTACCAATGTTGATGATGTAACTAATGCCTGGTTTTATCGCCCAGTTCCGATGAGCAAAGCAACTGATGGTAATGGTAATATCAGGGGTCATATGAATGATGATTTATGCTATACAAAAGGTGATTTAAAAGCTAATGGTTGGGGTTGGGATGGAGAAATTGATATGGGTTTGTTTACTATTCCGCTTGGTTATTTTCACTCGCAACTGCCGCCGGATCACAGCAGATCTCCCGGCGCTTGTGGCGTCAACAAGATTGGTAATCGCGGAATTGGTTATATGTATTTATGCGGAACTCACGGCTTATTATATCATTCTCCTGATCCAAAGGGAGTTTACATTATAAATTATGGTCGCGCTAATTATGAAAGGCCCGATCCTCAATATTATCTTAAAGTTTGTACGCGTTATAAAAATACTTTGGCATTTGATGATAATAGCGATATTGCAGCTTGCGGTAAAAGAGAATGTGCAATTAGCTGCGGCTTTGGTTGGTGTTCTTCCCAAGATTGCGGCTATGATAAATGTGTTGATTTAGCGGTCAATGAGAGTAATCCAACTGAATGCGCAATGAGTAATAGTCTTTTTTCTGGCAATCCAAGCAAAAAATGCCTTGGCACCATTGATGCTGATGGTAGTGCTGGCTATGGTGGAGTTAGAATCAGGGCGGTTAAATATGATGATCGAATTTGTGCCTTTTTTGATGTCAGGGGACATCTTGCCTATGATCAGCTTCCTTATTCAATTGCTGGTGCGCATTTTTTTACCGGAAATGAGAAGTTAGAGGATGGTACTTGTATTTCTGGTACCAAAGATTCTGCTGGGAAATGTAATGGATTTGACACTACTGACAATGAAGGCGCTACTTCCAGCTGGCGAACTATTTTTACGGTTTCTTATATTGGTAATATTCTGCCAGATAGCGCTAACCATGAGGGCTATTATGATAAATCCGGCGCTTTATTTAAAGCGCAACAATGCGCTAAAATACCGCTTAGAACTGGTCCGCCAAGAGAATATAATCTAGCTAATATTGACAATTCTCCAAGATTATTTTACCCGCCATTAATAATTGACAGTGTTAAAGTTAGGCGTGGAGGATTTAATGCGGTTGCTGAGCCTAGCCAAGTTTATGGTACCACTGATTTCTTTTATCCGGAATTTGAGGTTGGTTTTGGCACTACTTCACAATTAATGAGCTTAGGTGCCGGCTACACCGGCTATGAAAATGGCAGTGCTGCCGAAGATGATTATAGCACTTCCCCCGCCGCCACAACTATTTCTACTGTTGTTAACTCCATACATTATAATATTGATGTTTTTGTAAGAAAAGAATTTAACCAGGAAACTCACCAGCCGTTATTTTGTCTATATCAGAAAGTTATTGATATCAATGGTAGTCCGCTGCCACCGGTTCAAATTGTTTGTGTAAATCGCCAATATCCTGAGATTAATAATTACCAGTTACGATTAATAAATAGCTCGATACCTGCTAGTAGAGTTGTAATTGGTTTTGATACGACCAGCTCATATTATGATCCTAAAGTTAATATTGGTTACTTAATTGACCCTGGCAGCAATAATATTGATAATGGCTGCAGTGGTGACGATAATTGTTCTCCTAAGGTTGCTACTGATCCGATATCATTAGCAGCTAATGCCGATGGTCGAACTTGTAATTATGGGGTTGGAACCTTGCCAGCAGAAGAATATCCGTTATGTGTGCAAAGAGATTTCTGTAGCAAATTAAAGATTGAATGCGTAATTAATGAAATTGATTATTATAATGCTCAGTATAATCCTCAAATTACCGATTTTAGCACTTTTGAAAATATTCGTAGTGATTGTAACCAAAATATATTGCCGCTTTGTAATGCCAGAAAAGGAATTTTTGCAGGATCAGAGGCAACTGTTGGCGATGACAATCCTAGTGGTATTGCTTCCAATCCTAATGCCTATGGCTGGTTTAATGAAATTTGCATTACTTCCGGATTTGAAACTAAATTAAGACAAGTAGTTGCCCATCAAATTGATAATGCGGTTGGAAAATGTATTATTGATCCTGCAAGCCCCTATTTGACCGACTCTAATAACGCAACTAATTGTGATGAGGGCGGCAAAGCGCCAAATTGCGTTTGTCTTACCTATGATCCAGAGATTAATAATGTAACTGAGAATCAGACTTCAAGACTTGAGACTCCTCATGAAGCTGGTTTATGTACTGATATAATGGTGCCTAATCCTTGTCCGCCAATTACTTATAATCTTTCTCCAAACCCCGATATTTCAGATTTAGATTATGTACTTCAATCGATCAATAATTCAATTACTAATGCTACTTACAATAATTCAACTGGAGTAAATTTATCTCATCAATATCGTAGCTTTGGAAAAGCGGCGCCAAATCCGATTAGATTAGCTGGTCATGCTGATTTTCCAGTAGCTTTCCCCGGAATGAATAATGTTTTTGGTATTTGCAAAGGTTTTTGGAAAAATGCTATAGTTAATAATGTCAGCATTGCTCCGACTCTAAGCTGTGTTAATAATCAGGGGACGGTAGATTGGACTAGTGTGACTAACAATCAATGCATCAGATACTCATGCGAAGCTATAACAACTAGCGGGCCCGATCTACAGGGAAATTATCAGGGAAATTATGGTTCATTAGAAAGTGGTGAAAATAAAGGTTTGGGCAATGCTTTTGCGACTTGGCCTCAATATACTAAAACTAATGATTTCCTAGAAAGTGTAAATGCCACTTCCTGTATTTTTGGATTTAAACCTCATAATAGTAATGCTATAATCAGCAATGGTATAATTACCGGTTATTCAGGCGGCACCTTACCATCTAGGAAATGCGATCAAATTGGCAATTGGCGCCGCCAACCACCAGCTATTAATTATTGCGAAAGAATCACTTGTCCGGCCTTAATTCCTCCAACTCCGACCTCGGTTAGAGATATTGCTGCCTGGCAAGCTTGGCATCGGTCAGGAGGAGCGGCTTTCCCATCAGCTAATGCTTCCAGAAGCAACATAAGGATCCAAAGCGATGTTAATTCCAATTCTTATGCCACCGGTATTTGTAATAATAATTTAGGGTTCTTTAATTCTCCTGGAGGTCGGGCTCCAACTCTTGGTTGTAATTATCTTGGTAATTGGGAAAAAGTAATCAATCCTTGTGTCACTAATTGCGCAGCAATTAGTGTAGAAGCCGGCTCCAATGATAATGATGGCCATGCTTCATGGGCGCGAGTAGATAATGTGGCAATAGGCTCTTCTAGACCAGGGGTATTTTTACAATGTCAGACTGGTTATGTAGTGAGCGGTTACACAGGTGTTCCAGCCAGATCTTGCTATTCGGCGCAACTTGATTCTGGGGTAACTGTTAATTTATTTGATCCGGCGCAAAATAGCTGTATTAATAAATGTCAAGGTGGGGCTAAGGATCCGGTTAATGGCGTTACCACCCACCCATCCTCAACTGGCACCAAGACCATAATCTGGCCTGATACTAATCTTGGTGAAGATGCTTATATGTCTGATGTTGAAAATTTAGATGCTAATCATTTTCAGCAAGGAAGAACCAATGGTCACTATCTGCTTAGCAGGCATTGCAATTCTAACAACGGTACCTGGTCAAGTCCAAAAATATTATGCGCTGCCAATCAGGGTCAGATTGGTAATGCTACTTACAATATTGTTGGTCAATCAGTACCAAGTAATCCTAATTCAATAGTGGTTGCGGGGGGGGCTGTAAATGGTACCTGTGTTAGCGGTTACTGGGCCCATAATTTAAATTTAGATCCATTGCCATCGCGTCAATGCTCCTATGCAAATTCAGCCAATAATATTGATGAAGTTTTCTTGCAATTAGTCGATAACAGTAATGATTGTGAACTTACTAGTTGCTCCATAAAATCGGGTGATTTATATGGTAGCGGCTCTCAATATGCTGTGTATAAATGTACTTCGCGACGTATAACTATTTGTAGTAGTTTTTGTGGTGGCTTCTTCGGCTCTTGCCACTGCACCACTAAAACCGCCGCAAGTTGTGCAGATTATTGCGCCGAAGCACCTATGTCTTGTGCTTTTGTGAGCTGCACTGATGGAGCTTGTAGGCAGCAATCTATTGATAACACGATCATAGACCAGTATACTTCCGGCCAAACGGCGCCATTGAGATGTAGGAATAATTTTGGCCATAAAATTACCGGCAGTAGAGCTATCGGAGATGATACTGATATTTGTAATGCTGGTGATGGGAATTATTTTTCAACTACCGACAGAACGACAGCTCCTCCTATCGTCACTTGCCAGAGTAATGGTCAATGGTCAGCTGTAACTAACGACTGCAGCCCTTGTCGTGGCTGTACTAATAGTAGCGATGTTTCAGGCGAAACCTCATCAGGATTGTTGAACCAAAGCTGCGTTCATAAAGAAATGTGTCTATTTAATAATGCTACACATGAAGATTGGCATGATCCAGATCTTGATCTTGATAGTGGCGCAAGATGTCATAATGATGGAACTGTAGTTAAGCCACAATGTAGTGATCAGTCTTGTTCTTCTGTAGATGGTGGAGTGCCAATACCTTTTGATAATTTTATTATGAATCATCTTGAGATCAAAAGCAGCTATAATCTTTATTCAGATCCCGGTGATTGCGGTAGTCATGATGATGGAAGTTTATGCGCTACAATGCAAATTAAGTGTTTTGACGGTAGGATCTCCGCAAAGATGCAAGCCCATCAAAACAGATACATAGATGAAGCGCAGGCTAGTTGTGATAATGATACCTACAGTTGGTAATCCTCAATATTTAGCTTTACTCCAAGCTTAAAAAACATTTCATCATGGGTGGTAATTATTGCCAAACCATCATTTTTAACCTTACTGTCAATTAAATTATAAAGCCTTTCCTTAGAATCATTATCTAAATTATTGCTTGGCTCATCTAATAACCAAATCATTGCTGGGCAGCATAATAATTTAGCCAAAAAAACCTTTTTTTGCCAGCCAGCAGATAATTTTCTAATTTCAATATCGGCAAATTGCTCTAAATTAAAATATCTTAAAGCAGCAGGAACTAAAATCTCGCTGTCTTTAAGCTTGGCATAAAAACTCAAATTTTCGATCACCGTTAAATTAGATCTTAGTGCAATTTTATGGCCTAAATATTCTAAATCAGAATTAAATTCATCTCTAAAATCCTCAATATCATGATTGTCCCATAAAATTTTTCCTTGATTTAGCTGATATTTATCTTCATTATTTAAATCCTGCTTAAAAAAATTGATATTTGGCTTACTAATGCCAGCAATTATTTTAAGCAGGCTCGATTTTCCGCTGCCATTTTTACCAGTAATTATCAGCGCCGATCCCGGGCTAATTGAAAAGCCGAGATTGCAAAAAACTTTTTTATAATTTTTTTCAAAAGATAAATTTTCAATTGTTAGCATTTTATGAAGTATAATCGTTTTAATTTGAAAAGTGTTTTGAATTATATTAGCTATGGTGAATCTAAAAATCCAAAACATCTTGTGATTTTTCTTCATGGCTATGGCTCAAATAAAGAAAATCTAATTACGTTGGCCCATCATTTTTTTGATTGTCTGCCCGCTACCTTATTTATTTCACCTGACGCGCCATTTTCTCTGGCTGATGATTTTTTTGGCAATGGTTTTTTTAATTACGGCCATAAATGGTTTTCAATTGCAACTAATAGTGATGACCAAACTTTTCAATCATCCCTAAATAAATCGGCGCCGGAAATAAAAAAATCAAATAACATGCTATCTTTTTTTATCGATGAATTACTTGAAAAATTTAATTTAAAAGCCAAAAAATTATTTTTAATCGGTTTTTCACAAGGCGCGATGATGAGCGTTTATCAAGGCTTGATCAGGAAAGAAGAAATTGGCGGTGTTATTTCTTATTCTGGCAAAGTAATATTACCTACTTCTTTAAGTGAGCATGGTCAGGATATTTTATCTAAACCCCATATTTGTTTATTTCATGGCAAAAAAGATACGGTGGTTGCTTTTGAAAATTTTTTACAATCAAAAGATGCGCTAAGAAGACATGAAATTCCTTTTGAAGCCCATGAATTTCATGATTTAGAACATCATATTATTGCCGAAGAAATTGAACTTACCAAAAAATTTATCTCTAAAATCAATAGCTAAAAATCATGAGACTATCAAATTATTTTTTACCAACTTTAAAAGAAAATCCATCTGATGCGGCCGTAACATCGCATCAATTAATGATCAGAGCAGGGATGATTCGTCAAACTGCTTCCGGTATTTATAGTTGGCTACCATTAGGACTCAGGGTTTTGAGAAAAATTGAGGCAATCATCAAAAGCGAAATGGATAAAATTGGCGCTTTGGAAGTTTTGATGCCCACCATTCAGCCTGCAGAATTATGGAAGGAGTCCGGTCGCTATGAGGCCTATGGCAAAGAAATGCTTAGAATTAAAGATCGTCATGATCGCGATATTTTATACGGCCCAACCCATGAGGAAGTAATCACTGATATTTTTAGAAAAAATATTACCAGTTATAAGGATTTACCAAAGAATTTTTATCAAATTAACTGGAAATTTCGTGACGAAATTCGCCCGCGTTTTGGAGTGATGCGAGCTCGTGAATTTTTGATGAAAGATGCTTACTCATTTGATATTGATGATATTGCGGCTAAAAAAACCTACAATTTAATTTATAGCAGCTATTTTAAAATTTTTAAAAGAATGGGTCTTAAAGCAATCGCTCTTAAAGCCGATACTGGCGCAATTGGTGGTGATTTATCGCATGAATTCCATGTTTTAGCTGATAGTGGTGAGAGCGCGATTTATTATGATCAAAAATTTGATCAAATTTTAGCCTCTAATGATTTTGATATTGATGAAATGCAAAAAATATATGCAATGGCAGATGAAATGCATAATCAAGAAAAATGCCAGGTTCCAGAAGATCAGCTTGCTAAAAAAAGAGGCATTGAAGTTGGTCATATTTTTAATTTTGGCGCTAAATATTCAAAAACCCTAAATGCCGCAGTTACTGATATTGATGGCAATAAAATCTATCCTAATATGGGCTCTTACGGTATCGGAGTTTCAAGATTAGTCGCGGCAATAATTGAGGCAAATCATGATCAAAGTGGCATTATTTGGCCCAAAAATGTCGCACCTTTTAAAGTAGCGGTAATTAATTTAAAAGTAGGAGATTGCAATTGCGATAAAATTTCTGAAGAAATATATCAGAAATTAAGCGCTAATAATATTGAGGTTCTTTATGATGACACTAAAAATAATATTGGCCAAAAGCTTGCAATTATTGACTTAATCGGGATTCCAACTCAAATTATTGTTGGCCCAAGATTGGCTGCCTTGCAAAAAGCAGAAATCAAGGATCGCAAGACTTCTAACAAAAAAGAGATGTTATGTAATGAAATTTTAGGCTGTAATCTTTTGTAATAAAAATTACTTTGCAATATCGTGTAATTAATTTGATTATGTCTTTTTTTAAAACAAAAGATATTGAATCAAATTAATTTAAATAAATGATAACCGTCTCACAAAGAACAATCAGTAGTAAAATAAGCTGTTGCGGTATTGGTTTGCATTCCGGGCTAAATGTCTCATTAACCCTTTCACCGGCTCCGGTTGATACTGGGGTGGTATTTAGAAGAACTGATATGCTTGCCCTAGCTGCAATTATTGAAGCTAATTATAAAAATGTCAGCGAAACCACTCTTGGAACTACAATTTCTAACCTATATGGCGCCAAAGTTTCAACCATTGAGCATTTAATGGCAGCAATTTGGGGTTGCGGAATTGATAATATTTTTATTGATATTAATGGTCCCGAAGTGCCGATAATGGATGGTAGCTCAGAACCCTTCGTATTTTTAATTGAATGTGCTGGTATTCATATTCAGGATAAATCTCGTCGGGTAATCGAGATTATGGAAAAAATTTCAATTACTGATAATGATAAAGTCATTAGCGTTGAGCCCTCAAGAGAATTTGTAGTTGATCTCCATATTGATTTTAGTCACGAACAAATTAAGCAGCAAAAATTTGACTATCACTCAACTTACGCCTCATTTAAAAATGATTTATCCCGCGCCAGAACTTTTGGTTTCAAGCATGAGATTGAAAAGCTGCACCAAATGGGCCTTGCAAGAGGAGGATCTTTAGAAAATGCAATCTTGGTTGATGAAAAAGGCGTGGTTAATAAAGAAGGCCTAAGATATAGCAACGAATTCGTCCGTCATAAAACCTTAGATTTTATCGGCGATACTTATTTAGCCGGCCATTACATAATCGGTCATTTCAGCGCCTCCAAAGCCGGCCATGCCATTAATAATAAAATGCTACATCAAATATTTTCTAAGCAATCAGCTTGGAGACTTGTATAATTTCCTTACTTTTTTCTGCAGCAATGGGTTTATTGACCCATTGCTGCAACTTGATGTAACTACAAATTCTAAGTTATGCCGGTTCAACAAATTTTTTAAACTTATCTTTCATCCCGTCAAAATTTTTAGCATCGGGCAAAGGGTCTTTTTGTTTGGTAATATTTGGCCATTGCTTGGCGTATTTACGATTGATTTCAAGCCAATCGATTAGATTTTCAGATTCGGGGTTGATTGCTTCAGCAGGGCATTCAGGGACGCAGACGCCGCAATCGATACATTCATCAGGATCAATTACCAGCATATTTTCACCTTCGTAAAAACAGTCAACCGGACAGACGGTAACGCAGTCAGTATATTTGCATTTTACACAATTATCAGTAACAATATAAGTCATTTTAAGCTATTAATTTAACTAATTTATTGGCTAAAATTTCTGCCAATTTGATCTTGGAAATTTTTCCTAATTTTTTAACCTTTAGATTTTTATTAATCAAAAAAGCATCGGTTTGATTATTACCAAATATTGCGCCGTTCTTAATGTCGTTAGCAATAATTAAATCACAATTTTTGCTTTTTAATTTTTCTTTGGCATATTTGATCAAATCGGTGCTTTCAGCGGCAAAACCAACTATAATTTGAGGGCGATTTTTGCTATTGCCGATTTCCTTTAAAATATCAATATTTTTTACTAATTTTAAGTTTAAATTACTAGAATTATTTTTTTTAATTTTATCGGTTGCAATATTTTCTGCTTTAAAATCAGCAACTGCGGCACAGGCGATAAAGATATCAGTTTTAGTGATTAATTTTTTACAATTTTCATACATTTCATCTGCAGTTTTTACCGTAATAATTTTTTCTTTTTTTAATGGCAGATTTAATTTTATATTGGCGGCAATTAAAGTTACATCCGCTCCCATCTCATCCAAAATTCTTGCTATTTCTATTGATTGCGTACCGCAAGAATAATTGCCAATAAATCGAACCGGATCAATTGGTTCATAGGTTGCGCCACCGGTGATAAGTATTTTTTTGCCCTTTAGTAAATTTTGATAATTAAAATAATCTTCGACTGCCTTGGCGATATTTTCTGGCGCACTCATTTTACCAATACCATATTCGCCACAGGCTAAAATATCAGTTTCGGGGTCGATAATTTTAATGCCGGCTTCAGGTAATTTGTTAAGATTTTTTTGGTTACTTACGCTATTAAACATTTTTTCATTCATTGCTGGCGCAATTATTACCTTTTTATTGGTTGCTGAAATAATCGTTGAAGCTAAATCATCAGCTTGACCACCGGCAATTTTAGCAATAAAATCAGCGCTGGCTGGTGCTACCAAAATTAAGTCATTTTGCCTTGATAATTTAATATGACCGATTTCCATCTCATCTTTACTTGAAAATAAATCATCATAAACCTTATTTTGGCTGATTGCTGAAACTAAAAGTGGAGTGATAAACTCAGTTGCGGCTTTAGTCATTACAACATTTACCTGATAAGATTTTTTTTGTAGCAAGCGAATTAAATCAAGTGATTTATAGGCAGCAACGCTGCCGGTAATAATTAAAAGAATTTTTTTTGAATTGTTATCGCTATTTTTCCTGATCATTTGAAAATAAATTTTCTGATTTGTTAAAAGTTACAATGCCAAGATGTTTTAATGCCAAAGCAGTTAAAATTCGACCTCTTGGGGTTTTTTCAACAAAGCCTTTTTGAATTAAATAAGGCTCAATAGTGTCTTCAACCGTATCCTTATCCTCGCTAATTGCTGAGGAGATGGTATCGATTCCAACTGGCCCGCCACGATAATTTATGGCAATAAAATTTAAATAACGGTGATCAGAGGCATCAAGGCCGACTCCATCAATTTCAAGCCTTCTTAGTGCGGTATCGGCAATTCTTTTATCGATAATTTTAGCGTTTGCGGCAGCTGCAAAATCGCGCACTCTTTTTAAAAGTCGAATTGCAATTCTTGGGGTTCCGCGAGATCTTTTGGCAATTTCAAAGGCGCCATCATCTAAAATATCGATCTTTAAAATTTTAGAATCGCGCAGGATAATTTCTTTTAATTCTTTAATATTATAAAAATCAATTCTCATTAAAATACCAAAGCGATCGCGTAAAGGATTGGCAATCATGCCGATTCTGGTGGTTGCTCCAACTAAGGTAAATTTTGGCAAGTCAATTTTAATTGCTCTGGCAGCCGGACCTTCGCCAATAATAATATCAAGCTTAAAATCCTCCATTGCCGAATATAAAACCTCTTCAACATTTTTATTTAAGCGATGAATCTCGTCGATAAATAATACATCGCCAGTTTGTAGATTAGTAAGAATTGCCGCTAAATCTCCAGCTTTAGAAATAATCGGGCCGGCAGTACCTTTAAAGCCAACCCCGATCTCATGGGCAATAATTTGCGCTAAGGTAGTTTTTCCAAGTCCGGGGGGGCCGTAAAATAAAGAATGATCTAAAGAGTCAGAGCGGTTTTTTGCCGATTGAATAAAAATATCAAGATTTTCTTTAAGTTTTTCTTGGCCTAAAAAGTCTCTTAAAAAAAGCGGACGCAAAATATTTTCATTATTATTTAGGGTCGCATCCAAAGATTTTTTAAGCTTGGGATCTAAATTTTCATTTCTTGGCATATTTTAAAATTTATTTTTTGATAATTCCCGAAGCGATCCGGTGATCAGGCTTTCAAGGGTAATCTCCTGATTTTGATTAATTAAGCCAACTATTATTTTATAAGTATCAGATTTTTTATAGCCTAAATTTTCTAAAGCAGAAATTGCATCATCAACTATCTGATTATCAATTTTAGAATTTTGCTGATTGGTAAAATTAATTCCAAAATCAGTTGCTAGCCCTAATTTTTTTGGACTTTCTTTTAATTCGCCAACAATTCTTGCTGCTAATTTTGGACCAATACCGGCGATTTTGGTAAATGATTTTACATCTGAGGTAATTAAGGCCCCAGCTAATTCTTCAATATTAAAAAAGCTTAAAATTTTTAAAGCTACTTTATTTCCAACCCCTTGAACCTTAGTTAATTCATGAAACCATAATTTTTCAATCTTATTAATAAAGCCATATAATTCAATTGCATCTTCCTTTACTACAGTGGCAATGGTTAGCGATATTTGGTCGCCTTTTGGAAATTGTTTTAAAAAATTACCGGTTTTACTTGAAATAAAAACCAAATATCCAACTCCTGATACATCAATTATCGCTTGATCTTCCTCAATTGAATCAATATAGCCTTTTAATTTTGCGATCATATATTTTATTTAAAATAACTAAAATTACTAACAGCCTTTTAGATTACAGACAAAATATCAACTATCAAATAATTAAATAAAATTTCCTTTTTTACAAAATTCATAAAATTGATTTAAAAATAAATGCCTAAAAAAAATCTGCTAAAGACCTTATTTTATTTGATTCATGTTTTTTAACCTGTTCAAATTGATACAGTTTAAAAAACAACTTTAAAGATCTTTTAAGATTTTTGACAATTGCATAAAGGGCCTGTTGAATTCCAATCTCCAAAAACCTAAATTTTTAATATTTTTTCTTGACCCATAACAGCTATAAAGCTATTATCTATCTAGCTTTATAGCTATTATATTCATAGTTTTTACAAAAA
>JACCDG010366052.1_pt1 | contig 15478 bp, 14 predicted proteins | sample 7442471 | NCBI WGS metagenome assembly JACCDG01 (sample SAMN15323444, study PRJNA562643) | freshwater metagenome | isolation source: river surface water | place: USA:Blue River Watershed | collected 2017-08-17
CTTGATAAGGGTGAGTTTAGAATTCTTACGGAACAACACGACAAAGTCTTCCGTAATTGGATGAGTAACGTACAGGACTGGAATATCTCGCGTCAGATTGTGTGGGGTATCCCAATACCAGCAAAGATTTGTGATGCGTGTGATAAAGGCTTCGTTGATGTTGAAAATGAAAAGACTACCTGTGATTCATGTGGCGAAAAGTTACGTCAAGAGACTGACACTTTTGATACATGGTTCTCATCCGGACAATGGCCGCTCACAACTACAGGGTTTCCTAACAGTAGTGACTTCAAAAAATTCTACCCGACATCTGTAATGGAAACAGCGGCAGATATTATCTTCTTCTGGGTGGCGCGCATGATAATGTTTGGTCTCTACCTAGCTGATGAGGTTCCATTTAAAGACATCTACCTACACGGCCTTGTTCGAGACGCGCACGGCAAGAAGATGAGCAAGAGTAAAGGAAATGTGATCTCCCCTCTTGAGGTGTCTAATGAATACGGAACAGACGCACTACGAATGGGGCTCATTGTAAACAACGCTCCTGGGGTAGACATGAACCTTGATCCAAAGAAAGTTGGGGCATACAAGAAGTTTGCCAACAAGATATGGAACGGCACTCGTTTCGTACTAGAAAAAACTGCTGACTACGAAGAAGCCGGGATAGAGTTAACCACTGAGGACAAGACAGTCTATGATGCTTGGACGATGATCAAAGGTGACATCACCTCTGACCTTGAGAACTATCGCCTCCACCTGGCCTCACAAAAGATTTATGACTACTTCTGGAAAACCTTCTGTGATGAGCTCATCGAAACCAGAAAAGTACGAATCTTGGAAGACAAAGACAAAGCAAGTGCTCAGAAGCTTCTCCTTACCCTTCTGCGTGAGCAGATTATCGTCCTACATCCATTCATGCCTTTTATCACTGAAGAGATTTGGAAGTATATAAAGAAAGACGAGGACAACATGCTTCTTGTGACGAAGTGGTAGTACTAACTCGTAATTAGTTATGTCTAAGACAGCTGTCTTAGACGTGATTTTGCTCAACGCAAAATCACCTGTGGATTACTTTCGTTCTACTTGACTAATACGCTATATACTACGTGTATATACACCTAGCCCCATTTTATTTATGCTTAAAGAGAAGAAATCGTTTTTCGAACGTCTCGCCGGCTCAATTTCTGTTGAAGATGAGGACGACCAAATAGACTTCACTCCTGAACAGGCTGAAGTTGAAGAAGAGGTACCTATAAAGCATATCGGGACTAAGACTCAACCAGTCACGACTTCGACACCTACGCGCTCGAGAATACATCACACCACAGCTGAAGAAGAACATGCGGAAGAAGAGACTGAGATGGAAGAAGGAGAATTGTCTGTTGATGTATATCAGACACAAAACGAAATCATTATAGAAGCGATGGTTGCTGGAGTGAAACCAGAAGACTTACATATTTCGATAACTCGAGATATGGTCACAGTACGTGGACGACGTGACGGTAACACTTCAGTCACACATGACGACTATTTTTACAAAGAACTCTACTGGGGAACGTTTACTCGAACTATTCTCCTCCCGCACGAAGTTGAGATAGAAGAGGCGGAAGCTGTAGAAAAACATGGGCTCCTCATCATAAGACTCCCTAAAGTTGATAAGGCACGGCAGACGAAACTCAAAGTAAAAAGTATATAAAGTAAAATATCGCCTACGTGGGCGATATTTTTATATGTACTCAAGGTTCTTTTGGTATACTCTTCGAATATGAAAGATACATGTCACGAGAAAAATGGTAGATCTTTAGCGAAAGCTATTAGTTACAGAGTAGTTAGCATATTAGTTGACCTTCTGGTAGTCTTTCTGGTAACCAAGAGGGTGGATTTGACGCTAGGCGTGGTAGTGGTAAGTAACACCGCAAGTATATTCGTATACTACTTCCACGAACGTGCATGGAATAAAGTACACATTGGAAGAAGGCCAACTAGATAAAATAAAAAACCCTCTCAATAAGAGGGTTTTTTATTTTTAAACTAAATACTAAGGGATGATTGCCACTGTCGTACTTGAAAATGCTGAGTTGCCTACTCCATTATATGCTCTTACTTTATAGTAGTACGTTCCAGAAGTTAGACCAGCATTGAGATAGTTCGCAAAAGTAGTAGTTGCCAAGAAGCTGAATGAAGTTCCATCTGTACTTCTCTCAATCCAGAAACCGTCCTCGTTAGAAGATGTGTCAGTCCAACTAAGGAAAACATTTGTAGAACTAGATACGAAGGAATTTAGGTTAGTAGGGGCTGATGGAGCAGATGGTGGGGCAGTATATGTAATGACGGTCGCGAGACGGCTCAAACGAGCTCCTCCAGTGCCTGATGTGTAGACAGCTCCAACTTGAAGAGCAGTGGAGCTTGCTTTAGTAATTGACAGTGAGGCGAAGTTAGTAGTAGCGAGCGCAGCAGGTGTTGTGCCAGTTAAACTGTAGGCACCCTGATCTGCACTGTTAACGCCATTTAGACGATAGAACACATTCATTACTGAAGATCCTGAAGACTTGTTCTTTGACGCGCAAGGTGTTACTGCGATGTTCGTAATAGTTGATCCGTCTGGGATAGAAGCAAGTGAGACCTGGTATGAATCTCTGTTACCTGTCACAGTTGTTGATACGTAATCTGTTGTACCGTTACAACTGCTTTCGTCCACCATGGTGTAGTGAGTAGAACCAGACTTTGGAGTCCATTGAAGGTAAGCCCCCTCAGCTGTAGGTAAAAGTGTAGCCGTGGTTGCAGCAAACACTGATGCTGATACAGCAAAGATTGATGCACTAATAAAAACTTTTTTAAGTTGCATATTAATATAGTTAAAGTTAAAGTCACCTCTAGATGACTAGTGTAGTATAGCTCGAGCTGGGGGGCTGGATGTGGACAGAAAAACACCCTTGATTGCTCACGTTTTAGAAACTAAGATGGCTTCTTAACCAAGTCGCATGAGAGGCTCCGCTTTAGGAACCTACTTCAACTACTTATTTGACTGGTGATAACAGATCACTTTTTGATTTTAAGAACCGCTCGGTATCGCTCACCGAGTAAGCCAGGCTCGGTCATTACTTTGGTATTTTGTTATTGGGACCCAGGCTCAACCAGTATTCGCTGTCGCTCATACTGATTTTAAGAACCACTCGGTTCTTAACGCTTCGCTTTTCTCCTCCACGGGGAAACTTCCGTTTCCCCGACCCCTTTCCCATGCCTGGGCCCAAGCACTAAAAACAAAAACCCATTTAAGGGTTCTGTTTTTAGTGCTTGGACCCAGGCTCGAACTGGGGACCTATTCCTCTTCAGGGAAGCGCTCTACCAACTGAGCTATCCAAGCATGTATATTTCTTTTACTACAAACGATTCTACGGCTGAATTTCTTGTGCCAACTGTATCCTTCGCCTGCTGGCTACGGATATCTTCGTGGCCAAGCCACTTGAGCTATCCAAGCTTATAGTAAATAATTCTAACACAAAAAGGAGGTGTTTTCAAAGCAGGTTTTACTGACCATTTGTCGCTGACTTTTTAAGACCATCTATAAGACCGTTTAGTAACTGAGCTTCAGGTAGTGCGTTTTGGACACTCTGGAGTTGATTAAATGCATCTTTAAACTTTGTTGAATTTTCAGAAACGTAGTTTATTGCAGGACGAACATAGTAATACGCTCCACCAATTGCCCCTAGGATTACAAGCCAATACAAAAGTCTAAACGCATTTGAAACATACGTCTGACGTCTGAGAGATGTCAAAATCTGATGATTCTCTTCTGTCATTTGATAGATGAGGTCCAGTTTTTCTTCGTTGGTAAGCTTTTTGTCTAACATAATACATAGAGTATATAGCATTTATCGTGCGGCTAGAAGTGCAATATGTTAGAATCGACTAGTTATCAGATAAAAGGCCCTCGTAGTTCAATGGATAGAACAGTCCCGTCCTAAGGGATTAATGTGGGTTCGATTCCTGCCGTGGGCACAATAAACAATTAAACCTCACCTGTATTTTGGTGAGGTTTAATTGTTTATCGCTTCTAAAGGAGTAAGGCGCCTGCGCGCCTTACGGCAGGAATCGAACAGGGGTCGCGAATCTGCTTCGAGCGTAGCGAGGCAGATTTGTGACCGATTCCTACCCTTATTAATCAATAGAAAACAGTCGCCTCTCGCGACTGTTTTCTATTGAGCAACCCCCTACTCCGCCACCTCTAACAACTTCGCCATCATCTCTTGGTTGAATCCAACCATGACCTCATCCTCAATCTTGATAACTGGGACTCCAAGCTGGCCTGTCATCTCCACCATCTCCTTCCGCTTGTCCATACTCTCTGCAACGTTGTAGTCCACAAAAGGAATGTTCTTTGCAGTAAGCCAATCCTTTGCCATGTGACAGAAGTGACATGTAGGGGTACTATAAATTTCGACCCTCTTAACCCCTGTTCCTTGTGTGTTTGATGTAGTTGTATCCATATAGAAGCAGTATACAGAACACCAGGGCAAAAATCAAAACAACACAGATTGACGTTATTTATTAAAAAAAGAGTTCCAAAAGATAGCCATTCTTTCGACGAGCGTCATTTTTTCCCTCACCTCACTTACAGACTCTTTTTCATCATCGTAAATGACAATTACTCCCTCACCTTCTTTAACTACGGGGTATGTTGTTCTTACGTACTCCTCAAAACCTCTTTCGGTTTTAATAAACTCATTTTGTTTTTTGATCGTCTCAACTTTTGACTCTAGATCAATACGCTCCTTCTTTGAATCATCTTGTGTCACTTTCACTTCCAACCTTTTGTCGTTAAGTTCCATAATTGACCGCAACAAGAGCACAATAAGTAAAAAAAGCACCACCATAGAGATACGAGAATACACCAATGTGCGCACTATGTGTTTTTGTTGATATTCTCTCATGGATACGGTAGTATTAAGGATATTCTAACACGCAGTAACGAAGCGTAATACCATATATATGATTTTTAATGCAAAAAACCGAAAAACAGTAGAGCGTATCTGGGCCGGAATCTCTCTTCTTGCAATTATTGGAATGCTTCTTTTCTCTGTTGCGATAATTCTTTAAAAAGAAACAGGGGGGTAACCACTGAAGAAATAACAAGCGACGCCTACGGCGTCGCTTGTTATTTAAACCCATTTAGCGCAATCTCTCACTCGGAGTCTAAAAACTTTTTAAAAGCCTCATAATGAGTACGGGAATTAAACTGCCTTTGATACCAGTTAGGAGAAGTAGACCTGGCTTGTGTCTCAAGCTGAGACTTTATTTCGCTCACTGTCATCCATTTAGTCTCTATTGAAAGCTCGTCCTCTTGGGTTGTCGTTGGTGTATATGTATCTCCCACAACCCTTCCAACAAAAAAATGCACCTCATATCGCCTGGCATCTTTTGCACGAAGTTGAATGGCGGTCCCTATTTTCGACTCTATTTTTACATCACAACCAATCTCTTCTTGGCACTCACGAATAAAAGCTTCTTCTGGTGTTTCTGCATCCTCAATTCCCCCTCCTGGCAGAAGACCGTAGTTTTCAGCTGGATGCCAAAGAAGTGCTATCTTATCCTCTTTGTTAAAAACCAGCCCTTTAACTGTCGGTCTATCGATGTACTCCTTCGGCTCAGGAAGTGGATCATCAAAAATATCTTTATCTGTAATAATAGAAAAGTTTTCCATCACATCAGTATATCAGCCAGGGTCTGAATCGAACTTTGTCTAACAATCTAAAATCTAACGTCTGAAATATACCCGTCACCTACTTCTCCGTCGGTTTCATCATGTTTAAGAACGTATCGTGAGAAATATTTACCTTACCTTCTCGTTCCATTCTGTCTTTGCCTCTCTTTTGTTTTTCACGCAATTTCATCTTTCGTGTAATGTCTCCTCCGTACATATAGCCAGTCACATCTTTCTTCATCGGCGCGATAGAGCGGGATGCGATAATCTTCCCGTGAACATACGCTTGTATTTTTACTCGAAACATCTCAGCTGGAAGGATTTTCTCAAGCTTCTCCACCACCTCCTCGCTTTCTTCTCTTGTTCTATACTCTGGAATCACACGAGAAAAAGCTGCCACTCTCTCTTCAGCTACATATACATCCAGTCTCGTAACATCAGCATCCTTCATCTCCCCCATTTCATAGACTATAGATGCATACCCGCTCGATGCAGATTTTACTTCGTTAAAGAAGTTACGCATAAGCTCACGGAGAGGCATATTCAGTGTTATTTTGACTCTGTCATGGCCCCAATCGAGCAAGTCAATTACAGAAGCTTCGTGTTGAGGGAATATCTGCATGAGCGGACTCACGTAATCGTGAGGCGTAATAATGGTGAGTACGATCCACGGCTCTCGCACAGAAGTATAGTGTCCATGATCAGGAAAGTGTATCGGTGTATACACCATCTCCTTCGTTCCGTTCTTTAAAGTAACTTCATATGTAATTGATGGCGTTGTTACTACAAGTTCTTGATCGAACTCACGTCTTAAACGCTCAGTAATAATCTCCAAGTGAAGCATCCCCAGGAATCCACATCTAAACCCACGACCAAGAGCACCGGATGACTCTTCTTCAAACGTAAGAGATGAGTCAGAAAGCTTAAGCTTTGAAAGACTCGAGCGCAGGTCATCAAATTCATCTTGTGACTCTGGGTAGATAGAAGCAAATACAATCGGAACTGGTTCGGCGTACCCAGGAAATGCTGGTAGTGGTTTATTCTGAGTCGTCACAGTATCACCCACACGAGCGACACCTGGCTCCTTGATACCAGTAACAATGTATCCAATCTCTCCCGCCCCTACAATCTTCCCCTCTTTCTTGGCGGGAGAAAAAGTGCCCACCTCTCGAACAATAAATTTATGATTCGACTGTGTAAATAAAAGTGTGTCTCCAGCTTTCACGTTTCCATCAAGCACTCGAACATACAAAATAACTCCCATGTGGTTACTATATTCAAAGTCAAAAATGAGTGCACGAGACTGATTAAAAGAAGCATCTCCGAATTCACTTTTTGGCGCTGGAATCCTAGTGATAATTTCTTCAATTAGACCCTTGACTCCTTCTCCAGTTTTTCCTGACACTGCCAAAATATCTTTTTCGTCACATCCAAGAAGTTCCATAATTTCAGCCTTCACATCATCCGGTCGAGCAATCGGACTATCAATCTTGGTCACAACAGGAATAATCGTAAGGCCTGAGTTTTTAGCCATTTCAAGTGTAGTGAGCGTCTGGGCCTGGATTCCTTGAGTTGAGTCAACCAGGAGAAGTGTTCCCTCCACAGCCTGAAGAGCGCGTGACACTTCATATGAAAAATCAATATGTCCTGGGGTGTCGATAAGGTTTAAAACATATTCTTTACCGTCGTTGCTTTTCCAACTCATGCGTACCGGCGTCATCTTAATCGTAATACCGCGCTCACGCTCAAGCTCCATCGAATCTAATACCTGCTCCTTCATATGGCGCTTATCCACTGTCGAGGTAACCTCAAGCAGCCTATCTGCGAGAGTAGACTTTCCGTGGTCGATATGGGCTATAATTGAGAAGTTTCTTATTTCCATCTTGTCTTCCCATACTACACGAAAATGAATCTAAAATGAAGCACAATAATAAATTAAACCGCAAAACTGAACTGCTCCCTTTCTTTACCTAAATTATTCTGTACACTTATAAAATGGAACTACATCAACAAAGCCCAATCTCTCAAACTAACACCTATACCACCAACTTGCCACAAATTGACACTGCGATGACGGAGAAAGACACCAAGGAAATAAAAAAAATTAGACTGATTTTACTTGGCGAATTATTCTTTGCTGCATTTCTATTGCCGCTAGCCACTAGAATTCTTTTATCTTTACAATCTGATATCTATTACATGGTTGACAGTGAACTAGTATGGACTACTTGTTTCTTACTTTTGTTGCCATTTTATATCGCTTTAATCAACAAAAATGATAGCTTTAAGGGTCGCACTGGGCTTTTTTTATTATCAACATTTATTTCATATATAGCGTTAATTATTTTAGCTGGAGGTGGGATGGAAGGATTTGCCCTCCTTTTAATCCCCCCAATTTCTTTAGTGTTATTTTTTGTGATGGGTATCACCCACGCACTTGAGAAAAGTAATAGGTTAATATTGAGAAATATATTGTTAAGTGTTATTTTTTTTAGCCCTATAGTAACTATTACAATGTTTTGGAAAGAAGACGCCCTAAAAGATGCTTATATCGCGCTACTAACGTCATTAATATTATTTTCATTCTACTTTTTTTACAGGAAGGTAGAACACGAGAGAAAATACAGTAAAAATATCATTCCTTTTTTTATAGTAATTATGGTGTGCGGTCTTTTTCTAGGGCAAAGCGTGAACAATGAGATAAAGGTACAAGAGAGTAAAAGGGAGGAAAGAATAACAGAAAGACAAGCGAAGGCACTTTTTAATAGTAACCAGTGTGAGACCCTTGAGGCAGAATACCCTCCACTTGGTGAATTTAACTACCATCAGTGTTATTTTAAGAGGGCAAAGATAACAAATAATGTAAATGACTGCAAAAGTGATTACAGACATGATGACTGCATTATAGGGATAATGCTTAGACTTCACGACGTTTCTTTGTGTGAACTCATTATAGATAAGGAAAAGTATAGACCGAATGCTGACCATGGTTTACTTTGCCAACATCAGTCATACTAAAACGCTTTACCAGCCAAAGCTTTACTAGAACCTCTTTCTGCTATATAACTAGGAAAGTTTTTTCTTGTTATACAAGAAAAACACCATCAAGAAACTACTGTAAAAGGTAACAATCACCCCATACACCAAACTGATTACCCCCTGAGGGAGCGTGACGTACGCCGTAACGACGCCTAAAACACTTGAGACAAAACCTGAAAAGAAAACACTTTTGGTGTCTTTCATGGAGTAGAGACTCACCACGAGATACCCGGTCATCATGTGTATCGGCAATATCAATAAAAAACCAGCTAAAAAGAACCCGATGAGAGCGTTCTGTGCAGTTGCTCCATATAAAATATAGATAATGTAATCCTTAAGAACATAGATAGCTAAAGATACCAGGATTCCAACCCCTCCGAGAGCGAGGACGTATCTCTTTACTGTTTCTTGATATAGAGACACTTTATGCTCTACTACGTCTCTTGATAAGACTGGAATACTTGCAGAGGTAACGCTCTGCTGAATGATCTGCACTACTGCATCAGTTATACGCTGAGCGAAAAGATAGCTCGAGAGAACTCCTGGTCCAAGCACTGTTGCAAATCCAGTAAATGTAATTACTCTTATTTGAGTAACAATATTGAGACCAGTTCGAGGGATACCAAGAGTTATCAAACCTCGTATGTGCTCCCATGAAAAGTGGAATAGCACTTCCCCCATCTTCGCATTACGGAGTGAGAAAAGCTGAATAAAAAATGAAACAAAAGCACCAATAATGACACCATAAATAAGTCCCGTAACTCCGTACACAGGATAGAGATATAAAATAGCTCCAATTATTCCAAGCGAGTACGCAAGTGGAGAAATGCCGAAGAGCAGAAAGTGATTCTTTAGTTGAGCAAAACAGGAAACAAGCGATGTTAACCCAAGTAAAATAGGTTGAATAAGGAGGAGTCGACTAACGTCTACAAATGTAGCGAGCTGGGTTTCGGTAAACCCAGGCACAACATATCGTGCGTAATACGGCATAGTTAAAGCCAAAAAAACACCGATCAGAGTAAGTCCTACCCCAATGAATAGAAAAATAGACGATAGTTTTTTCCTTGGGTCTTCTATCTCCCCCTTTTTGTCTTCCACTGTTAGAAACGGGACTACGGTGGCTGATGTTACAAAGGCAAGAGAGAATGCGTAGAGAAGATCAGGTATTCTAAACGCTGCGTTATAGATATCGAGAGTCTCTCCGATACCAACATGTGTAGCGAGCAACCTATCTCGAACAACCCCGAGCAACACCGAGAGAATGCTAAAAAACGCTATTATTATTGAGTTTTTAAGAATCATATATAAAGTAGATTATACCACAAGAGAAAAAACTCCCTTGCGGGAGCTTTTTCTCTTGTCCTCACTTTTCTATGTAAAAAGTCTCATCTACCACTTGATTGCTTCCAGATCTACAACATCGTCTCTTATTTTTTCGTACTTACCAATATTTTCTTTTGTGCAAGGTTGTGTGTTTTGGTTACTGTTTTTATAAACACCAATTCTGGTCTTACCACCCTCAGTAATATTTATGTCATAAGTATAATCAAAACCACCGTCAAACATACTTTCCCATTCCTTGCACTCAGAAAATAAACTTTCCAAGTCGCCATTAACTGAGTAGATTTTCTTTTTTTTATTTTGTTCTAGATTAACCAGTGTTAAGCTTTTAAAGTCAGATTCTTTCTGTATAAGATAAGGCAAAACCAGAGGGTACTTATGGCCACCCAATGGACCATAATAATCATAGTTAGTACTGTAATACTTTTGTTTTTTACTATCTAAATATTTAAGAAAACCCTCACACCACACTGCCCCGCAACCTTTCCTATAAAAAAAATTAAAATACAACCTGCTACCATCTTTATTTTTATAAAAAATCTGAACCTCATCAGCAGAATAATCTCTGAACAAAGTCTCCTCAAGACTATTGTTAATAATAGTAGTTTTTGCAGTAGAAGTACCACGAGAACCATCTCCTGGGTCTTCGTTAAAATAAAGACTTTCTGAATCAGTTGATGACCCGTTCGTCTGGAGAACAAAATTCGTGTCACTTGAGGTACTTTGAGTATAATTTGGTTCAACAACCACAAGATTTGAAGGGGTACTTGTAGCATCATTACCACCAGAATACCCAAATAGCCCAGAAAGAAAAACTACAATTCCTGCAAAAAAACTTACAACCGTATTCATGTAGTTAAGTATACCACTCAAGACTACTTCTAAAACGAATATTTAAGAGAAAAAACTCCCTTGCGGGAGCTTTTTCATTTTGTCTTTATCTATAAGCCGAATTCTGTCCCCATGGGATAGCGACATCAGAATGTTTTTGAAGTTTGGAACTTCTTACGTGATATAAAAATCAACGAAACTCTGCTGCCGTTATCCCACGGGGTGTAGACATGTATCTGGGATGAAGATTACTCGACACCTCAAGCGACACTCCCCGTGGGATAAAGACATTAGACTCCCGTGACCAGCCATATACCACATCGACAGACTAATCAGTTTTTTAACATCCTTATCCCACGGGGCACGGTCTTGCACACACGTATGTATTTAGCCGTTTCAGCCGGACTTAACCGGATCGTTTCTGTTCGCAACACGTGGATCACTCCAGACGGGCGTTACCCGCTACGCTTCCAACACTTACCTCTAAGAATAAACTTAGGCGGTTGATATGTGTTCGGACTTTCCTCCCCTTACAAAATATAAAGAGCGTCTACCCAATAAAGACTCAAGTACTGTACCTTAGTTTACAAAAAAACACAACTACGTCCAGGCACTTCTAGCTAGTCTTGGTCTTCGTATATCTTCTTGGGAATATCTCTCCCCGCATACGTTCCACTTTTTATTTGTTCAATTGCATCCATCTCAGTCTTGATTCTTTCTTGTATTCCCGGGAACTCATCAAGCGCATCGAACAAGCGTTTATAGTGATTACTACGAATCTCTAAAGGATCAGTTGAGCCAAGGAATTGAGGTTGTATCTTTCCCTCTCTAACCATTTGAGCAAATGTCGTCATCATCTCCTTCTCTTGGTCAGAATCTGCAAAGTTTTCAATGTGATTGAAAAGAGCTTTCACTCGAGGAAGATGCCAGTCACTGGTGACAAAAACAATATTCTTCCACCCCTTCTCCAAAACTATTTTAATAGCTTCTTTATACTCAGTAATAGTACTCACAGACTCTTCTTCTAGAATAATTATAGATTCATCCACACCTTTTCTGAGTAACTCTTCCCTGGTGACTGCTGCGTATGTCGGCTTGGCATCATCTCTAGTCTTACTCATTGGAACAATGAAGGCGCCGGGATATGCAAGGTGCAGCTCTGCTGTAGCAAGCATTCTATCTTTTCCTCCAGTTGCTAACGCTTTCCCAGTACTTAGTTTGCTATTTTCATCTTGGTCACCAAAGGCGCCATTTTCATAACGACCTTTTTGGCTATTGTATTTCATGGCACCAACCAAAATAAAAAAAGCATCGGGCTCTCCCTCCAGTAGAGTTTTAAGTTTTTGAACCCTGTCGCTTGGGCTTGCGTCAGCAAGCACCTCGTTACCCTGATTACGTGGGATAACTGTAGGCTCGTTACTTTCCATATAACAAGTTTAGCAAAGATACACTACTCTGCAATTTTAACTTTAGACCCAAGATATAGTCCGAATTTCTCCGAAAGACCAGCGTTGACCTCCAGTACATAGTTAGCATCGGCTCCATTGATGTAAGTCTTAGGGTAGGTTTCTGGGGTGAGTCCTCTTTCTATGGCCACTACAACACCATTTTTATTTATCCAAATAATATCAAGCGCAAATGTCATGTCTTTCATCCAGAATCCATACTTCCCAGGTTCATCAAAAACAAAAAGCATCCCCTCACTATCAAGCATCTTAGACCTTCCAGAAAGACCGAGCATTCTTGAGGACTTGGTGTTCACTACTTCGGCAACAAGTGCGCCTTTTGGCATAAGTATAGTCACGTCATGACGGACCATTCGATTGATTATCTCTGACTCGCAGACCTTCTCAACCAAACACCGATATCCATACATAGTTGAAAAAAATAACCCAACACCAAGCAACACCAAAATGATCACTCTTCCGTAGTGCTTAAAAAATGATTTTTCAGTTTTCGCTGTCTCTTTCTTCGTCTTCATCCACTTCTTCTTTGAATGTTTTGACATTATGATTGACGTCCAGCACGTGAGCGCTCAGATTCTGTGAGCAGCTTCTTTCTGAGACGCACTGACTTTGGTGTCACCTCGAGATATTCATCTGCGTTCATGATTTCTAGACCACGCTCAATAGTGATCTCCCACGCAGGGACGAGCACAATAGCCTCATCAGCGCCAGATGAGCGCATGTTAGAGAGCTGCTTACCTTTTGTTGGGTTGACCATCATTTCTTCACCCTTTGACGTGTTACCAATAACCATACCTTCATACACTTCTGTTGTTGGAAGAATATAAATAACCCCACGGTCTTGAAGATTCCAGAGAGAAAAGGCAAGAGACTTACCATCAGCCATGGATGTCATAGAGCCGACAAGACGGCGGGTGATTTCTCCAGCATATGGACCGAACTTTAGGAAACGTGCCGAAAGAATACCAAGACCTTTAGTGTCGATAACAAACTCTCCACGGTATCCGAGGAGTCCACGAGTTGGAATCTCAGCTTTAATACGGTTGATGCCATTTTTCTCAGACATGTCTGTTATCATCGCCTTACGACGGCCGAGCTTTTCCATCACTACACCGGACGATTCAACTGGAACATCAATAACGAGTTCTTCATACGGCTCTTCCTTAACACCATTTTCTTCGCGATAAATAACTTGCGGTTGTGATACCTGAAGTTCATATCCTTCGCGACGCATTGTTTCAAGGAGTACGCCAATGTGGAGCTCTCCACGTCCGTACACTAGGTACTTATCTGTATCAAAATCCACCTTAAGTCCAACGTTGATCTCGAGCTCCTTTTCTAAACGGTCACGAATCTGACGACCTGTAACGAACTTTCCTTCCTTTCCAGCAAACGGTGAATCGTTAACGAGGAAGTTAAGAGCAATAGTAGGCTCGTCAATCTTAATAGCAGGCATTGGCTCCTGATCAGCATTCTTTACGAACGTCTCACCGATATAGATATCAGAAAATCCAGCAATCATAACAATATCTCCGGCCTCCGCAGTTGCAGCGTCCACCTTTTCGATACCGTTAAAAGTAAACATTTTTGTTATCTTACCTTTTCTTATCTCCCCGTCTGGCTTCTTCACAATAATTTCTTCTCCAACCTTTGCTACACCGTCATACACACGAGCAACCGCCATACGTCCGAGGAAGTTGTCATATGCGAGGTTAAACGCCTGAGCAACGAATGGCTTAGTGATGTCTCCTGTTGCTTTTGGAACTTTTTCGAGAATGATATCAAGGAGTGGAGTAAGGTCCTTCTTCTCATCTGTAAGTTCCTTCATTGCAACACCCTCACGTCCAATCGCGTACACAGTAGTGAAGTCAAGCTGTTCGTCATTAGCACCTAGCTCCATGAAGAGTTCAAAGACCTCGTCGTGAACACGCTTAGGGTCTGCCGCCGGCTTATCAATCTTGTTAATAACAACAATAGGCTTAAGACCAAGCTCAAGCGATTTCTTAAGAACGAAACGCGTCTGAGGCATTGGACCTTCCTGAGCATCCACAACAAGAAGCACACAGTCAATCGATCGGAGAACACGCTCTACCTCAGAACCAAAGTCCGCGTGACCTGGAGTATCCAGGATGTTAATCTTCACACCCTTATATGGAACAGAGGTATTCTTCGCAGTAATGGTAATACCACGTTCCTTTTCCATTGGATTAGAGTCCATGGTCTGACCTTCTACACCCACACCGCACTGCTTCATTAAAGCGTCAGTGAGAGTGGTCTTGCCGTGGTCTACGTGAGCGATGATGGCGATGTTACGAATTTCTTGTTGCATACGAAATAGTTAGTGGTTAATAGTTGCTAGTTGGTAGTAATACAAATTTGGGTACTAATCTTCTAGAAAAATACGAAGCGGACAAAGGCCGCTTAGATGCCCAACATAATAACACAATTTTCAAATATCCGCTAGTCTTTCTGGATGAAGGATGCTCGGCTAGACTGGTAATGCTGAGCAAGAGCATCTGCTCCTGAAAGGGTGCAGTGGTCGACAAACCACAGAGCATACAAGCCGAGTGAGGCACAGGGCGTACATCGGTGAATGTTTATGCGCCAATTGGTCATCTCGGAAGCGTGGCGGCTGTTCTGACGAACGACACGTGAACCGAAACCAAACCATAGACTGCAGCCGCAAAAAGTAGCTTTGAGACCCTTGCTCAGCAACCAGCCGTCTCGTTGAGGCGGTTTTTTGTTTAAGAATTTTTGCTACTGTCTAGTGTGTAGTGCTAGTGTCTAAATTATTTTACCCCGAGCTCTTTCAAAAAAGCTTTATTATTTGGTTTGCGACCAAGAAAGTTAGTAAGTAATTTCATCTCGTCTTCTGAAGATCCTTTCTCAAGCACCTCACGTCGCCACTTCATGCCAACTTCTGTGTTAGTAAATACATTTTTGTTGCCTTTTGTTTTAAATGTTTCAAAAGCGTCGCAAGCATATACGAGTGCCCACAAGTACGAATAATAGCCAGCATCATACCCAACCAAATGTCCAAACCCAGAAACAAAGAGCGGGCTAATTTTCGGCATCTCAATATTAAAAAACTGTTTGTTCA
>JACCDG010350537.1_pt1 | contig 15470 bp, 10 predicted proteins | sample 7442471 | NCBI WGS metagenome assembly JACCDG01 (sample SAMN15323444, study PRJNA562643) | freshwater metagenome | isolation source: river surface water | place: USA:Blue River Watershed | collected 2017-08-17
GCAAGAGAAAAAGCCAAAGCTGAAAGACGTGAAAAAATTGCAGCACAACGCAAGGCACAAGAAGAAGCAGCCCGCACAGCAAAAAACACCGTGCTTGCCGATCTCAGAGCCAAATTTGCAAGCAAAGAAACCCCTTCTCCAGAAAGAGATGCGGGCGATGTTGCACCACGCGCAGACGCTCCTGTTGATGCTCCAACTACGGACGGGCGCGCAATTCCCCGCGTTAAGCTTGCTCCTCTGCGTCCAGTACACCCAACAACGCCAGATGAAGTCAAGGCCGATGCCGATTTACTTGTTGCTCGCACAAGTGTTGTTGACCGTGCTCCTAGCCCAGAACCAGAACCCGATAGCCCTCTCCAAACATCTCGAGCAAAACAAACGCCCCAGAAAAAACGCCAACCAATACAGCTGCTCGATCCAGAGACAGAACAGCCAGTTCCAAGCGACTCGCAACCCACTCCCCGCTCAACACCAAAAGACAAAGTAGCTTCTCGCGTGGGCCAACCAAAACCCCTCACAACAAGGCCAAGCCCAGGAGTAATTTCCCTCGAGCAAGGCGGCATAGCACTCCCTGCAAGCCTCCGCCCTCGAGGCAAACCAAGAACCAGTAGTCACCAAGGAAGTCGCCCCTGATTCTCTATACAAAAAACCCGCTTGTCACGCGAGTGCCATCCAAAAATCTTGCACTCACAGCCGCATGATCTTTACGCTTTTGCTGACTGGGATTTTTGTAGCCCCCTTTTTGTCTTCAAGGACGTGATGTCATGATTTTCGCTTTTTTAAAACGCACATTTTTTTACGTTGTGCTCGCATGGCTCAGTTGCGGAGCGCTCGCCTGGGCCGATCCAATTTTGACGCTCACCCCTAAAGAACAAGCAGCCATAGACAACAGCTATGCGCAAGAAGCTGAACTTAACAAGGCTCTTGAAACACAAACCGACCAAGCAGAAATAGCAAAAATGCGAAAGTCGCTGGCGACCATTCAACAAGCGCGCACAGCGCTTTCTACCCAGTATGCCTCGGACATGGGAAATCCGGGAACTGGTTCTGCCAGCCAGCACGATAACCTGACGCAGAAACGCAAAGTCCTTGCGACCGAATTAGAAGCAACCATCCCGGACCCTGATGCCATAAAAGCCACCCTTAATGAGGTCCAAACGTATCATGCTGATGTTGTACAACAAAAAGCAAAACAACTTCAAATGATTGCAGGAACACTTGAAATTGATCCCCCAGGCAACGCCTATCTAACGCACCAAAGAGCAGAATTTGCAAGACTCCAAAAAGATGTTGAAGATGCTCGTAATCTTTTTGTCGGCAAAGAAGACGCCGATGGAAATGAACTTGTTCACGCAACAGGAGACGAAAGAGCCTTCATCAGGGCGCAAGAAACGCTGCGATCCTTCATGAAAGAAAACGGGGCACTCCAAACATTTAGCGCACTTGAAAGCTCACCCGCTCTTGAAGATGCAAAAGCAGACGCCGCATTGCAAAATACCGTCGCTTCTGCCATGCGAGACAAAATTGCATCACTCGAAGAAAAACTTGCACGAGCTGAAAGCGCACGCATTCCAGATGACGCAAAAATCCAAGCGCTTAAAGATCAACTCAGCGAATTCCACTCCAGTCTTGATAAAATGCAAAGCTCTTTGCAAAGAGCACAAAAGCGCATCGCCACAGAACAACAAAAAGTTGATGCCTTTGTAGCCAATCAAAGAAAACTCCAAAAGGCAGCAGTTGATGCCGCGCAAGAAAGAGCACAACGCGACCTTGCTGACGCCCGAGTAGCAGCACGTGCCGTTGATGTCTCAGCAGGGACTTTTGACGCAGCAACAGTCTCCACCGCTGCTGAATCCCTGCAAGATCTGATTGCTACAAAGAAGCAGCTCATCGAAGATCAAAAAAGAAATTATACTACTGCCATTGCGGGCAGGCCCCTGGCCACAACGCTTAACGATCCAAGAACCACCCCTGCGGCCCGGCAAGCAGCGCTTGATGCCACAAACAAAGATCTCACTGCTCAACTTGCAACACTGAACGAACAAGCTGATGAAGTGGATGGCCAAATCGAGGATGCACGCAAAAAATTTGAAACCGAATTTGCAAAACGCAACCCAATGGCAGCGGGCGAAACCGTTGCGCAGTATGAAGCAAGACTTGCCACTCAGCGAGAACAGGAATTCCAGGCAACTGTAGCGGCTACTCCAGCATTTACCGATCTTATGCAAAAAAAAGGAGACCTCTCCGCTGAGCGTGGTCGCCTCAGCCAACACCGTGATGCCGTGGTGCAACTTGTACAAGTAGAAAAAGACGCTGCGGCCTTTGCTATGCAAGATGCCGCGCACACAAGAATCACTGCCGCAGCTGCAAGCGGTCCACTCTCACCCCAAGACCTTCAAGCACAAAGAGATCTGTACCGGCAGCTTCTGACAGAAAAACGCGTTAGAGAACAAATGGAGGCCAAGGCGCTGGCAGATGTGAAAGTCACAAAAGTAACCAATGTTGTTACAAGGCTTATTAGAGAAGTCGATGCTACTAGCGTTACCCCAAACTTAACCATTCAACACACTAAATTAAAGCAACGCGAAAGAGATAATATTGAAGTCTACCTTGCCAATCCAAATTTAACAGAAGAAACAAATCCAATTTATCTGTCCAAAGAAGCGCAGAACGTCTTAAAGGCGCTGCGACTCCAACTCGATCCAACTGGAGGAGATCCTACAAAGGCAAAAGATACAATTACTGTTATGATTGATAATGAATTTGAGAAAAACAAAAAACCATCCCCAACCGCTCGCGCCGCATGGCTCAAGGGCCCGTTGTACGCAAAAATCAGGACTCAAGTTGACGCCACCACAGATGCTGCCATTGATGACGCCGTAAAAAAATCACAAGTGCAAGACATCCAACTACAAAAAGCCGCTGCGGCTAGTGGCAGATCGGAAGCCTCGGTAAAGATTGCAAGAGATCGGGACCTTGATGAATTAGATGGGTACAAGATGCGGCTTTTGGAAATTAGAACACCACGAGGAACTGCAGTCAATCCTGCAGATACTCCTCAGATTGCAGATGAAGACGCCAAACAAGTGCGCGTTCTTGCCAGAGCAGACGACTACTTCGCGGCAATCAAAGACACGCTTGATCAAATTCAATCGAACTTCGATCAAGAACTACGCAGGCTCAGTGACGAACCAGAGTCTGCAGAGCGTAATGCGGGAATTGCTGATCTAAAAAAACGCGCTGCTCAGACTGTGGTTGCTTTTCAGACAGACCCTGTGGCGTATCTTATGCAAACGACAAGCGACCCAGAAAATCCAACTGCCAAAAGCGAAGCTTCAGAGCAACTGGCCGAACTGAGACGAAATCTTGAGAAACACGGCATCTCGTTCTGGCGAGAAGAAACAGCCCAAAGCGACATTGTCAATGCCCTTAATCTTCTACGCAATCCGAAAGAAGCCACAAAAGACAACCCAAGGGGTGTTTCTACAGTTGTTCTGGCTGCCGCAGATCAAGCACGCAGAATAGCTGGAAAATCTACGGCTATGGTTTCACTTTCTGACTACATCGCAACCCCAGAGGTAACAAAACTTTTTAGGAAAAAAATTGTTGATACCATTCTTAATGGACAAGAACCATCCGTTACAAGAGCAGATGGTTCGGTGGTAGCTGTATCCGATTATCTTGGTACGGCAGATGAGCTCAAAAAACACGCTAAAGATCTCAAAAAAGTGGCTGCATCGCCAGAAGATTTTGCAGCAAGAACGCAGGCTCGTTTAGATTCTACCGCCGCCTTGGTTTCTCCAGAAATTAACACGGTAAAAAGATTTGTTGTGCTCATGAAGCAGAATGAAGATGGCTCTGTAACCCCCGTTGAACTTCCATCTGCTGTCCCAGAATTTAGAGGGCAAAAGGTCTGCCTACAAAGCGAGCAAGATGCAGAAGAATACGCAGCCGCGCACCACGAAGCAAGCATAACAGCAGTTACGGTTGACTTAGACCTCAGCAATCTTTCTCCCGATGAGCTGAGAGCAGGAATCTCGCAGGCTCTTGGGAAAGTTTATACAAAACCTGGTGCTGCCGATGCTATCACAAAAGATATTTTGCCCACAGACAACGATGAAACCCTTGCAGCAGAACTTGGCACACTTACCGCAGCTCGCAACCAAATTATCGAAATGGACCAAACGAGCAAACAGGCTTCTTCTGAGCTCTCCGCCCTACGCGTACACTCTGATCTTACGGCAATTAAGTTGGCAGAAGACCCTGCTGACGACGTCAGCCCATCAGATGATGAAGACACGCAAATGAAAAAGATGGTAAGACGATTTGATGAAGAAAAAAAGACTTACCAAAAACTTCTGGATAAATACGGCATCACCTTTAAAAAAGGAGTCCCTGTTTACCCAGAAGACCTTAGCGCAGAAAAAAGAGACAAGTTTGAGGCAACACGCAGCTACTACCATGAATACCTTGCAGGAGTTATTAACCACGCAGATGCTCACACGGCCTATAGCACTCCTGATGCAGAAGACCCAGAATCAGAACCGTATTCAAAAACAAATAGAACCCTTTTATTTGGCCTTGCTCAAGATGCACTTGATGAGCTCTCGCGCCCAGGGCTGAGAGAACTTAATCCAGATGGTTTTGATCCTATCGGCAAAAAAGAACTGCTCACCGAACAACACGTTGAAGCAGAGCGTGAATTTACAAGCGATGCACACGCGCTTCAAGAAATGCTTGCCGCTAATCCGTCTGCCGCTCATCTACAACCAGAAGTCGAGGCAGCAAAGGCTAAATGGCTAGAGTATTCAAAATCTAAGCACTACGGTGCAGATTCTGCCGTAACACGCATGGCTGAAACAGAATTTAGAAAATTACAAGCAAAAATGAGAGCAAAACTAGAGCTAGATCCAGCTGAACGCATAGCCGCATTAGAAGATGAAATTAAAAAATATAAAAGCCGTGCAAAAAATCTTATAGATCCTGCGGCTGCAAGTGAAGCACAAGCCAGGTATGAAGAACTCAGAAAAGTCTTCCAAGCTGAGCATGACCTGCATAAAGAACAAAAACGCGCTGATGCCGAAGGGATGACTCTGGAAGAATTGCGCCGCCAAAGGGCTGCGCAAGAAGATGCTGAAAAAGCATCTGCAAGAACTGCTCGTCTTGCTACAGAACTGAGTGGCATGGGAAGGATAACAGCACGCTCAGGGATTACTGCTTCAGAAGCGCGCAGAGTTGCCGAAGAACTTACAACCCCACGCAAACAAACCGCTGCTGTTATTCCCGCTGGCAAACGAATTGGCTCTCGAGACGTTGTAACCAAAGCACCACGGGCAACCCGTGCACGGCGTCTTGCAAGCCACGCGACTGCCGGTGCCGCATAGGAGTCTTCTGTTGTTTTTACGCTCACTTCTTGTGTTTTTTGCTAGAAACCACCACATACTGTGAAAGACCATGACTTGTGATAAAAAAAAGAGTACAATCTTTCTGTTTATCTCGTTTGTTATTTCAGGAACAAGCCCATGCTTATTGAATTATTAACGACTACCATCGTATTTTTGTGTTTCTTGATCGTCCTGGCCGTGCTTTTACAAGAGGGGAAAGGCGACATGGGGCTTGGAAACGCAAGCCGCCAAATGCTGTTTGGGGGCTCTGGCGGACAAAACATCCTTGAAAAAATTACCTGGGTTCTTGGATTTGCCTTTATTGCTCTTGCGCTCGGATTGACGATTGCAAAAACCAAGGAACAACACCGATCTGTTGTTGAAGCCATTGGCGCAGACATGATTGATGATGGCCCACTTGCCCATGGCAAACCAGCTCAAAATTCAGTTATGCAAGATGACCAGGCAACAACCGTAATCGCCTCAAATTCACCAGAAGAAATTCAACCGGACGACCATTCAGAACCCAAAACAGCGTAATTTTACCTACGATGCAATTTTTAAGCTTGATTGCCTTCTCTGAAAACCTAGGCGTGACAGCCCTTAAGGCATTACGCGAGTTTGGCCTTTTTGGCCTGTTTTCTTGGAATGTTATGAAAGCTGCGTGGAACGGACCCTGCAAATGGGGTCGCATGTTCTCGCAAATGGTAAGCGTTGGCCTTGATTCCCTGCCCGTTGTCATGTCTACCGGCGCCACAATTGGTGGCGTGCTAGCATTTCACGCCTACAAGGGGCTCTCTAGGTTTGGAGCTGATCAATTTATTGGCCCCTTGGTAGTTATTGCAATGGCGCGCGAATTTGGCCCCGTCTTGAGTGCAATTATGGTCACCGGGAGATCTGGTTCTGCAATGACAGCAGAAATTGGCACCATGAAGATCTCAGAGCAAATTGACGCTCTTACCACCCTTTCTGTGAACATCAATCAATACCTGATTGTTCCTCGCGTTCTCTCTTCTCTCTTTGCTCTTCCCGTGCTCTCCATTATCTGCACGGCATGCGGCATGTTTATTGGGTACCTAATTGCCGTCTACTCACTCAACATCAACGCCGAAGTGTACATTGAATCAATCCGCTCCAACGTGAGCATGGGAGATCTTTTCCAGGGACTCACCAAGGCCGATGTTTTTGGATTACTTTTCTCACTTGTTGGTTGCTACAAAGGACTTGCAACGTCTGGTGGCGCAAAAGGCGTAGGGAAATCAACCACAGAAAGCGTTGTTTATGCGAGTATGGGCATTTTAGTTGTTGACTACATCCTCACCGCCTTCATGACACTCATCTGGCCATAAGGAGTCTGTTGTGATTAGCATTCGCGGACTTACCAAAACCTTTGGCTCACACAAAGTCACCAATGATTTGAATCTCGACATCAATACTGGTGAATTTTTAACCATCATTGGTCGCTCTGGCGAAGGAAAATCTGTTCTCCTCAAACAACTCATGGGACTGCTCAAGCCCGACAGCGGATCGATTGTTATCAACAACACCGACATTGTGGGACTTTCTGGGCTTACCCTTGCTCATGCACTCAAGCGCTGCGGCTACGTGTTTCAGTTTGCAGCACTTTTGGACTCGCTCACCGTGTTTGAAAACATTGGGATTGTTATGCTGGAATCTGGCATCGCCCCACACATTGTCCGCCCTCTTGTTGAAGAATGCATCGCACGCGTGGGCCTAAGTCCTGACGTTATCAACAAATATCCAGACGAACTTTCTGGTGGTATGAAAAAGCGTGTAGGTCTTGCCAGAACCCTGATGGGAAACCCTCAAATCATTTTCTATGATGAACCAACCACAGGCCTTGACCCCATCTCGACTCAGCTCATTCATGAGCTTATGCGCAAAACACACGAGCAGTACAACGCAACAACCATTGTCATTTCGCATGACACCACCATTTTTAAATATTCAGATTCTGTAGCCATGCTCTACGAAGGGCAAATCATCCACAAAGAAAGCGCTGCCAACATCTGGAACACAGAAAACCCATTCATCAGACAATTCATCCATGGCCTTTCTGAGGGTCCTCTGACGCAATACAGAAAAGATTAAATCCAACAAACCAAGAAATGCATGGCTCAACCACAAAGAATTGTCATATTTGGCAAACCAGGGAGTGGCAAATCCACTTTTGCTCTGCATTTGGCAAAAAAATTAAAAATTCCGCTCCTGCACGTGGATAAAATTTTCTTCGTCGCAAATTGGGACTATCGAGATTACGAAGATTTTCTCACTGATCAACGATCATGGGTAGAATCTGAAAATTGGATCATTGATGGTAACAGTATTCTATCTCTTTGGATGCGCTACGAACGTGCAACTATGGTTATTTATCTCAACTACCCTCGCTGGATTTGTTACCTCAGGATACTCAAACGCTTCTTCTACCATGATCCAGAAATAGATGACATGCCCTCCGGATGTACAAAAAGTATTACGCGCACACTCCTAAAATACACTTGGGAATATGAAGACCGCATCAAACCAACGATCGAATGGTTACACGGGCTGTGTCCAGAGACACCTTTTTACGAAATAACTTCTGACCATGAATTGGCTTTGTTTGAAAAAAAATTCTTCAACGAGAACACGTAACACCCTATGGTTCCAACTTTGTTTTCAAGAAATAGAAACAATCAAACGTTTTTTTGCTAGACTGTGCCCCATGCAAAGGACTGCGCCACACGGCGAATGAACAGATGATGTACTTGGAGGTAAAGCACATGAGCATTAATCCTCAAACAGCTGAGCGTATCAAGCAAGAAAGCACACGCTGGCAAACGCTTAAAACAGAAATTCAAAAAGTTATCGTTGGACAAGACCTTACGATTGAGCGCGTGTTGATTGGTCTTCTGTGCAACGGCCACGTTTTGCTTGAAGGCGTTCCTGGTCTTGCAAAAACAACCCTTGTGAAAACACTCAGCAAGGCTCTTGGCTTGCAATTTGGTCGTGTACAATTTACGCCAGACTTATTGCCAAGCGATCTTATTGGAACGTTAGTCTACAATCAAAAAACGGGTGAATTTGTAACAAGAAAAGGCCCTATCTTTACCAACATTTTGCTTGCAGATGAAATCAACCGTTCACCAGCAAAAGTCCAATCTGCGTTGCTTGAGGCAATGCAAGAACACCAAGTAACGATTGGTGATCAAACCTTTTTTATTCCTTCTCCTTTCCAGGTTCTTGCAACGCAAAACCCTATCGACCAAGAAGGAACATATCACCTTCCGGAAGCGCAAGTTGACCGCTTCATGTTCAAGTTGCTCCTCACTTACCCAAGCGCACAAGAAGAAAAAGCTATTGTAACGCGTCAGCATGCTTTGACTGGTGAAGTAGCACAAGTTCTTGGCGTACAAGATATTCTTGATAGCCAAGCCTGCGTTAAAGAAGTGTACGTTGATGAACGCATTACCGATTACATTATTGCTATTGTACAAGCGACCAGAAACCCCGAAGCCCATGGCATCAATGCACGCAATTGGATTACCTTTGGAGCGTCTCCACGCGCAACAATTGCTTTTCACAAAGCGGCCCAAGCTCTTGCGTTTTTCAAGAAAAGGCATTTTGTTATTCCTGAAGACGTTAAAGCAGTTGCTCATGATATTCTGCGACATAGAATTGTGGTCTCATACGAGGCAGAGGCTGATCAAATCACTTCTGACATGATCATTGATAAAATCATTTCAATAGTTCCATCACCATAATGAGCTTCTTGACAGCAAAAAAAGAGACCCTCTATGTTCGTACAAAATCTTCGATAGCTAGGCAGGTACAATGAAACAACACTTGTGGGCGGTTAATTCATTTCTCTTCATACTTCTGTGTGGCACACTTGCCAGCATTTTTTTGCTTGAGCAGCCCATTCCACAACATCGTCCATTGCCTCCGATTGAAGAGGAAAAGGAAAAAACAAAAACACCTCCACCTCTCGAAGCATTGTATGGACCAAATGATTTGTTTGGTCTTTTTGTTCCACCAACCAGCAGTGGCGTAAAAACTACTGACATTCCAAAACCACCACAATTTTCGCCACCTCCTCCACCACAAGTTCCAAAGAGCCCTGCGCTTAAATTGGTGTCTCCACTTGCCATCACCATAAGCGGTATTATTTTTTCCCCTAAGCACCCCGATAAAAGCGTTGCCATGATTGCTGACGATACCAACAAGGAAGTTATGTACCATCTTGGCGATATAATCAAAGACGGCATGATCATAAAAATATCTCAAGACCGGGTAGTAATTCTGCGCTCAAACGGTCAACAAGAAACCTTCTTTTTGCGCAAAGACATCACACTCGACTCACTTTCTGGCGAGAAAGCGGACAAAGATAGCGAAGCCGACAAGCTCGCTCGATCAACAGGTGAAAACACCTATGACCTCAGCCTTGAAGTCTTCAATAGCAAAATTCAGTCTGTTGCTGATTTTCTTGATGAATTTGACCTCATGCCCATCTATGAGAAGGGAGAGATTACATCCTTCAAAATCTCAACAAAGACCCCAAGTATCTTTCATACCAGCCTTGGGTTTATGGATGGCGACCTTGTCACAAAAATTAACAACCTTGATATCACCGATATGAAAAACCGTGTAAAAATTTATGAAACACTCAAAAACATCCAACCACGCGATAAAATATCCGTAACAGTGCTCCGCAAAAAAGCATCAATCGATAAAACAATTACGGTTGTTGACCGCTTGAAGCCAACCACCGTATCTTTGCCGGAAATGCCGGGAGCTTCAAAAGACTTTGGTCAAGGCCCATCTAAACAGCCTTCTCAAATGACGGAAGCAACTTATAATGAAATGATAGAATCGATGCGCAGCCAACTCGCAAATAATATGCACGCACGCGCTTATGCATCGCGCATACCGTAAGGAGAATCATTGTGCGAGCACTTACATCATATTTTCTCTGCTTAGCAATTCTTCTTACATCTCTTGTTGCTGGAGCAGATGAAGCCAAGAAAAGAACTTCAACAAAAGAAGAAATAGAATCTCTTCTTAAAGAAGCACAACAAAAAGAAACTCGAGGAGCTCGAGAAGTCTTTGTCTATGCACCAAAACCACATCAATCAAACGGTCCTGGAAAAATTGGCTCTATGCCAAACGATCCAATGCTCACCAAACAAGATCTTGAGAAAGATAAAACCAAAGACAAAGAAGTAGAAAGCTCAACCATTCGACCTAACTTTGAAAATGCAGATCTGGAAAATTTTATTAATTTTGTTGCCCAGCTCACACAAATCAACGTTATCCCAACCAAAGATACTCAGGGAGTAAAAATCTCACTGAACATGCGCTCGAACCTTAGCAAAAAGGGCGTCTGGGAGGTCTTTCTAACTGTTATTGAAATGGCTGGATTTACCATCAATCGCGCGGGAAATGTGTATAAAGTTCTCAGGCAAGATGCCAAAAAAACAGAGCCTTTGCCCGCCTACATCAACGTCCCTGCAGAAACACTACCCGACTCCGATGCCAGCGTACGCTTTGTCACTTTTTTACAAAACATTCAAGCGGCTGACGTCGAATCGCTCCTACGTGGCATGCTTGGACCTGGCGGCGATTTAACACGCCAAGACAATGTGAACGCCTTTATCATCACCGACAAGTGCAACAACATTAAATCTGCGATGAAAATTTTAAACGAAATTGACAATGCAGAGCTTCGCGAAGTTGTATCTGTTTATCCACTTAAAAAAACTGATGCAACTGACGTTAAAAAACTTCTTGATGATATGACTAGAAACGTGGGTGACAAATCAAACAATGCTATTGTTGCGCGCCTACTTGGCAAATCACAGGAAGGGGTTGAGTATTTTTCTGCCTCAACAAAAATCATCGTTGAAGATCGTAGTAACTCACTTATTTTGATGGGCAACCAAAAATCAATTAAAAAAGTCGAAGATTTTATCGATAAATACATCGAAGGCGACTTGCAAGGAGAAGTTGAATCTCCCATCCACCGGTACCAACTGCAATATTCTGATGCCGTTGATATGAAGGGCTTATTGGATGCTATCGTCAACACACAAACAGATTCTGGAGCAGAGCGCTTTGGCGGTGTTCGTATGGGCGGAAAGTACTTTAAGAAAATGCGTTTTGAAGTGGATAGAGACAACAACGCCCTGCTTGTTTCATGCATCGATAAAAGCGACTGGAAAATGCTTAAAAAAACTATTAAAGACCTTGATAAGCCCAAAGCTCAGGTAGCGATTGAAACCCTTGTTGTTGATATTGACCTTGAGAACACAAAATCATTAGCAAGTCAAATTCGCGCACCTCGCGCAGACCAGCCCTTTCCAAATATTGGCTGGCAATCAGCAGCAATTGCCCCATTTGTTCTTGGTGGAAACGTAGGAAGTAAAAATCTCTTTGGAGATTTAAGCTCTATTTTCTCATCGCCTGGCGTTGCGCAAGGTGCCACCATGCTTACCTTGAGCAAAGCGATTGGCGGCGTTTGGGGGCTATTTAACATCGTCAACACGAATGCCAATACAAGCTTGGTGGACAACTCCTTTGTTACAATCGCAAACCGCGTTAACGCAACATTGTCTGTTGGTGAATCACGCCGTGTTGTAACCCAAACGTATGCCTACACCTCTGGGTCTTCCTCTGGTTATGACACAAAAAAGGCTGCCACAACGTATTCTTACACCCCTCAAGTCAACCCTGATGGGTTAATTAACTTGAATGTAAGCATTAACATGGACTCTTTTACCTCTGACAACAGCCAGACTAACAAAAGTTTTAAATCGACTCTTGCATGTGCTGATGGACAAGTTTTGGTTCTTGGTGGATTTGTAAAAACAAAAGCCTCAGAATCTCAGAATTCAGGCATGCCACTCCTTTCTCAGATCCCCCTCCTTGGATGGCTCTTTAAAAGTAAAAAGCGAAATGTCAGCAAAACCTATACCTTCTTCTTTATCTGCCCAACGGTTCTTAAAAACCGCACCAAACCAGGTGTTGATCTGTATACCCGCATGAAATTGCACCGCGCACGCAAAGAAATTGCTGATTCTGTGCTTACAGCTTCAACGGTAGATCCGATCCACAACCTCTTCTTCAACGGCAACAAAGAAAATTACTTCCACAAGGTAGATGACTTTGCGAATGCGCGCTTCCAGCCTTCAACCGTTGATGTCCTGCATGACCCATACTTCAACCCAGGAATCACAGACAAAGATCGTCAGGACTTTGCCGATGAGTATGAAGACAATAAAATTGTTGCCGAAATGGTCTCTGCCGAAAGTGCAGCAGAAGGACAAGCTGCCGCTCCTGAGAAGAAAGCACAAAAACCCTCTTCTTCCGAACCAAAAGAATCAATCCCTGATGCAGACGCTGTCGATAAAGACAGAACTCAAACTACCTCACCATCAAAAACAGAATCGCCCCCCACAGTCTCTCGCGAGAAACGCAACAAACTCAAAGAAATGCTTGCTGCCAAGGAAAAAGATGACGAAGAAAAGCCTGGTTTTATGGGCCACAGATCACTTGAAGAACAGCGAAATGCCTTTAAAAAACTCTTTGAAACACCAGATGATCAAAATGGAAACAAAAAACAAGCCACTCCTCCCGTGAAGCGGCAATCAATCACATTTGATCACGCAGCTCAACTCATCAAACAACAACAAGACAAGCGAGCACAGCTAAAAGACGCACTTTCTCTTGGCGACACAAAAGCACCTATCTATGCAAATGATATTTCATCAAAACGCAAAAGCCTCAAAGAGCTTCTTGCCGCGTATGATACTAAAACAAAACCCCAACTGGATGCAGCAAACAACAGCTCCACCACTACAACACGCATAAAAGAAAGCTAGGTGTACAGTGCTCTCCCTCTTTCTGCCCGTCTACAATAAAAACAAACTGCTTCTCACACAAAATATACTCACTGCTTCTCAGCAGGATGGCACCCTCTATGTAAGCCAAATGGTCGTTCGCGCATCAAAAATTGTTCTCAAAAAGACTGCTGCATGTGCTTTTTCTGGTGATCAAGAAAGTCTTACAAACGCTCTACAAACAACCCTTGCTGAATTCAAAGGGTACGACCAATTTATTTACATTCATCCCTCTGAAAGCATTTTATTCAAAGAAATAGAGCTTCCACTTACCACCAAAGAACAAGTATCTCTTGTTCTTGCAGAAGAGATTGAGCCCCATCTTCCCTTTAGTCCACAAGAAGGAACTACTGGTTTTATCATCAACACAACAAACCCTGAAGGCGTCTCCACGGTCCTGACAGCAACCATTAAAAATACGGTGGCTGATGCGCTTTATGCTCCATTTGAAAGCACGCAGATTTATCCAGACACTCTTACCACAGAAGCGGAATGTCTTGCGGCTTTTGTTTCAGCAACACACCCACTCTTAGAAGCAAATACCCATTTTTTACGTATCATTGTGGATATTCAAAACACAGCCACACAATTAATTTTTGTGCTTGATTGCAAAGTACGCACGACAAAAACAATTCCCTTGGGATTTTCGTCTTTTGCAACAACCATTAAATCAGAAGACGAAACAAAACCAGCTCAACAACACGTAGATGAGCACAAATACACAGAATTGCTTAACAAAATTTTGTTTGCAGCAGATGCGCTTGCTCTTAAGTTTTCACAAAGCACGGCAGAACAAACGCTCTTTTTTATGCAAACATACCCTCCTGTCGATTTTAAAAAAATACTAACTCCCCATACAGATCGCACTATTGAAATCTTTTCTGCAGAAGCTGCCTCAAACACCAATTTTTTTGAAGGCACCCCTAAAGATGGTTTTGATTGGATTAACTTTTCCAAGCACCTTGGCAATGGCATTCTTGCACAGCACGAAGAAAAAATTACGCTACCCGCAGCAATCACAGAACACAACACTATAAAAAATATAAAAAAGGGCATTACTGCGGCATGTATCATCTTGACAATGATCGCCGGAAGCATCTTTTTATTAGGCTATCGGCAAATTTCAACACTCAGAGCCGTTCTTAATGCAGCAGAAAGCACCCAACTTTCCAAACTTAATGAAAAGTTTGCAACGCAAATATCAACTCTTAATAAACCATCGCTTAAGCGAGCCATAACGTTTATTGAAGATCATGTACGTGAACAGCAAATATTCTGGAATATGTTTGGAACAAAAAACCTTGATGCTCTTGAAATCCTCTACGCCTTGACCGAGCTTATTGACCGAAGATTGTTTAATGTCGACGTTTCACGCGTCACAATAACGCTCAGCGACGATGACCACACGCCGCGCATTACTCTTGAAGGAACATTTGTTTCAAAAACAGAAGCGCATTACAGTGATTTTGGTATTTTTGAAAAACATCTTGCCCTTTCAAAACGCCTGATGCTCACAAAAGAAACAGAAAATAATTTTGCAGATGATGCCCATGGTGTTAAGTTTACGGCACGCTTTAAACTCCGCGATACATAGAGACCTACCATGATTACACCAATTGCCCAATTTATTATCTCGCTTCAAGAAGAAGTCGCAACGCGCTATTTAGCCATCTTCATGGGATGCTGCATCTTTTTGACGGGTGCAGGATTATACTACGTACACATCACAAGCACAGGTCTTGTTAAAAGCATTCAACAAGCGCGCGCACTGTCTGGAAAAACAGATGTCTTAATTAACGACTACAATGCGATTATGCAAGAAGAGAATAATCTTGCCGAACTTCTTTCCAAGAAAACAGATTACTCTAATTTAAAAAGCTATTTTGAACGCTTTTGCCAGTCTTCCAAAATAACACCCGAACCCGGATGGGCAGATACAACAGAAGTTAAAGAAATTCCAGGAAGTGATAAATTTGAAGAGGAATATCTGCACGCACAAATAAAAAACATTAAAATGCAGGATGTTGTCACGTATATTGATGCCATCGAAAAAGACGACCTTATCAATCTGAAAGAGCTTGATCTTGAAAAAACAGATAAAACTCTTTCTATAAAAATGATTATCGCTGCAAAACGGTTTAAAAGGACAGTAGAAGAATGAGCACTACCTATTCCAGGCATTTAATAC
>JACCDG010084389.1_pt1 | contig 15469 bp, 12 predicted proteins | sample 7442471 | NCBI WGS metagenome assembly JACCDG01 (sample SAMN15323444, study PRJNA562643) | freshwater metagenome | isolation source: river surface water | place: USA:Blue River Watershed | collected 2017-08-17
CTTGGTGCCGCCTGGGGCGGTGCTGACGCCTGCGAGCCCGTTCCTCATCGTCGGCGTGGACCTTGCCGGCGCGTTGCCTCACAGTTGGCCTGCTGCCTGCGACATTGCGTTCACTACCGCATCCGATCCACCCGCGCCCTGGGTCCAGGTGGGCCACGAGGAGTGGCAGCCGCTGCTTGCCACGCTGGATGCGCGCCTGCACGCGCGCCCCCTGGCGGCCCGGGTCCTCCTGCAGGTGCTGCGCCTGGGCGAGCACCTGCCATTCGCCGCAGGCCTGCTTGTCGAGTCTCTTGGCTATTCGACCCTGCTGGCCAGCGCCGAGTTCGCCGCCTGGCGACAAGAGCACCCGGCGCGACCGCAGCGGCTGGAGAAACCGGGGGCTGTGGCCGCGGAGCGTTGCGGGGACCTGCTGCGCGTGGAACTGGTGCGGCCACAGTCGCGCAACGCCCTGTCGCAAACGATGCGGTCCGAACTGGCAGCCGCGTTGCAGATCGCCGTAGCCGATCCGTCGATTGCACGGGTCACGCTCTGCGGGGCGGGGCTGGCGTTCTGCGCCGGCGGAGACCTGGACGAATTCGGTTCGGCTGAGGATGCAGCGACCGCGCACGCGGTACGCATGTCGCAGTCCGCCTGCGCCATCCTGGACGGCATCCGCGACCGCGTTCACGTGGACGTGCATGGTCCGTGCATCGGGGCGGGCATCGAAATCGCAGCCTGTGCGGCATCGGTGCGCGCGCGGCCCGATGCCTTCTTCCGGCTGCCAGAGCTGGAAATGGGGCTCATACCCGGCGCAGGCGGAACGGTCAGCATTGCCCGCCGGGTCGGGCGCCACCGTGCCGCGTTGCTGATGCTCACCGGCATGTCCATCGACAGCGGCCAGGCCCTGCGGTGGGGCCTCATCGATGAAGTGGGCGATGCGCGAGGGTGAGGCAAGCGCCGTACCGGCGACACCCGTGCGCAGCGCGCAGGCTGCTGCGCGCTGCTGGGCCCGATCCGGCCTCATGGCCCTCACGGGTCACGCCGAAGGCCCCCCACTCCTGGTGCGACAGGACTACCTCCAGCGCGTCGACCAGCTGCTCGAGCGGCTTGGCTCGGCGTCCGCGCAGGTGGGGCATCGGGTCCAGGCCGACGTGTCCCTGCTCGGCGAACGTGCGGCGCTGGCCCGCCTCACCCGGCGGGGCCGCGTGTCGGCCGGTGGCAAATCGCGGTTGCTACGGGTAGCGGACGGGCACATCGCCCTGACCCTGGCGCGCGAGGAAGACCTGGAGTTACTGCCCGCCTGGCTCGGCTGCGAAGTCGCGGACGACCCCTGGGACGACGTGGCGCGGGCGGTTCGCGCCCTTCCGGCCGACACCCTCGTGCATGACGGCCAGGGGCTCGGGCTTCCCGTGGCCGCCGTGCGTAGCGGCGGTGCGCCCGCGGCAGCCCCCTTTTCGGTCGTGGCGATGCGCAGCGACGAACGCGGATCCGGCGTGCCCCTGACCCGACGCCCGCTCGTGCTGGACTTTTCCTCCTTGTGGGCCGGGCCGCTGTGCGCTCACCTGCTCGGACGGGCGGGTGCCCGGGTCATCAAGGTCGAGAGCCTCTCGCGCCCGGACGGCGCGCGGCGCGGGAACGCGGCGTTCTACGACCTGCTCCACGAGGGACACGAGTCGCTGGCGCTGGACTTCGGCAATCCAGCCGACCTGGACCGGCTGCGCCGCCTCATGGTGCAGGCGGACTTCATCATCGAAGCCTCGCGGCCGCGCGCGTTCGAGCAGCTTGGCCTCTCACCAGCGCGGTTCTTCGCCGCGAAGCCTACCTTGACTTGGATCAGCATCACGGCATACGGACGCACGGAACCGCAGGCGAACCGGGTCGGCTTCGGCGACGATGTCGCCGCAGGCGCCGGGCTCCTGGCGCTGGACGCCTCAGGTGAGCCTTGCTTCATCGGTGACGCGCTGGCAGACCCGCTGGCAGGCATCTGCGCCGCGATCGGTGGCTTGGAAGCCTGGCTGGAGGGCGGCGGCAGGCTGGTGGATGCGTCCCTCATGGCAGCCGCTTCTTACGTGGCGGCCGCAGGCCTGCCTCATGGAGACAGCCAGCCCGCCGTCGTCGCCGCCGAGAATGGGTCCTGGGCGCTGAAGTGCGGCACCACAACGGAACCGGTTCGGCCGCCAAAGGCACGCATGCCGCAGGCAGCGGCCGCGACTTGCGGCGCCCACACGGGCGCGCTGCTGGGGGAATTCCTTCCATGAGTCCGCGCCTTCTGATCCGCGACGTCACGGTCGGGACGGCCGAGCGCGTCGACGTCGCAATCGAGCGCGGGGTGATTGCTGCTATCAGCCGGAGCCTACCGCCTTGCGACCGCATCATCGACGGGCGAGGCGGCGCGCTGCTGCCAGGGCTGCATGACCACCACATGCATCTTTTCGGGCTTGCGGCTCAGATGGGGTCCCTGCGCCTGGACGCGCAGACCACGGGTGCGCAACTGCGCGATAGGCTGGAGGCGGCTTGCACCTCCAGGGGCCCCGACGACTGGATCCGGGTGACGGGCTACCACGAGTCTGCCGCGGGCAGCCTGGACCGCGACATGCTGGATCGATGGGCGCCGCAGGTACCGGTGCGGGTCCAGTACGCCACGGGCACGCTGTGGGTGTTCAACAGCGCCGGGCTCGCGCAGATACGGCCGCAAGGCCCTGGCGCCGACCTGCTGGAGCGCGACCCGCAGGGCCGCCTGACTGGCCGCCTCTGGCACGGCGATGCGTGGTTGCGGCAGCGGATTCCGGGCACCGTGCCCGATTTCGCCGCCGTGGGCAGGCTGCTGGCAAAGGCGGGCGTGACCGGCGTGACCGACACCAGTCCCACCACGGGTGCGCCGGAGGCCGCGCTGCTGGCACAGGCGCACGCGCAGGGATGCCTGCCGCAACGCCTGCACCTCATGAGCGGGGGGCCCCTGGCACCTTGCGCCAACAGCCACTACACCGTGGGGCCGGTGAAGTTGTTGCTGCACGAGGCGCACCTGCCAGACCTGGATGAACTGGCGGCTCGCATCGCGCAGGCGCGGTCCTGGGGGCGCACAGTGGCGTTCCACTGCGCCACGGCGGCTGAACTCGCATTCGCGCTGGCGGCACTGGATGTGGGCGGCGTACGCCGCGGTGACCGCATCGAGCATGGGTCTGTGATCGACGCGTCGGTCATTCCGGAGCTGGCTGCACGCGGGCTGACCGTCGTCACACAGCCCGCCTTCATCGAGGAGCGGGGGGACCGGTACCTCGCGACGGTCGACCCCGGCGACATCGACAACCTTTATCGCTGCGGCAGCCTGCTGCAGGCGGGCGTGCGCGTGGCAGGCAGCACCGATGCACCGTACGGCGACGCGGACCCGTGGGCCGCCATGCGGTCGGCCTGCGCGCGGCGCACGCGGGCGGGTCGCCCCATCGGCCGCCAGGAGGCGGTGTCCGCGGCGCAGGCGCTGGCCCTGTTCATGGGACCAGCCGACGATCCCGCAGGGACTGCACGGCGGGTCGCGCCCGGCGCAAGAGCCGACCTGTGCCTGCTGGCATCCCCACTCGAGTCCGCCTTGCGCCAATTGCACGCCGACTGCGTCGCCGCCACGATCATCGACGGCGAAGTGGCCTACCTCCGGGATCCCGACCAGGCCAGTTTCGCCGTGGCGCACCAGGCATGAAGCGGCCGAACATCCAGGGCCAACGCCTCACCTCACGGCTCAGGCCTGCGGCTCAGTGAGCCGCCGCACGATCTCGCGCCGCACCACTTTCCCGGCATCGTTGGTCGGCAACTCAGGCCACAGCCAGATCTGGTCGGGCGTCATCGAGCTGCGCAAGCGGCTGCGGCACCAGTCCTTCAGGGCCTCCGGGTCGATGGCCTTGCCCTGCGGCACGACGACGGCGGCAAGCTTCTGCCCCCACTCCTCGTCCGGCAAGCCGACCACGGCGGCATCAGCGACGCCGGGCGCCTCGAGCAGTACTTCCTCGATCATGGCCGGTGCGATGTTCTCCCCGCCACGGATGATGGTGTCGTCGCCCCGGCCCAGGACGAACAGGTAGCCGCCGGCGTCCAGGTAACCAAGGTCCCGGGTGGGAAACCAGCGGTCGGCGGCCGCCTGGCGGCCGATGTACTCTCCCGACACCTGGTCCCCCCGCAAGAAGATCTCACCCTGCTCGCCGATGCCGGCAACGGCGCCATCGGGTCGCCGGACTTGCACCTCCACGCCCGGCACCGGTCGCCCCACGGAGGCGATGCGTGCGCGAACGGCCTCGTCGGTGGAGTGCATGGCCGCGCGGTAACTCGCAGGGTCCATCACCGACACCGTTGAACTGGTCTCGGTCAGCCCGTACCCGTTCACAAGCCCGACGTGGGGCCAGAGTTCCATCACGCGCCGAGCGACCGGCACCGGAAGCATCGCGCCCCCCGACGCCAGGCTCGCGAGGCTGGAGAAAGCGGGGGGGTGCGGCCGGGAGGCAACCCAGGCAAGCAGCCGCGCCAGCATGGTGGGCACGACGGTGGCGTGCGTCACCGATTCGGACTCCACCATGGCGCTCCACTGCGCGGCATCGAACCTGGGCAGCAACACCACGCGCCGACCGGTGTACAGGTTTGACAGCAGGCTCATCAGGCCGGCGATGTGGTACGGCGGCAGGCAGGCCAGGGCCGCCTCCTCGGGCCCGCTGCTGCCGAACTCGGTGTTCTCCAGGACGTAGCGGACCAGGTTCGCGTGGCGCAGCACGGCGGCCTTGGGCTCGGACGTGGTGCCGCTGGTGTAGATCAGGGCCGCGATTGCGCTTTCGTCACCCTCCCCTTGGACGACGGGAACCGGGCCACTGCCGATGCGCGCCTGCCAGTCGGCCACATCCAGGGTGGCGTGACCGGCCGCGGGCCCGATCACCAGCGCGCCCGGGTGCTTGGCGAGCAGGCGTGCAATCGATTCCGGGGCGAGCCGGTAATTCAGCGGGATGTACGGGATGCCCGCCATCGCGGCGGCGAACAACGTGACGGGGGTCGCCGTCGAGGCTTCGGCCAGGGTCACGATGGCCGATGCGCCGCGCGCGCGCGCGAACGCCGCGCCGCGCGCGGCTTGCGCCTGAAGCTCGGCATATGTGAGTCGCGAGGCCGCGTCGCAGTAGCCCACCCGGTCCCCGTGGGCACTGGCCGCCATTTCGAGCAGCATCTCGATCCGCATAGCACCTGATCCTTTTTCGACTTCACTGCGGCGATGAGGGCTCATCGCATGAAGTACATGCAAACTTGGCGTCGCAGCCTCCCACGCGGGGTGAGGCGCCGCTACGCCCGTGGTCATTCCGTGATCGATCGGTAGATCTTGAACTCCAGCGGCCCATCGACCAGGCCGTCCTTGTCCCACCGCTCGCGGTACGTGGCGAAATGAGGCGACTTCACGTGAGCGTCGAGTGCGGCTGCATCGACATACATTTCGTAGAACATGAACAGATCGGGGTCTTTCCTGGCGCGGTGCACCCGGTAGACGAGGCAGCCAGGCTCCTGCCTGCGAACGACGCCAGCTTGCTCGACCAGCAGCGCCTCGAGTTCGTCACCGCGCCCCTTGGCCGCCCGGAGGGTGGCCACGATGGTCAGCACGTCGGTCATGCGTCGCCTCCCTTCCAAAGGGAACTCGCCAGCCCGGCTTCAAGGGCCTGCCCGGCGCGGACGGCGGCGACAAGGATTGCAGATGGTTGGAGCATGCAGGTCGCTCAAATACAAGGGATGCCCAGACGATATCCGCAGTTGTTTCCACCCCTGCGCCGCCTGCCGTCGGCGTGTCACCTTGCGATACGCCGGCGCCGTCGACCACGAGGATGTCACCTTGCGAAACGCTGCTTTCGCGCGAGAGCGCGCAAGTGATATCCAGGGTCCTGCGCAGCGCAAACTCCCGGCATGTCCCGGCAGGGACGTTGGAGGAATTGGTTTTGACGAAGGTAATGGAAGGCGTGCGCGTCCTCGAGATCGCGGAATATGCGGCGGCGCCTGCAGCGGCGGCGGTGCTGGCCGATTGGGGCGCCGACGTGGTCAAGATCGAACGCCCCGGGCGGGGTGATGCCATGCGGGGAATCAACGCCTTCGGGGTGGCTCCGGGGGTCGGCGGTTTTGACGCGCTATGGGAGCCGTTCAATCGCGGCAAACGCTCGGTCGGGCTCGACCTGTCAAATCCCCGCAGCGCCGACGCATTGCGGCGATTGATCGCCGGCGCGGACGTGTTCATGACCAACTTCCTGCCGGCTGCCCGGCGCAAGCTCGGCATCGACGTCGAGCAGGTGCGCGCGATCAACCCGCGCATCATCTATGCCCGCGTCTCGGCCCACGGCACCAAGGGCCCGGAAGCGGACAAGGGCGGTTTCGATGGCCTGGCTTACTGGCAACGCAGTGGCGCGGGTATGCAGGCAACGCCGGCGCTCGCCGACGAGCTCGTCACGCTGCCCGGGCCCGCCTTCGGTGACTCGCAGACCGGGATGGCCCTGGCCGGCGGCATCTCCGCGGCGCTGTTCCACCGGGAGCGGACCGGGCAGGGCAGCGTGGTCGACATCTCCCTGCTGTCGGCCGGCCTCTGGGCCATGCATGCGTCCTTCTATGGCGCCAACCTGACCGGCCGCAAGCTGCTTCCGCAGGCCAACCGGAAGGCCGCGCTCAGCCCGACGTCGAACAACTACGGGACCAAGGACGGCCGCCGCATCGCGCTGTCGATGATCCAGAGCGACCGGTACTGGGTGGACCTGTGCCGGCTGGTCGGGCGCGAGGACCTGGCAGCCGATCCGCGGTTCAAGGACATCCACGCGCGCGCCGAGAACAACGTGGCATGCATCGCCGAACTGGACGCGATCTTCGCGCAGCGCACCTTCGAGGAATGGTGCGCGTTGCTCGGCCAGCAACAGGGCCAGTGGGCGCCGGTCAACGTGGTCACCGATGCCAACCACGATCCGCAGGTGCAGGCCAACGGCTATGTGGCGGATGTGGATTACGGTGACGGCCGCTCGACCCGGTTCGTCACGGCGCCGGTCCAGTTCGACGAGGAGCCCATGCAGCTCGCGCCCGCGCCCGCGCTGGGCCAACACACGGAGGAGGTCCTCCTGGAGCTTGGCGTCGGCTGGCCGGAACTGGCCGAGCTGAAGGATGACGGCGCGATTTCCTGATCTCGCCACCGACCTGTACCAGGAGCCGGCACTGCAGGCGGCAGTCGCAGGCCCTGACGTGCGCCCTCACACCCGGCGTTAGACTCAAGCATGGACGAAAAAACACCGGTCGGCCCGGGGCGCACGGGCACGCAAAGCATCGAGCGAACTGTCCTGCTGATGAAGACGGTTGCCGAACGGGGCAGTACCGGCTGGCAGCTGGCCGACCTGGCGCGCCGGTGCGAGATGGACAAGAGCACGGCGCACCGGATCCTGAACTGCCTCGTGCGCGAGCGCCTGGTGGAACAGCGTCCCGGCGGGCGCTACCTGCCGGGCCAAGTCATGTTCGAGCTGGGCCTGGGAATGCGCGGGCACCAGCGCTTTCGGGTTGCGGCGGAAGAGCGCCTCACCGTACTGGCCGAGCGCACGGGCTTGACCGCGGCGCTCTATCTGCGCAGCGGTGACGAGGTCGTGTGCGCCTTTTCCGTGGGTCAGGCGGCCACCCACAATACGGTGAACATGAGCGTAGGGCATCGGCGCCCTTTGCTGGGCAGGGTTCCGGGCATTGCGATCTTGCTCGCCCTGCCGGAAGAGGAGGTCCAGGACATCCTCAAGCGCAATGCCACCGTGTTCGAGCGCGAGGCCGATGCCCGCCTGCCCGCCTACCTGGAGATGTACCGCGACTCCGTGGCGGCCGGCCTGGCACTGCACGAAGGCCATTGGCTGCCACTTGTGAACGCTTACGGCATGGCGATACTCGACAGCAAAGGCCAGGCCTTTGCCGCCCTGGTGCTGTCGGGTGCGTCCGACGAGTTGCCTCTCACGCGCCGTCCCGCGATCGAGGCGATCCTCCGGGATGAGGCAGGCTGCCTGTCAGCGCAATCCGCCACGTAGGTGGCGATCGCTTCCAGAAACCAGCCGGCCCAGGCAACGCGACGCCTACGCGTAGCGTTGGTCCTGGCGTCCTGATCAGGCCATTCGGCCGAACCTGGTGCGGGACCGCAGCCAGGTCGCGGTACCGGGCGCGACACTGCTCGTCGGCTGGTACGAACGTTCTTGCGGCACCCCACCCGCTCCAGCGACGTTCCACGTTGTGGCATCCCGCCCGCCGCAGGTATGTATCTGACGGTAGCCTGGTCACAAAATGCCGCGTCACCCCTGAGCATGTGGCAGCTGTGCTGCCACCGAAACCCTGCCTTGAAAGGACGCCTGTGAAACTGGAAGACATGATCCTCGTCAGCGTGGACGACCACCTGTGCGAGCCGCCGGACCTGTTCAAGTACCACATGCCGGAGAAGTACCGCGACCGCGCGCCCAGGATCGTGACGACGCGATACGGCCAGGCGTGGGAAGTCGAAGGTGTCAAGGTCAACGGGCTGGGCCTGAATGCCGTCGTCGGCCGCCCCCGCAGCGAATACGGCGTCGAGCCGACGGCATTCGACCAGATGCGCAAGGGCACCTATGACATCCACGCGCGGATCGATGACATGAACGCCAACGGCGTGCTCGGGTCGATGTGCTTCCCCCAGTTTCCCGGTTTCGCCGGCGGCCGCTTCCAGAGCATGAAGGACAAGGACCTGGCACTGGCCACGATCCGCGCCTACAACGACTGGCATGTCCACGAGTGGGCGGGCGCCTATCCGGGACGGTTCATCCCGGTGGCCCTGCTGCCGCTGTGGGACATCCAGCTGTGCATCGAGGAATTGAAGCGCATGATCGCCCTCGGCGTGCGGGCAATCTCGTTTCCCGACAACCCGGCCGGCACGGCCTACCTGGCGGGTCGCCTCACCCTGCCCAGCATCCACGATCCGTACTGGGAGCCGCTGTGGAGCCTGTGCAATGACGAGCATGTCGTGATCTGCTGCCACATCGGCTCCGGGAACATGGCGCCGCATGCGTCGGACCTGTCGCCGATTGCGGCATGGATCACCACGATGCAATTGTCCGTCGCCAACTCGGCCGCCGACTGGACCTTCGCCGCGTTCTGGAAGCGTTATCCGAAACTGCGGATGGCGCTGTCCGAAGGCAGCATCGGCTGGATCCCGTACTTCCTGGAGCGCGCCGACTGCGTCGTTCGCCACCACGGCGCCTGGACCAACCTGGACCTGGGAGGCATGCTGCCGAGCGAGATCTTCCGCAAGCACATCATCAACTGCTTCATCGAGGACAACTTCGGCCTCAAGAACCGGCACGACATCGGCATCGAGAACATCACCTGGGAATGCGATTACCCGCACTCGGACTGCACCTGGCCGAACTCGCCGGAAACGCTGTGGCGGGGCATCCAGGGCCTGCCGGACCAGGAAATCCACCAGATCACGCACCTCAATGTGATGCGGGACTTCTCGTTCAACCCGTTCAGCATGCTCAAGCGCGAGGATTGCACTGTCGGTGCGCTGCGGGCGCAGGCAGCGATCAAGGGAGTGGACACCTCCGAACGCTCCATCCCTGGAGGGCTGCAGCCGAAATACGAACCGGGCAAGCCGGTAACGTCCGGCGCCGTGCAGAAGATGCTCGCCACCGTCTGACGCCAACAGCCCACCATGCCACTCGATTCCTCGACCAGCCTCGTCATTCCATCCCTAAGCTGACCCACTTCCGAAAGGACCCCTCATGAGCAGTACCCGATTCACGCCCCGCCGCGGCGCCTTGCGGTTGATCCTGGCTGCCACCGGCCTCGCCCTTTCACTCGCCGCCCAGGCGCAGGACTTTCCCTCGCGTCCGATCCGCATCATCGTTCCGGCGGTGGCCGGAGGTGGCACGGACCTGACGACGCGAATGCTCGCGCAGAGATGGTCCGAGAAGATCAAGCAGCCCGTGGTGGTGGACAACGTCCCCGGCGCCGGCGGGAACATCGGGGGCCAGCAGGCGGTCAGGGCCAAGCCGGACGGCTACACGCTGTTGATGAGTGCAATCGGAACGCACATCATCAATCCCAGCATCTACAAGAACATGGGTTACAACCCGCAGACGGACCTTGAACCGGTTGCGCCAGCCCTTTCTTTCACTTATCTGATCGTCTCCCATCCGTCACTGCCGGTGAACAACGGGCGCGAGTTGATCGAGTATGCGAAGAAGAACCCGAAGAAGATCAACATGGGATCGAGTGGCATTGGGTCCGGCGGGCACATCGCCGGGGAAATGTTCCAGAAGCAGTTCGGCGTTGAATTCACCCACGTGCCCTACAGGGGCTCGGTCGTCACCGACCTGCTGGCGGGCAACATCAACCTGGCGCTCGACGGATTCCTTGTCATGGGCCCGCATATCAAGGCAGGCAAGGTGAAGGGAATTGCGCTCCTGGGCGACACGCGCAATCCCAGCTTCCCTGACGTACCGACCATGACCGAACTGGGCTTGCCGCTGACGCTCAGCGGCTGGGTCGGGCTCTTCGCTCCCGCTGGCGTGCCGGCGCCTGTCATGCAGAAACTCCGGGAGTCGGTGACCGAGATCCTGACCTCGAAGGAATACCAGGACAGGGTGCTCGCCTCCGGCTTCGAGATTCCGCCCGCCGCGGCGTTCAAGGATTTCAAGGGGTACGTTGCCGACGAGTACAAGCGCTGGACGCCGGTGGTGAAAGGCCTCGGCCTGCAGCTCGACTGAGGGCAGGACTTCGCGTGAAGACGACTGGACGCTGAATGGCGACACTTGAATCGTTCGATGACCTCCGGCTGGAGGTGCCATCCGGGCCGTGGACGGGCCCCGTGCCAGTCGCCGACATCGACTCGGCGGCGTTCTGGGACGGGCTGCGCAACCACCGGCTGGTCATCATGCGGTGTGATGACTGCGGCCGTTGGACCCACCCGCCGCTGGCGGGTTGCCCCAAGTGCCTGTCGCCCCGAGTGTCCCCCCGGCAAGTGAGCGGACGGGGCAAGGTGTACTCGTACACGGTCGTCAACCGGGAGTTCGCCCCTGGCATCAAGCCGCCCTACGTGGCGGCCTACGTCGACCTCGACGAGCAGGAGGCGCTGCGCCTGCTCACCAACCTCGTCAACGTGCGGGTCGGCGACATCCGGATCGGCATGGCCGTGCAGGTCCTCTTCCATGACATAGGCGACGCCACCCTCGCGTTCTTCGAGCCAGCGCCCGAGGTGCAGTCATGACGAGTCGCCGCAACAGCATCCGCCGTAAGGTCGTCGCCGCCGGTGTCGGCTACTCGCAGATCGGCCGCAGTACAGGCCGCAGCGAAGGCTCCCTCGCCCTGGAGGCCTGTCGCAACGCCATCGCCGACGCGGGCCTTTCGGTGGACGACATCGACGGCCTGGCCGTGTGGCCTGACCGCGTCTCGAGCGTGTTCGAGGGGCCTTCGATCGCCTACATGCAACGAGCCCTGGGCCTCCAACGCATGCGCTATTGGCAAGCCTTCGGGTCCGGGCCGGCACAGCTCTCGTCCGTCGTCGGGGCCATCTACGCCATCGCCTCGGGCGCGGCGGAAACGGTGATCTGCTACCGGGCTCACCTGCGGCAGGAGCAGCGCTTCTATGTGCCCGGCTCGACGGGCTCAGGGGGGCTCCTGGCGTCGGGTGACCAGGCATTCAAGGCGCCGTACGGCGTGCCAGCAGGAAGCCCGCGGTTCGCCATGTGGGCCCAACGCCACGCCCACGAATACGGCACGACGGACGCGCATCGTGCCGCGCTGGTCCTCACGTGCCGGGCGCATGCACAACTGAACCCCCGTGCCGTCTGGTACGGAACGCCGCTCACCATGGACGAGTACCTCGCGGCGGACCTCATCTCCAGCCCGCTTCGGATCCTCGACTGCGACATGCCGGTCGACGGCGCGGTGGCGCTGATCTTCACCAGCAGCGATCGCGCCAACGATCTTCGGTCCAAGCCCGTCTATGTCGAATCGATCGGGCACGCCAGCGGGCCGACGATCGACTTCGACACGTGGCCGGACATGACACACATGGGCGGTCGCTACGCCGGTGAGGAAATGTGGGCGGGCACAGACCTGGGACCCAAGGACATCGACTTCGCCCAGATCTACGACGGCTTCTCCACTCTGGCGCTTTCGTGGATCGAGGACCTCGGGTTCACGAAGAAGGGAGAGGCCGGCGATTGGCTGCTCGAAGGGCGGGGCCGCCTCGGCGGCGAGATGCCCATCTGCACCGACGGCGGCCAGCTCGGCGCTGGCCGGCTCCATGGATTCGGCAAGGTGGCCGAAGCGGTGCAGCAACTTCGCGGTGAGTGCGGCGAGCGCCAGGTGCCAGGCGCGCAAGTCGGGCTCGCGTGCGCCGGAGGCGGCCCTGTCGCCACCTCGATGATCCTCACCGTCTGATCCAGGCGGTCGTGCTTTTTACCCATGAGAAAGTGACCCCATGACCAAGCCCCCGCGCGTTGTCATTGAGAAGGACGTGGACGTGCCGATGCGGGACGGGACCGTGCTGCGTGCCGACATCTACCGTCCGAGCACAGGGCAGCATCCGGTGCTCATCATGCGCACGCCCTACTCAAAGGACGTCCCGATGGGCCTGATGGTTGTCCTCAACTATGTCAGGGCGGCGGAGGCTGGCTATGCGGTCGTCGTACAGGACGTCCGTGGCCGTTTCCGTTCGGAGGGCAACTTCGTTCCCTTCGTCAACGAGGCCCAGGACGGGTATGACACCGTCGAGTGGGCGGCCGCGCAGGAGTGGTCCACCGGTCGGGTCGGTATGTTCGGCAGCTCCTACATGGCAGCGACACAGCTGCAGGCCGCGACCGCGGCACCGCCGCACCTGTGCGCCATCGCACCAATGGAAGGCAGCGGCGATTACTTCGAGGGGCGCAGCTACAAGGGCGGGACCTTCGAACTTGGCGCGCTCATGTCGATCTCCCTGTTCGCGCTCGGGGCAGGCACCATCCAGCGTGGCTTGTCCGGAGAGGAGTTCCGGCAGGTCTGGCGACAAACGCGCGCGATGCTCGACAACCTGCCTGCAGCCGCAGCGACTGCGCCGCTGACTGACCTGCGCAAGACTGTCCTGGGCGAATGGGCGCCGTTCTTCTTCGATTGGATGGAGCACGACGAGCAGGGGCCGTACTGGGAATCCTTCTCGGTGCTGTCCGGCCATCACAAGATCGCCGTTCCTGCGCTCCATCTGTCCAGCTGGTTCGACACCTACGTGGTCGGCGCCATCTCGAACTACCTTGGGATCCGGGCCAACGGAGCGACGCCCGCGGCCCGCGAGCATCAGTACCTGTGGCTGGGTCCATGGGGGCACTACATGCCGCGTACGGTCCTGAACGGAGCCGCCCGCTTGGGCGAAATAGACTTTGGCCTGAACGCGCTCATCGACCTAGACACCCTTCAGCTCGCGTGGTTTGACCACTGGCTCAAGGACGACACACGGGCCTGGCGGTTCAAGACCCACGTGCGCGTGTTCTGCCTCGGGGACAATGTGTGGCGCGACGAGCAGGAATGGCCCGTCAAGGCGGACGTGCAGTCGCTCTACCTGCAAGCCGCGGGCGGACTGGCCCCACATCCCGCGCCCGACTCCGAGCCCGACGCCTATCGCAGCGACCCAGCGGACCCCGTTCCGACGGTGGGCGGTGCGCACGTCATGCTTGAAAGCGCCTTCCCGCAGGGCCCGTGGGACCAGCGCTCGGTCGAAGGCCGCAAGGACGTCGTGGTGTACACGAGCGAGGTGCTCACCCAGGACGTGCTGGTCACCGGGCATGTCGCGCTCGACGCCTGGATCGCTTCGAGCGCGCCGTCGACCGACGTCGCCGTCACCCTGTCGGTCGTTCAAGCCGACGGTAAATCGATCGGCTTGCTGGACGGCATCCGTCGCGTGACCCTCACGGGTGATGACCCGACCCAGGTGACGGTGGATCTCGGCCCCATCTCGCGGAAGTTCAAGCCAGGCGAGAGGATCCGGTTGCGGGTCTGCGGGTCGAACTTCCCCCGCCACGACCTGAACCCGCACACCGGCGAACGAGCCTGGCAGGCGACGCATCGTGTCGCTGCCGAGGACCGGGTCTTCCACGACCAGGACCATCCGTCGGCGCTTCATCTTCCAATCGTCAGCGGCTCTCTTGCCTAGCCGATCGACTTCTCCCCGATGATTTCGTTGTCCCCTACCCCCTTCGCCATTCCCGGATCGGGAGCCCCGCGCGTCGTGATGATCACGGGCGCCGCTGGCCAACTTGGCCCGGCCGTGGCGGCCGCCTTCGCCGACGTGGGTGACCGGCTCATCCTGGTGGACCGGTCCAGCGAAGCCCTGGTCCATGTGTACGGTGCCCCGAGCCCGAAACACCGGCTGGTGGCCACCGACCTGCTGCATCCGGATTCGCTTGAGAACTCAATCGAACAGGTGCGGCTCGAGCTGGGGGGGATCGACGTCCTGTGTAACCTGGCCGGCGGCTTCACGATGGGCAGTCCCGTGCACGCCACGCCTGCCGCCGACTGGCAATTGATGCAGGATCTGAACGTGCGGACCCTGCTCCACGCGGTCAACTGTGTGGTTCCGGCCATGATCGAGCGCCGGTTTGGCAAGGTCATCAACGTCGGGGCCAACGCGGCCCAGCGAGGCCAAGCCCTGATGGGGGCCTATATTGCGTCCAAGTCGGAGGTGATGCGCCTGACGGAGAGCATGGCGGCTGAACTGCGCGAGCATGGGATCAACGTGAACTGCGTGATGCCCAGCATCATCGACACGCCGGCAAATCGCACGGCGATGCCTGACGCCGATCCTGCGAAGTGGGTGAGCCCGGAGGAGATCGCAGCAGTCGCCGTGTTCCTGGCATCGGCCTCAGCCAGCGCGGTGCACGGGGCTTGCATACCCGTCACGGGGCTGAGCTGATCTGCGCAATGGTCGAGACTGCGTTGGTTTCGGAGTTTAAGGAAAGAGGTTGTCGGGCATCCGGAGGCGGACCGAATTTCGGATTTTCAGAAATCTGATCCATGAAGGCCCACCGACCTGGCCTGGCCGGTGGCAGAGGTGTCCCCGCTGCGCACACCACGCCCGGTGCTGGTGGTACGCCACTTCGACCGTACAGTGCACCGAAGCGCGGACGTGGGCGGCATCCGCATCAACGGCCAGTGGCGGGTCTGTTTTTCCTGGCATGACGATGGAGCCCGCGCTTCTGGCTGAACCTGCAGACGGAGTACGGCATGCGTGTAGCCTCCCGGCCCCTGCAGGCGAAGATCGCCCCGCGGATCCGCGTGTTCCAGGCCCAGGCAGCCGCCTGAATCGGACCAATGCTCAAGCCGGCGGCTCACTCCCCGCCGCCGCCCTGCGCGCATACCCATAGCCCCCCAACGCCCCCGCCACACCCCCCAGCACGATCTGCAGCACGTCCTTCACCAACGCCTCCTTGCCCACGGAGATGCCATAGGCGGAGAACATCAGCAGCCCCACCACCAGCACCCC
>JACCDG011268585.1_pt1 | contig 15469 bp, 16 predicted proteins | sample 7442471 | NCBI WGS metagenome assembly JACCDG01 (sample SAMN15323444, study PRJNA562643) | freshwater metagenome | isolation source: river surface water | place: USA:Blue River Watershed | collected 2017-08-17
AATACGAATATCCATTTTTTTAAATTCATCATAGGTTACTGTTTCCATATGTACATAGTGTATCATTGTTACAAGAAAAAGAAAACATGCGCGGGCGTAGCCCGCGCATGTTTTCTTTTTCTTGTAACAATGATACACTATGTATATATGGAAACAGTAACCTATGATGAATTTAAAAAAATGGATATTCGTATTGGTACAATTCGTGAAATAGAACCAATACCAGATGCTGATAAATTATTAAAATTCCAAATTGATTTTGGGGAACTCGGAGTATTACAAATCCTCTCAGGGATCAAGGAATACTATCCTGATTTTGAGCAATTAGTCGGTAAACAGGCGCTCTATATTGTTAATTTAGAACCACGAACGATTCGAGGGTTTCAGTCTCACGGTATGCTATTGGCAGTAGGTGATGAACAACCAGTATTTTTGTCTCCTGAAATTCCTGTACCAGCAGGCAGTCGTGTTCGATAATTTTTGGTCCATTGTACCTTCACATATACTCATTATATGTCATTACTCACTCATGTATTACAGACAACGATTAAGCCAGATATCTATCTGGATATTAGTCGTACGTCAGAATTACATATGGTGATATATAATCATACTCGTGATACAAAAAAACGATTACAGATTGAAACCTATACACTACCTTTACAATCTTTAAATCTCAAGAAAAATGCACACCTGAAAAAAATACTCACCACAGGTAATGTATATGGTATTACCGATCCATCATGGATTACTCATTATATTGTTCCAGAACAATTAACAAAAACCTATGCTGAAAAATCAGGGATTGAATTTCTCATTCATCAAGAAAAACTAGCAGCATCACCTACAAATGATTTTTATCTTACGACCAGTTTTCGTATGGATTTGATTAATCAATCTGTAGAACGATTTGCACAAATGGGAATATCGATTCATCATATTATATCTCCCACACAGATCGGAAAACAAATGACAGATGAAACAAGTCACTACAGTGTATGGATTGATGAGCAACATAGTTGGGTTTGTTGGCATCGAGAGAATCAAGTCCTCTATAGCAAGGGATTTTCTATCGGCAGTAATGATCTCATAACAGCCATTAGTGATAAGGTTTCACTAGATACAGATCAAGCTAAAAAAATACTCCAAAAATATGGTGTTTCAAAACATCATCCAGAACCTGGTATGACAGCACGACTCTATGCACTCCTGCAACCCATTGCCAGTATGATATCAGTTTGGGAAAATGATCATAAAGACTATGCATATTTAAAACATGAATATCAAAACCCAACAACATTACATCTGTATGGTCCGGGAGCAGACATCGTGGGTATTGAACAGTTTTTTACACTAACTACTGGTAAGATTACTGAAAACAAACATGATAGTTTTTTAAATAGAGTAGTCAATCAAGAAAAAACAAAAAAATCTCTCACTGACTATGCGTCATTAATTTATACAATGAATTAATGAATCAAGATCAAACTCAAGGTATATAATGAGTCGTGATAGAGTTTATCTATAATGTCACTCGCGAGCGACGTTATCCACAGGTTTGTTGTTTATAATCTGAAATTCCTTGACTTTTAAAATGGTTGTGATATACTGTGTTTGTGAGTGGAGCTTCCAATAATGTAATCTTCACGAAAACAACAAATGTTCGCAAAAACCCCAGCTTTTAGCTGGGGTTTTTGTTTATATATGATGATATAAAAAATTTAATAAAAGTTCTCATAGCTACCGTTCTTACTGCGGGGCGTCTATCTATATCATGTGCATAAAATGCACCCTATAAGATATCCGCTAGTCCTCGTTTCGAACTGGTAGCTATGAGGACTTTTATTAGGCGAAATTATGCGACTATTAAGATGTACTATTTTCTGATATACTATCGATTATATGAAAGACAAGAAACTGGCATTTGTAGATATTGAAACATCAGGATTGCGTCCTGATAAACACGAAATATTAGAAATCGGATGTCTCATAGCTCGCCCTGATGGACGAGGTGGGTATGAAATCACCGAAGAGTTTGAATGTAAAGTAAAACCAGAACATATTGAAACCGCAGAACAGGCAGCACTCCGTATCAATGGATATAACGAAGCGGACTGGGTCTTTGCTCATACTCAAACAGAAGCTCTGACTATGCTCTCTACAAAATGCAAAGATTGTGTACTAATTGGACAAAACATATCATTTGATTATTCGTTTCTCTCGTATGCGTTTGGGACTTATGGTGTACCTGATCCATTTTTCTATGCAAAATTAGATACTGTTTCATTGGCATTTTTACGATTTCGGAATAATCCTGAAATGGATAATTTCACACTCAGATCATTATGCGACTATCTCAATATTAAAAACGATAAAGCCCACACTGCACTGGCTGATGTACGGGCAACGTATCAAGTATTCCTGAAATTAATGCAAAATAAAGCACTCTAAAATAAGCAAGTATTCTAGTATTGGAATACTTGCTTATTTTTACATGATATGGTATAGTTTTTTTGAATTTTAAATTTTAATAAACATGAAAAAACAGAGAGTAAATAAAATAAAAAACTCTCTAACCTCTGAACAATTTTACAGAGATATCCTTAGAGAGATAAATAAAGAAAATGATAAAATGGTACAAAGTATGGAATTTGTTTTAAAAGAAAAAACAAATCATTATGCAAATATTGTTTTATGTTTTAGTATCTTACAAAACATATTCAAGGTATATTTACATATTAGAGATGGGGTTACCTCGATGAAGCAAAATAATCAATCATCCAGGAGTATTGATTTTCGGATGTCATCAGATACCTCATTTAAGGTAATCAAAAAAATCATATCCAAAGAAATTAATTCTCGATATGTTGGATTTTCACAAGAAATGAAAGTTATTAATTTTTTGAAAATTTTAAAAAAGGAAAATCAAATTACAGATTTTGAAAAAACTAATGAAATCGAAGACAGAGCCGGGTATGATGTAAAGGTTTTGTATAAAGATATTTGGATACCCCTGGATATTACAACTAATGTAATCCAAAAAGAAAAAACAAGATTATTAGAACAAGGTAAATCAGAACAGGTAGAGTCATTACAAAAATCTGAAAAAATTAAACAGAAATATCATAAACTACCTAAGAAACTTACCTATGATCCAAATTCGCTTAGGTTCCAAATACCACTTTTGGAATTACGATTAAAAGAAGGATATGATAGAGAAGAACAAAATTTTTTCTTTTTTAAAACATTGAATGAATTTTTGAAAAAACCAAATGCAAAAACCTTCTTATCAGATTATGAGCGTGAGTACACACAAGTCTATCAAGATTTGGTTAGAAAAACCGATACAGTACAACCAGAAACTATTTCAGAAATAGTTTCTGAAAATGAGAAACCTAATTTAGGTACAATACAAAAAAATCCATCAGTTGATCGAAAAAATATCACTGGGATTATTAAAAAATTGAATACTTTTATCAACAAGAAAAAAGTAGTACATAAATAATACAGGAGTATGATATCGTTCATACTCCTTTTTTTATATCTAAAATATGGTATGGTATCTGATAATGATAGATTGGATCAAGAAAATCATAGCCAAAAAGCCTGGTTTAGGAAAACGGGTTTTTGTGGGTATATCAGGTGGTGTGGATTCCTCGGTTTCTGCTGCACTATTAATTGATGCAGGCTATGACGTAACAGGTGTATTTATCCGTACATGGACTCCGGAATGGTTGCCATGTACTTGGCGTGATGAGCGTCGTGATGCAATGCGTGTGTGCGCTCACTTGAATATTCCTTTTGTGGAACTTGATTTAGAGGATGCATATAAAACAGGAGTAGCTGATTATATGATAGCAGAATATACAGCAGGGCGAACACCAAACCCTGATGTAATGTGTAATAAAATGGTAAAATTCGGAGGGTTTTTAGATTGGGCATTATCTCACGGTGCGGATTACATTGCGACAGGGCATTATGCACAAAATAAACACAATCATCTGATACAAGGAAACGATCAATCAAAAGATCAGTCATATTTTCTCTGGACACTCACACAAGAGCAATTATCTCATACATTATTCCCGATCGGACATCTCCCAAAAAGTACTGTGAGAAAACTTGCTAAAAAATATAATCTCCCAACAGCAGTGAAAAAAGATTCTCAGGGCATCTGTTTTATTGGTGAAATAGATATGAAGCAATTTTTAGAACATTATATAACACCCAAACCAGGTAATGTTATTACTGTAGATGATAAAATCATCGGACATCATAATGGAGCGTTGTTTTACACATTGGGCGAGCGTCATGGATTTGTAATCACTGACAAAGGTACTCATGATAAACCATATTATGTGATCGCAAAGGACTTGGTACACAATACGATAACCGTTTCACAAGATCCACAATCTGAAGCAATACGTACGAGTCTCTATACATTGGTTGATACTTATTTTAGAAAATTAGATACACAGAAAATGTATACAGCACAAATCAGATATCATGGCGCATATAAACAATGCAGTATTATAAATAATGGAGAACAGTATACTGTTCAATTTTCTGATACAGATTACAGTATTACCAGTGGTCAATCAGTTGTTTTTTATGATGGTGATATCTGTATCGGTGGTGGAATTATCAAATAAATCATATGAAAAAAATCATCACAGGAATTGTTATAGTATTTGCAATCATCGGTGTTTTATTTACCGGTGTTTTTGTGGCGATGCAGTTTGGATTATTAAATGTTAGAGGAACGGTAAAAGAACGAAACAGTTTATTTCCTAAACAATTAAAACCAGTACAAGCCTCTGCATCTACCAATAGTGAACCTTGGGCTAGTTCTCCTGATTGGGGTATTATGAAGGTTGCCTTTAGCAGAGATCGTGAAATCATTATGCGAGCATCCAGAGATTCTGGTGTACCACCACGGATATTGCTCGGTGGGATTATTGGTGAACAATTTAGATTTTTTTCTAATTATTCACGCGAAACATTTAAAAACTATTTTGAACCATTAAAAATATTGGCCTCATTGTCTAAATTTTCATACGGTATTGCAGGACTGAAACCAGATACAGTTGAACGTATTGATAAAAATTTATTAGACGCTACATCACCATTTTATCTGGGCAAAAATATGGAAAGTCTTATTACGTATCCAGAAAACAGTGATCATACAAAAATCCGTTTTGACAGAATTACTGATACCAAAGATTCATATTATTCATATTTGTATGTTGGATTATATATGAGACAAATTAGTAAACAATGGGAACGTGCAGGATATGATATCAGCGACAATGCAGGAGTACTGGCGACATTATATAATCTCGGATTTCATTATTCTAAACCCAATGCCAATCCTCAGATTGGTGGAGCGCCGATTATCGTTGGTGGGGTGACCTATAATTTCGGACAATTAGCAGATGAATTTTATTATTCAGATGAATTAACAGATGTGTTTCCTAAATAATTATTTTAGGATATAATTAATGGTATGGAACAAACATTTATTCAAATCATTCCCACACATTTCGCAGAGTTTTGTGTATTGATGGTTCTTTCATTATTATTCGGATTGTTACTAGGACTCGAGAGAGCAGCTGCACATAAAACAGCAGGGATGCGTACCTATGCATTGGTTTCTATGTCAGCTACATTTTTTGTACTCATTGCTCGCAGTGTAATGGAAGTCTTGCAAATCTCAGGCAGTACAGCAGTATTGCAATTCTCGGCAGCACTCATCACCGGGATTGGATTTCTCGGAGCGGGACTGATATTTCACAAAGACGGTAATCATATCCAAAACGTCACCACAGCAGCAGGATTATGGATGTGCGCTGCGATTGGTATGGCAACAGGATTTGGATTGATCTGGTATGGAGCAATCGCAACATTGTTTACCTTTATCACATTGAAAATTCTGTCTCGTGTAGAGATGAATATCAGATTACGATTTTTCCCAGACAATGGGTCTACTAATGAGGTGGTCGACAAGGATAAATAATTTTTTTATTTTTTAATAACCGAGGGAAAGGCGTAGCCTTTCCCTCGGTTATTGTTTTGTGTATACTTGGTTTATATGAAAACAAATTGGAATTTAAAACTACTCTATAAAAATCTAAAGGATCCACAGATTATGCAGGATGTGATTGTAATTGAAAAAGCTTGTAATAGTTTTGCAAAAAAATGGAGTACTCGTACTGATTATCATCATACAGACACAGTGTTACTGCAGGTATTATCAGAATATGAACAAGTGTTACATCTCACAGAATCATCAAAACCTGCAATCTATATGCATTTGAATCGTGATATTTCAGGAAACAATAAAACCATCGATGCATCTATTAATCTCATAGACAAGAAAATCACCGATGCACAAAATCAGATTATATTTTTCGAATTAGGATTATCAAAAATCGATGAAGCATTGAAAAAAAATATCGTGACAGACGATAGATTTATTCCTTATCGATATTACCTACAACATATATGGCGTGAATCATATCATCGATTATCTGAACAATCAGAACAAATTATTGCAAGTAAGGCAAAGCCTGCATACGATATGTGGGTTTCTGGTACACAAAAATTACTGGCCAGTAAAACAGTTCGTTTTAAAAATCAAACCTTGCCAATCCATAAAGCATTAGGAACATTAGTTACCTTGAAATCTGCTGATAGAAAAAAACTCCATGCACTCATCATTACAGAATTAAAATCAATGAGTCAGTTTGCTGAACTTGAACTCAATGCAGTAATTACTAATAAAAAAATAGATGATGATATACGCAGATTTAAACATTCCTATAGCGCTACTGTATTAGAATATGAAAATGATGAGTGTACTATAAAAACCTTGATGGATACGATACATCAACATCAATTCATAGCGCATAAATTATATAAATTAAAGGCCAAGTTAATAGGTGTTAAAAAATTGGATTATACTGATATGGCAATAACATTGTCTACTAAAAAACAAACATTTAGTTTTCCTGATGCAGTAGAATTAGTATATCAATCGTTTTATGAAATAGATCCAGCATATGCAACTATCTTTAAACAGTTTGTTGATAATGGTCATATAGATGTATATCCTGCTACAGGTAAAACAGGAGGAGGATATTGTTGGGGAGGTCACCAGAGACCTACATATATTTTATTAAACTGGACGGATGATTTACGATCGGTTACAACATTAGCTCATGAGATGGGACATGCACTACATAGTGAATTTTCTAAAAAACAAAATGTATTTCACGAACAGTATTCTACAGCTTGTGCAGAAATAGCCAGTACATTGTTTGAAAATTTTGTTTTTGAGAAACTCTTGGATAAGTTATCTCCAATAGATAGTCTTTACGTTAGATTTAATCGATTACAAGAAACTGTTGCTACTGTATTTAGACAATCAGCATATTTTCAGTTTGAATTAGATATACATACTGCAATGGCAGAACGTGGATATGTTACCGCAGAACAGTTTGCAGGTATGATGCAACAGAGAATACAAGAACATTTAGGAACGGCAATTTCTGTTACTACAGATGATGGATATCTCTGGGTGCGACATATGCATGCACGATGGTTTTTCTATGTATACAGTTATTCATTTGGATCATTAATCAGTAATGCAATGTATGCTCGTTATAAAAATGATCACAGCTTTATAACCAGTATTAATGAATTCCTCCAATCTGGAGGTTCAGATACTCCTGAAAATATTCTTAAAAAATTAGGAATTGATGTATATGCAAAAAACTTTTGGGTGGATAGTTTATTATTGATTCATACAGAAATGGAACTATTAGAGCGAGATATGAAAAAACAAGGATTGTTATAATTTTAACACAATAACAACAGGGGAAATGCTTCGCATTTCCCCTGTTGTTATTGTGTTTTGAATTTTATGTCTTTTCGTATACTATAGAATCATTATGGCGCACATGATACATACAACACGGGGATATATATTAGAGGTTTTTGGAGTAGGTGAAGCCGACAGAGATATCATCATCGCTACAGAATCTCATGGAATACTCCGTGCCAGATTAGCAGGGAATAGGAATATTACCTCTAAAATGCGTATGCACGTAGAGCGTTTTGCAGAAATTACTGTTTCATTGGTCGAGGGTCGCATCTGGCGTGTTACAGGATTATCTAAAAACACTACGCATCCGTTTTGGGAATCAGATGTATTAATTACCGTAATGCATCGTATTTCTAAAATGATTATAAAACTCCATCAAGGTCAGCAAGCCGATGCACATATCGTAGAATTATTTGACTTAATTATTACTACTGATCGTGCACTCTTGGAACATAATGTACAGAGTTTTGAAATATGGTGTATGATTTCGGTACTGCGAATCTATGGATACTGGGATGATGAATCGTTTATTATTGCAGAGATTATTAATCTGGACGTACTGCATTACATAGAACAACATAAAAAACAATTAATCAGTCAAATCAATACCGCACTTCACGATTCACAACTTGTTCATACGAGATAAACAATGCTATACTGTACCTATGTCACTGGAACGCATTAGAGCAGCAGAAAACCAATTAGATGCAGGTATGACACCAGATCGTCGTGATTCTATTTTACACGATCGAAAACCTGTATCGTTTTCTGATACGTGGAATAAACCACCGACAGTAGGTAGTAATCCATTAGGGCAGGCTTCAAAAAAGTCTGGTTTTAATGTGTTCAAGTTATTTTTTATTATTGCAGTAATGGTATTTGTTAGTGGACTTGGATTATTTATTTTTTCTACACTGACGAATCAATCATCTATTTCAGAACGTAATATACAGATGTCCATTGATACAAAAAACAGTGTCGATGGTGGCGAGGAATTTCCTGTGACCGTGACTATTGTTAATAAAAACAAGGTAGCACTCGAACTGGCAAGTGTTAAGCTGGATTATTCTACACCAGAGAGTACACTGCCATTATTTATAGAGAAAAAAATCGACACACTATTACCAGGTGAAACACGAATCGTTGATTTTTCACTGAATTTGTATGGAACCGCTAATTCAAAACGTAATTTAATTGCGACACTTGAATATACTCCTGCCGATTCTAATATTACCCTGACTAATGAAACCAGTCATGAATTATTACTCCGTAACAGTCCTGTGCGTATTACTATGTCTGTACCAGAGAAAACATTTCTCGGTCAGCAAGTCAGTTTCGATATAGTAATTAATTCAGATGTAACCACAACAGTACCTGATGCAGTATTGGAATTACAGTATCCTACAGGATTTAGATTTATTAACAGTAATCCAATACCTGATCGATCTAAAAATATTTATAAACTGGGAGATCTCACAACAGGTTCTACTAAAACAATTACTATTACAGGAACATTGACCGGTATCGTACAAGATCAAAAACCTTTTACTGCTCGTATTGGTACATCAGTACCTACAGATTTACTAACATTAGGTTCTATTTACAGCGTATCAACAGCAGTTACTACACTGTATGAACCATTTTTATCTGTGGCTATTATTCCTGATGCTACATTATTGGGTAATGATTATATTATTAATGCAGGATCTAATACCGATGTTCGTGTTGTCTGGAAAAATACACTGGGCGTACCACTACAAAACGGAATTATTAAAATACATCTCTCTGGTAATGCATTAATTCCAGACAAGACGAGAACGGGAACAGGATTTTATGATAGAGAGGCAGGAACAATTACATGGTCAGAAACAGAAAACCAAAGTCTCCGTAATATCGCTCCTGATGCCAGTGGAGAAATGGCTTTTACCTTGGGAACGGCGACTCCTGATAGTTCATTTATTGGGTCAGGTAAACAATATACATTAGAAGCTTTTGCATCACTTCGTGCAGTGGATAGCCAAGGGACGATATTAACCGTTGCAGATACGGCTCATCAGTTTATGAAATTTTCAAGTCAAGCCAACCTCAGTGCGAGCGCGAGTTATAAAAATAATTCAATTAAAAACACAGGCTCTATTAGTCCAACAGTCGGCAAAGAAACCACCTATGCAATTAATTGGAAAATCAGCAATACAACCAATCCATTAAATCGAGCAAAAGTCACTGCAACATTACCGTTATGGGCAAATTGGAAATCAGTAATTGTACCATTATCAGAAAATAATAATTTGATCTATAACAGTGCAACGAGAGAAATCACCTGGAATGTAGGAGATGTTGCTCGTGGTGCTGGATACGGTACTACCAATCCGAGACAAGTAGTATTCCAAATCGGAGTAAAACCAGTAGATGGTCAATTGGGTCAAGCCATCACTATTATTTCAGAGAGTGTACTGACAGCGACAGATACAGAAACACAAACAGGTATTACCGTTACCCAAAAACCAGTTACTACAAAACTGCTCAACGAAAACCAGACAGGTAATGGAGCAGTAATACAATAATTTCTATGACACTCACACCAGAACAAATTAAATTTTTAAAACTCAAAGCAGGCGACATCCGTATGTCGGTTATTGATATGCTCACCGATGCTGGATCTGGACATACTGCAGGACCGCTCGGTATGGCTGATATTTTTACTGCATTATATTTTCACAGTTTACATCATGATCCACACAATCCTGACGCTCCAGATCGTGATCGTGTTGTATTATCCAATGGTCATATTTGTCCTGTGCTGTATTCGACACTTGCTCATAGTGGGTATTTCCCAGTGTCTGAACTTGGAACACTCCGAAAACTGGGCAGTAGATTACAAGGGCATCCAGAACGATCAAAACTGCCAGGGCTTGAAACCACATCGGGACCACTAGGTTCTGGATTATCAGAGGCATCTGGTATGGCACTCGCATTGTCGATGGATAATCACAATAATCATGTGTATTGTTTAATGTCAGATGGAGAATTACAAGAGGGGAACAGTTGGGAGGCAATCATGTTTGCAGGGAATAAAAAACTGGGTAACCTCACTGCGATCGTAGATCGTAATCAAATCCAAATCGACGGACTCACAGAAAACGTTATGCCGCTGGAACCCCTGGCTGATAAATGGCGAGCATTTAATTGGCACGTGATTGAGATTAATGGACATGACTTTAACGAAATTATTACGGCACTCGAAACCGCAAAAGAAACATTTGGAAAACCGACGGTCATCATCGCGCATACCATAGCCGGCAAGGGAATACTGGAAATCGAGGGTGACTATCATTGGCATGGTAATCCGCCAAATGCAGATCAAGAGAAAAAATGGCTAGCTGATTTACGAACACTACGTGGTCAAATCGAAGGTGGACATATGAATTAAATTATTTATTAGTACTATATACACTCTATGAAACACTGGATTATACCGCTATCGTTATTAGTATTGTTTGAAGCATGTGCTGATATTGTTGCGAAAAAATTCGCACTCACTAATAAATTACCGATTGCAATAAGTGCATTATTAATTTACATAATTGCAAATGTGTTTTGGCTTATTGCATTAAAAAATGGCGCAGAATTATCACGAGGAGCTATTATGTTTTCTCTACTTTCATATATCCTTGCTGTTATTATTGGAGTAGGAATCTATAAAGAACATTTATCATTGATACAGAGTATAGGAGTAGCGCTTGGTATTGTATCTCTCGTTATGATTATGTGGGAATAAAATTATGAAAAAAACTCTTGCTACAATGTATAGATCATTTATCAGTCTCTATTGGGGTCGTAATTTAATCTGGCAAATTGTTGGAATTATTGCAGTACTGATACTGGTATTTTCTGGTATGGATTGGTATTATTTTACAAATCTACGCAATACTGCATTTTATAATTATGTTATTTGGGCTGGGTTACTCGGATTTATTATTCCTGTGATACAAGTTTTAGGACTATGGATTACTGGGAAGATAACAAAAAACAACAGACTCTCAACAGCAGGAACGGTGTCGTTATATGCAGGAGTACTCGGCTGGTGTGTTTCATCTATTTACAAGTTTTTTACAGGACGTATACATCCACCACATATTCATGGTTTTGAAACGATAAATATTGGGAATCTACCTGATACAACACATATCTGGAATTTTGGTTTCGGAAGTGGTGGGATATTTTGGGGTTGGCCGTCATCACATACGACGGTTGCATTTGCTATGATGGTAGTACTCGCTCTGTATTATCGTGAGAAAAAATGGATTGGAATACTTGCAATTATCTATGCATCGTATGTGGCTATTGGTGCATCGATTGGGTTTCATTGGTTATCTGATGTCGTATTCGGAGTTATCTTGGGATCAATGATTGGAATATCGTTCGTTAAAAACTACCCAACATGGTAGTTTTTTGGTATACTGATACTATGTTTAATTCAAACTTACACTTGCATGAAAATTTAATCAATCATAAAAAACTTGAAGTCACGCCAACGCGAGATGGTTTTGGTCGTGGACTGGTAGAGGCAGGGAAACTTGATATCAATGTAGTCGCTCTGACTGCAGACCTTGCAGAATCTACGCGTGTAGAATGGTTTAAAAACGAATTCCCCGATCGGTTTATCGAGGTCGGTGTCGCAGAGCAAAACTTGGTAACGATTGCATCAGGAATGGCAAGTATCGGAAAAATTCCTTTTGCAACGAGCTATGCGACATTTTCTCCTGGGCGTAATTGGGAACAAATCCGTACTACGATTGCGATTAATAATCAGCCGGTAAAGATTGTCGGTTGTCATGCAGGACTGACTGTCGGTCCAGATGGTGCAACCCATCAAGCATTAGAAGACATTGCGATTATGCGTGTATTGTCGAATATGACCGTAGTTGTTCCGTGTGACAGTAATCAGGCATATCTCGCTACCCTCACACTTGCATCATATAATCATCCTGCGTATTTGCGATTGGGACGATCAAGTGTACCGACGATTACCAGTACCGATACAGAGTTTGTAATTGGCAAATCTCAGATGATTTTTGAACATCCACATGCACAGGTAACGATCATTGCTTGTGGGAGTATGGTGTACACTGCATTACAATCAGCACAAACACTCGCAGAGCAGGGGATTTATGTTGATGTTATCAATATGCATACAATAAAACCAGTCGATAGTCAGGCAATTATAAATGCTGTGAAAAAAACAGGTGCAATCGTCACCGCAGAAGAACATCAAATCGCAGGAGGACTTGGTAGTAGCGTTTCCGAGGTTGTATCTGCACAATGTTCTGCTCCGATAGAGTTTGTCGGAGTGAGAGATACGTTTGGTCAGTCAGGAACACCAGAGCAACTCATGCAACATTATGGACTCACACAGCAATCAATTATCGATGCAGTAGAACGAGTAATTACCAGAAAAGTTTAATATTTATATGAATATAGATTTACTTAAAAATGATATTAAAAAATTACCAAAAACAATTGTATACGGTATAGCTGGTGGATTCGTCGGTGGTGTGAATAAAAAAATAGGACACTATCATTTCGAATGGCTCAAAGTTCCCATATTCGAACGTATTGGGAGATTGATACTTATGACAGTTACGATTGCTGTATTTGTTCGGTATGTTTGGTTCGATCAGTTTGTTGTGATTATAGCTGATAAAATTATGCTATCTCTATTACTCGCTCTGATTGTAGTAAACATTGTGTTTGGCAGTATGATTTGGACAGGATTTGTCTATATCGTGGAAAAACTGTATGGACTTGTGGTAACAGTACTCACACATACAGGAGTATTTATAGGTAAATTATTTACAGCAGTATTAGTAGACGGCCCAGCAACCTTGATTGATAAATTATCAAGTAAAAAAGAATAAATTATTTTTTATGGTATACTGTGTATGGTTGATTTTATCACTTTAATTTTAAAACTTATTTATATGGATACAAAAACAATTATGATAGGAGTGGGGGCATTGATTGTCGGTATTATTATCGGATCATATACTGATATTAATTTTAGAAAATTCCACAACGATCGATATGATATGGGATCTATGATGCATACTATGGATATGGACAGTATGATGCAAAGTATGACAGGAGATCTCGTAGGGAAAACAGGAATTGATTTTGATCAAGCCTTCTTATCAGGGATGATTGTACATCATCAGGGAGCTGTTGCTATGGCAGAAATGGTATTAAAACAAACTACTAATCCAGAACTCATAAAATTAGCAAACGATATTATCAAGGCTCAAACTACAGAAATCAATCAAATGAAATCTTGGCAGACTACTTGGAAGAAATAACACAAAACAAAACATGCGCGGGCTTCGCCCGCGCATGTTTTGTTTTGTTCTATTGCGAATCCTTCTGAATCTCATCAATATCTGTTTCGATATTTTCGACATCACTTTGGATTTCGTCGATGTCTTTTTCAATACCTTCTACGTCTTCTGCGATTTCGTCAACATTTTCTTCTATGTCTTCGATATCACCTTGAATTTCTTCTACGTCTTTTTGGATTTCATCAATATCAGTTTCAATGCCTTGGACGTCTTCTTGGATTTCTTCGACGTCTTCGGCGATTTCATGAACTTCACGAGAAACTCGTGCGATACGACGCTCACTGCGGTTTACTGACATCTGAATAAATATCGACAGGTAGATAGCCTCCAGTGATACTATGGTAGTCAGTACGAGTAACACTCGGTCAATAGGTATACCGAATACTACCAACATAAAAGCCCCTGCAAATAATAAAGTATGAATAATGAGCGATGCCGGTGATCCAACGAATCGTGTCATACGAATAGCTACTTTTTCAATAGGGGAAGTCTTCATGGTTTGATTATATCATAATAGAGCGTATAATAAAACTATGCAATCACACAATAATCAACCACGCGAATTTATCACCTATACAGGGTACATTATCAGCTATCTCGTAGTCGCTATTTCGTTTTTATCTTTTTCTTTTGCTTTTATTAATATATTGTTTCCAGAAATTTCTGGAGGAATGGGTTACGACAGTATTTACGGATCACTCGGGATATTTACTACAGGAGTATTAATATTTCTGACCATGGTATGGAGTATTATTAAACTCAATAAACAAAAATTAACCAGTCCGGAATCTCGAGTGCGTATCTGGATGCTCCAAATCGGACAATTCATCGGATTTCTCGTACTTGCTATTACGATGGCAGTACTCATCAGATACTTTTTCTCTGGAGAAATCACTACACGGTTTTTGATCAAGGTTCTTATCGTACTGGCAGTAGGAATTGATGCAGTATTGTTTTTCCGTCATGAATTAGGGCGTACTGATAAAACAAAACCTTGGGTATCTCTGGGAGCGTGCATCGGAGCGGTAATTGTATTAATCGTTTCTATTGTAGGAACCTTTAGTTATCTCGGAACACCGAATATCACTCGCAGTATTAACAACGATACACAGCGTATCAGTGATTTACAAAGTATCAATGGTCAGATTACATCTTGGTATCAATCACATGGCAGTTTACCAGAAAATCTTGC
>JACCDG011996091.1_pt1 | contig 15465 bp, 15 predicted proteins | sample 7442471 | NCBI WGS metagenome assembly JACCDG01 (sample SAMN15323444, study PRJNA562643) | freshwater metagenome | isolation source: river surface water | place: USA:Blue River Watershed | collected 2017-08-17
CCACCCCACGCAAAGATGAGTGCAATCACGATCGTCATGGTTTGAATGAACCACGTCATGAGTCGTTGTCCGAGTTCGAGAAAGTCACAGGCCTGACAGGTAGGGCCATCGCACGGTATGAGAGGCTCTGCAGCAAAAATTATAGTGGGGATGATGAGGGTGAGGAGGAAAATAAAGATCCGCATATAGACATAATCGTACCATAACCATACTCACCTCTTTTACTTAGCCGTGAATTATGGTACTTTATAGCCTGTCTTAGGCACTAAGACATACAGTGACACACGAGAAGATCTGTCAGATTTCCAGTCTGAATAGATTTTGAACTAGAGAGAATGTAGGTACAATTGCATACATGCGTCGGTGGAGTAAAAGCAAACTGTTTTGCTTTTACTCCGTTCATAAGCTAGGCTTATGAGGCGACGTTATGAGCGAATGCGAATCGGAGCCCGGAGGCCCGACACCCGCATTCGTTCAAGAACAAAGTGAATTGAATACGAATGCGTCGGTGGCGGAGCGGTCAATCGCAACAGACTGTAAATCTGTCGTCCTATGGGCTACGTTGGTTCAAATCCAACCCGGCGCACAAATGAATTCCGCCTTTGGGCGGTTTTTCATTTGTACGCCGGAGCAAGCAAACAATTTTGCTTGTGTGTTGGATTTGAAAACCGGAGTCATGTCGCTTTGCGACAGACGAGGTCGGGCAGGAGCCACTTAGTTTTGCTGAATTCATGAAGAAAACTTAGTGAGCTGACACCTAATCCAACATGACTTTAAACTTGACAATACCATTTATAATGGTATTGTTTTGTTATTCCCAATCTTAGAGTTGGGTGATCTTACTGCAAGGAGTGAGTCATGGCACGGAATAGTAACCTCGCCACACACCCAAACGCATACAACCCGTTTATCGGGGAGATACGAGCACAACAGATTTCTCGGCGAGTACAGGGTTTGACCCAATTTCTCGATGCTCAACGCATGCGGTGCCCTGGTGGATGTGGTCTGATTCACGAGACGAACCTTCAAGCTCACCAGAACTACGGTTGCGAAGTTGCAACCGAGATTGGTCGCGGACCGATCAATCTTTGAACAAAGGCTCGCAGACACACCGCCAGAAGACCGCCATCGGTCACGCTGGCGGTTTTCTTTTTTGTACACTCCGTCATTCTTACAGAATCTGTTCAAGTTGTAGGATGTTTTCTTTCAGAAAATCTCAACAACCTCTTGCGACAGTTCTCAGAACTGTCTCACCCCGCTGGAGCTGTTTTTCTTTTTTTTGCCTAAACTCAATATATAATGTCCGATACGCCTCTTGCCTAGCACACGCGTTAGTACGTGGTACATATTTTCTAGTACCCTAACAGTTCCAAGGTGTTATATAAGACAGGATAACTTCCGTCCACAAACCAAAGCAATAGTATGAGGACTGTGGCAAGTAGAGAAAACACACATACCCACTTATCTATTCTTTCAGGAGCATTAAGAATTGACTTTACGCTAATCCCAAGCGACAGAAAAAAGCTGAAATGCACAAAAAGTATTCCTACATTAATACATAACTGCATTACCGCTAGTTCACTAGTAGGTGGTACTGATACCAAACTCAATATACGTGAAAAAATTCCATCCCCACTTCCAATAGAAAACATTGGAAATATTACAATACATACTCCTGCAGAAAACATGGAGAACGGCAATCTATATTTTTTCATATGAATTACATTTTAATCACCCTATTGTACAAGCAATTTTCCAGTTGCAAGAACGCCTTGAGAGTCATCCCTAGAGTTGAAAATTTGTACTGTGTATTCACCTTTTGGTAATTCTGTTTCATTCAAGGTGACCATCCAGGTACTTCCATTTAAATCCACTTCACCTCCAAAATATCTTTGTGAAGATTTATCCTCCACAAGTATGGCAATGTCAGAGATATTTTGTGCAGTTCCAGAAATTACTGGATTACGACTCGAAGATTTCAATGAATTCTGATCAATCGTTACGATTGGTTTTTCATCTGATGCATATGTGAACGATTCACTTTTTGCTGAAAATTTGCCCGCCTGAGTATCGAGAATCGACAGGACATACGTACCATGTGGAGTTCCTGCCGGAATCATTGTTGTAATCTCTCCAGAGCCACTAAGATTCCGATCCATGTACCAATTACCAGTTGCTTCGTTTACAAAAACGATAGAATGATTTGCAGAAAGATTCTCATATCTGTAACTAATACTCGGCATATTCACATTTAAAACTGTGACCCGTTGGAGAAATAGGCTGATATAAGCAAAAAATGCTACCCCAACAACACCCACAACACATATAAGAATGTAATATTTTTTCATATAAAAATTATATCATGCATAAAATCTGAACTACCTCCAATTGGGCGCTCCAAGGTGTAAGGCTGATCTAATCCTTCAATACCTACGTATTAGATACAAGTTGCTTTGATCTCAGAGACATCATTCGATAATTTAACTGAGGAAAGCGTTCGAGCAAATGAACTACGCGCATCCGAGTCAGATGTATCTACCTCTGTGGCTTCTAGATCACTACCTCGTACATCATATGAACTCGTAAATCTAAGAGCAAATCCCTGATCGGTAAGTAAGAAATAGTAAAAATCGGTAGGTGCTCCCTCATCTCCTGATTTAATTTTATAGAATGTATGTTCGCCAAACTTCTCTTCGAGTACGCACATATCATCCTTAAGGAGAGAAACTGCCGTTTCTGGATCTGGAATAGCCTTTCCAGCGTCATCATACTGCCCTGCCAATATACTATTTGCTAACCATTCGCTTGTCGTACTATTGTACCAATATCGTGTACCAGTACAGCAGCTCTGGTAATCATATATCGGCTGCTCTTTTGAAAATTGATCAAATGTGACTGTCGAAAAAACTGCCGTATCTGGATTCATAAATATGTGGGCAGGATAGTCAAAAGTAATACCGTTCTGCATATCTGCATATGTCTCTGTCACTTGAGAACTACTGGTTAAATCCTTACCTGCATTTGTCCCAACCTCTACAACTCTCTCCACCTCCACCACCTTCTCTGGCGCATACGTATACCCTATCCAGCCGCCTAGAAATGGCATGATTATGAAAAGTGCCATTGCAAGATACTTCGATACAGGAGTGACGGTATGAAGTGGATTTGTTTCTACTTGAACATCAATATTTTCTGTTTCCATAGTGAAATTTTATCATATACACTAAGACAATCATCTCGTTCAGCGCACATATTATAGATACCTAGAATGACACGCATGTATACATTAGAGAAAGCCGACATCGTGCATGTGCTACAATCGTAGACATAAAGACATGTACCGAGAACCTTCTTTACGTTTACCAATACAGACTTCCGAAAAGCAACCTAGAATTGAAGCTTCAGAAAAACTTCTTACAAATAGACGTGCAGAATTTACAGCTGCTTATTTTAGGGAAAGATATGGGGGACGAACTGAGAATGAAGAAATCTCTTTGTATGTTAAAAATCTATTGCAAAGATTACTAAAGCCCAATGAAGCACATATCGAAGCTATTGTCTGTGCACGAATGGGTGATATAAACGCATTCGCGACTCAGAATGGAAAAATCTTTGTAAGTGAAGAACTAATTGACTTTTGTCAGTCGGAAGACGAGCTTTTATTTGTACTTGGTCATGAACTAAATCATATTCGAAATAAGCACCATGAAAAGCAGCAAAATCTTGTCGAAGTCAGTGCACGTAAAGGTTTTATTGAGGCCCAATTAGATGAAGCTGCACTTTCTCGCACCCATGAATATCACGCTGATGTTAAATCATTTGTCGATTTAAATGATCTGGGTATAAATCCATATGGAGCAATATCATTTACTCAAAGGTACCGTGATCATAATCGTTACAAAAGTGCAGGTATTACACATGGTGAAGGGGCTGATCGTTTGGTCAATCTTTTTTGGGGTACACGATTAATTGATCTCAACAATTTGACACCAGAACTTGGTGAGCCTATACCTCAGAAATATCATGTTGATACCCACTCACGCATTTTGAATGAGAAAGAACAGTATACTCGTATCGTCTTGGATACAGGGTACTTTGATGATGTCCGGCGATATCGAAATTCCCTTAGTACATTACGAGAAATGGGTTTACTTGAAAGTCAAACAGTAGCCGCAACACTGTATGAGCGGCATCGGGCATTCCACGAAAAAAAGAAAGATAAGACACTATCCCCCGGTGCAAGAAGTGGCTTAACTATTCGTGACGAAAAAAACAATGAGCTCATGGAAATTTTCCTAAGGAAGGTTGAAGCGGAAGTCCATGGTGTACCAAATGTTTCCATGGCATCAAAAGACTTTGCAAATGCTGTGCTCTTAGACCTTTTTTATAAACTCCCTCTAGGAGCCGATTATGCGAGACAAACTGAACTCATATGTGCTGAGTATGCTGAACGAGCTTTTGGAAACACATATACTGTAGCCGAGATAATAAACCTATTAAACGACACGCTACAAATCTCAGAAAAAATAGGACTCTATTACGCTCGAGACCCACAAAGCCTTGTACTCGGGATAGCTGAGATGCTTAGGAGAAGCGCAGATAGCAGCGACGGTGAATCTTTTGATTTTTCTAAATTCAAACTTAATGCTGAAAAAATTCTAACCATACTGACAGAACACTATGAGAAGCGTGGACTTGTAGAACTTTCCAAAGATTCGATGGAAGAATGCCGCGCCTTACTTCAACTCCATGTAGTCTTCGAACTTTCAGACGACGAGGCCGATAAGATAACTAGGAATATTTTTGATATACATCGTAAATTTGATGATGAGATCAACCATAAACGAGTACTCCTTGGCTTACCTACCCTACAGAGAAAAACTGTCACTGATGTTATAAAAGATGCTTCTGCGGTGAATAGGATGCGGGTCAAGGACTCAGAAACACATACCACTGAAGATGAGTTAATAAATCTTTCTGCCGATCTTGAACAAGTACTGGCTGGAGTCGATACACAGGAAAAAGTTCTACTCAAACGTGTCGAGAATAAGATCTCTGTACTTATTTCTTTGCATACAGTTCTTGATTCATACGCAGAAAACCCACAAGCTTTTTCTAAAGAAGAGGTCATGCGGGTAATCAATCTACTTGAAAGTTGCATGACTGATATATCGAGCACCGAACTTCCTGAGGCGTTGGAGAAGAGTTTATGGGCAGAAATCAATCATACAATAAAAATTCTATACACCTTGGACGGTTTTTCAGCTTCTCTACACGGCGACGTAAAAGAGACTTTTGATGTGTTACGAAGGATCTCACTTACTCCCGCAATGTTCAATTACCATATATGGAAACTATCGGAAAATAATCAACTCCCGACTATTACAAATAAAAGTGATTTCGACTTCCTGAGTCAATTCACTTCAACCGCTTTTACTGCGGACGAATATAATAAGTCTTATAAATTCTCGCTCGAGGAGCCTGATGAAATGATGGAACGATATTTAGCATACAGCGTTTTCACCATTCTCAACGCACAAATAAAAGATGGTGCAATAGTAACACCGAGTGAAATTTTTAGGGAGTTCTATTTGCTATCAAGAACAACAAAGGCAAATAAAACTGTCTTCTATACTCATTCTGCGGCAAACGCAGATTATGATGATACATCTTCTCCGCTTTCTAGAACAACCTGGCAAGAAGGTGCAAAGCAAAAAAGGATTTTTTTTGAATATGTGTTTAAAAATTTTAAATTTTCTCTTGAGCAACCTGAGGATCTGAAAAATCTGTTATTAATCACAGAGTATGTAGACAACCCTTCTATTATTGCAGCAGCCAAACGAGGGATATTCAAGCGAATACTTGATGGGTTTTCTTTCGATGAGGGATTTGAGGTCGTTATTCAATCAAAAAACAGAACCCCACTTGACGTACTCGAGTTGTTTCTCCAAAAGAAAGCTCGAACCCATACCGAAATGGAAAAATGTCACGATGAAATATTTAAAAGATATTTAACTGATGAAGAAGGTAGCGATACGATAAAGACTACGATAATTTCGGAACTTTTTGCACAAAATATGTCTCCAAAGGAGAAACTATCCCTCCTTGAAGATTTGCTTGAAACTCAGAGAGACGATTTAAAACTCAGACAAAGAATCCTTCTTGCATTTCTCTCCGCACGCAAACCCGATACTTACAACGCTCACCTTGATTCACGTACTCCAGAAAGTGTCCTGAAAGATCTGTATCGTAGTACTGACGAAGAAAGATACTTTATCCTTCAAAAACTTTTTCTAGGTAAGGATGGAATCTTTGACCAAGAACAAACGAGGCTTACCTTCGTCGATTATTTTTTTGATAGCCATGTAGAAGCCTCTGATGATAACCGCGAAATTCTGGAAGCTCTCAAACAGATCCTAAAGAAGGTATTTGAAAAATGTGCTCCTGAGCAAGGATTTTTTGCAATCCATAATCTACTTCGAAGTCGCATATTACTCCCATCAGAGGGCGGAGACAACCGGTGGGAAAAAACGCGTGAAATCCTCCTTACAGACGAAAAATATCACGGGAAATATCACGACGAATCTGTAAAGCAGATACTAGATGTTATATTCAAACAATTAAAGGAAGAAAAGCGTGCATCCATGTCTCAGCAGAACTTGGAAGACTCTATAGCTTCCATTTTTCATGATGAAATTCAAGGAGACAATACCCAAAAGGAAAAACTTACTGCCAGTGACCTTGTGGTAGAGATTGCTAGAAACCTAGGTAGTATGGGTACGAGATTTCTGCAACTTGCTGGACAGTATCTTGAACTTACCCCGGAGCTACAAGATAAATTCAATCAATCCTATGATGCGGTTTCTGGGCAGTCAAAATTAACTGCCTATAACACCCTAAAGAAAAATTGGAAAGGTTTTGAGCAAGAAGTCGCTGAGTTTGGCAATGAAGTTGGAGGTGGCTCGATGACCTCAGTGTATCGTGCAAAGACTCACTCGTCAGAAAAAAGAGTTATTAAAGTGCTCAATCCTAGTTTCAGATACCAACTGGAGGAGGTCTACAAGATTCTCAATGCGGTGTTCTCTGATTTATCACAGAGCGATCCAAAAAGGTATGCTATCGCCTCCCATGTAATTAATGATCTAATGAAATGGATAGAGGCAGATTTTAGCTACGATGACTTTCTGGCTAAAGATGAAAAATTTCGAAAAAAATGGGATGGTTATAGTAAGAAAGCAAATCCGTATAAGATCCTAGTACCTAAATCATTTGGTCCTGAAAGCAAAAGATTTAAACTTGAGGAAGAAATTGAAGGTAAAAACCTTACGAAACTTGAAGAATTAAAAGCTGAGGGACATCAGCCGAGTATGATTGTCTCCCTGATTATTGACAATTTTATTGCTCAGATTAAGCATGGGCAGGTCCACTCAGATGTCCATATTGGAAATTATCGAGTCACACCCGATAACAAAGTTGCCATCTTAGACAGAAACTACTTCTTACAATTTGATTTTAGAGATCAACTCTTTCTCTTTCAATTATCTGGAAAATCAGAAGACCCAATAGGCATTGCACAAACTGTAGTGGGGTATTTTTCTAAGTTTGATGAAAACAAAGATATTGATTTCGATAAGATAAGAACTGAACTCGAACAAATATTATTAGCGAAACAAGAAGGTATAATGAGTGCGCTCCCTAAAGTACTGATTGCTCTCAGAAAAAACAAGGTACATATACCATTAAAAATGACACTACTCGTGAAGAACTTAAATGCGTTAAAACGCATGGCTGACGCAGTCGGGTTGAGTCAAGATTTGAAATTATAAGAAGTTTGAATCTTTTAAATTCAACTCATAGACACATAAATTGACTTTTTAAATAAATAAATGTTTAATGCTTCCCTATCGAACACGGGCGTGTTTGAGAGTTATTTGCCGTAAGGCCACGACCTAGGAGAACCCATGAGCCAAGTATCATACTGCCTCGACATCGGGGTAGGCTACAACGAGCACTACCGTGACGAACTGATCAAACTACTGCAAGATCCGGCCACAATAGCTCAGTTCGAGCTGACGACTGCACAGCGTGGTATGTGGCAAGGAGCAAAGTTGCTCCGTGTCCTTACCCCAAAAGCGCTCGAGTTACAGCAGTTCATTTACAACACCTTGCGAACTGGAGACGACAACGAATACACCATCCATGAGAATGGCGTCGACGCAAACCGCTCCATGACGTGGCTCCCCGACTATGACACCATCCATGGATACAAATGGTTCGAGATTAAGGACTGGGTAGCGCCCGGAGATGTCTCAGGTCATGTGGGGCAAGAGCCGTCCTTCGGCAGGGGGCACGCCGGGACATCATGGGACGATGACTCGATATATTGACTGGCACACAACCCGTCCGAAACAACCGCCCTCACGGCGCATCGTTTCGGCGGGTTGTTTTTTTATACTAAACAAGCATTTACACAGTCCAAATTTCGGTGTTTTTTGTGAGAAGTGAAAATTCTTGTTTCTCATATAAATTGTGATACGATCATACCGTTCAAGTCGGAAAGGTTCCTTTGTTATTTTTACAGGAGAAACGAATGAGTACACAGGATTGGACAACGATTCTCTCGGACATGTTGAGCGTACGGCAGATGAATCCCAAAATTCATCCAGCTCCACATGACTGCTTTGACATCACGTTTACCCATGTCAGTGGGGGGCGATACTTCACTGGCAGAGGCCAGGTATGTCAAGACTTTGCTTCTGCAGAGTTGTGGTTACGTCATCGACCTACGAATCGAGCTGCGCTCACAGAAAAACTTGCGGCGATCAATACGAACCCCATCATGATGGAAGCAGGAAATCGTTGGATGCGATTCGCGATCTCTGCAGATCATTTGGCATTCGTTGCCCAGCTCAGTGAGTTGGGGAAACCTCTCTCGATTGAGACCATGGGTCATCGACTAGAGCACCTCATAGCTCTTGTCGAGAATGAACTTCCGAGTCTCACGTCCGTATAGGATCAGCACCGCATCAAGAAAGCTGGAAGACAATCCCCGCCAGAAGACCGCCACCGGTCACGCTGGCGGTTCTTTTATATACTACGCACCAGGTTTGAAACTACTTCTAGTAGAGCGCTTGTACGATACAGCGTCATTGTTTGTATATTCTAATTTCACGAACTGAACTGTTACAATAATACGTATGCAGGAATCTGCCCCTACACCAACACAAAAACTCCCTATCGGCGCACAGATTGACTTTTTAAATAAATAAATGTTTAATGCTTCCCTATCGAACACGGGCGTGTTTGAGAGTTTTTAGGAGAAACACCATGGGTTTTCGCCAAGTTGCGCCGGGGCTCCTCGTGAGTGACCGGGTACAGATTTCAATCGCTCATCCAGACCCATGCTGGGTCATACATGACAAGGGTGACAAAGTACGTGGAGCGACATCGGGGAAGCTTCTGATCTTCTCGGCCGAAGCACTGTTGCGAACCTATCTGGACGCAGTCCAGATCCCACAAGAAAGCACCGTTCCTACCAATTACACATGGGACGAACTTGTGGACAAATTTGGCGCTTGGTGTTCGGAAGGCATCATCGACCACGCAGGTCAACCAGGGTTTTACAAACACGTACCGCTGCGAAAAGGGATTTGATCTTCCTGGCTGCTCACGAGCCGTCCCGACGGGGTGCTAAGATTAGCCCCCTCTTGGACGGCTTTTCTTATACACATAAAAATCTACACAGTCACGTATAGCATATTCGACGCTATATTTAGAATTACTTCATTCGTGTTGGCACACTGACGCTCATGTACTCTTTTGCCATCTCAACCAATGCTAAATCCTCTTCTGAATAGACAGGAATACAATCTTTCCCCATCCCAGGCTTACACGTAAATGAGCTTGGTTGATACTTTAATGTTGCAACAACTTGGTATAATTTGTTCTGTTCAATAGGTAACTGTGACACTACTCCAGCTTCATATGTAAGAGCTTTATAGTTAAGCGGATTAAATTCATATGCCGTTTGAGAAAGTTTAAAACCGTCTCCAATAGTAGCTACACCAGACACGTCAAGTCCTTCATAACTCATGCCGTCAGGTATGATTGAAAATGTTACATACGTATCATTCATTGGAAAAAGGCTTCGTACTTCCTCTCTAACACTCCAGGTCATTTGAACAATTTCAGCTGTGTCATTTTCTACACGTATTGTGCTCAGTAAAGGTTTACTATTACTTTCCTTGGTGTCATTTTGATCATTTTTAATTTCTGACTCAAAACCAGCTGCAATCTCACCTATGATTTCCCACTGTTCTTCACCAGGACCTTTCATACTTTCAGTCAGCTGTTTTATATAATATTTTTGATCTTCAAAAAAGACTCCATACCAAGCAAACCCATCTCTATTGACACAAGCTAGTCCTGGTTTAACTAGGTTTAATTCCTTTTCAAATATTGCACCTGCATTAACTTTCTTTATCCACTCATCATTCAAATTTTGCTCATTCAATTCCTGACAATCGTTCCGCACTCGAGTGTGAGTAGTTTTTATCTCACCACTTGGTAGCGTGAGTGTTACTATGGCATGGTTAAAATTTCCATCAATATCTTCCCCGATATCCCATTTTACTCTTGCTTGTGTTGCTATCTGCGAAGTTGCTGTTTTCACTACAACCCTCTCCACCTCCACCACTTTCTCAGGAGAGTAGGTATACCCTATCCAACCACCAATGAATGGCATGAGTATGAAAAGTGCCATCGCAAGATACTTTGATAGTGGAGTAACGGTATGAAGTGGATTAGGTTCTATTTTGACTTCTATATTTTCTGTTTCCATACACAAATTCTAACATAGACATGTGTTAGTTCTCTGACGTAACGCAATATACCTGCATACTGGTCACAAGACAAATTATGGCAACGCTACCCAAGACTTGCATTTTAAATACTGCAGTATATATTACTGGAACTAGCTCAATCCCGAGCAGTCGCTCATGAGGCGAGCCCTCTGAGTGTGTTCATTCTCCAAGCGAGGTGAAATATGTTTGCAGCAGCAAAGAAGGGCCGGGGTGTAGTGCCTCAGCTCAAATCCGCGTTCGATTTGTCAAAGCGGAAGGTAGACATCATGCCGAAGTGTGCAGCAGCACTCGATGTGCTGGCGCAACTCCGTATCGGTAGTGCCTACGATTACCTGTACCAGAACCCGTTGCAGTACCTGTCAGTCTACAAGGTGCCGAAATGCGAGAGCTTTCGGAGTCCGTATGTCATCGACATGTACGGCAGAGAGAGTGGTACGGTGGGTTGTATGCATCCGAAGTTCTACCTCCAGGGCTTCAAGTTGGACTGCGTCAGTTGGTTCACCGAGGATCACTGGGATCCACGGAAGAGCGATTGCGACAAGTACGACACATTTAGCGAGGAGTACGTCATCCTCTGGGGGAACCGAAAGAACTGGAACAAGGGTTCTACTGAGCATGGCACTCTGTCAGTTGGCGTAAGTCATCTCGGCAAAGGCCTGGTTCAGGTGAATTCGTTCAGGATCGACTACTGGATTCGCGGCGAGCATCGGGGACACCCCTGTATTCTTTTGCCACGAGAGTAGGTACACGGCCTAGGCCGTCCAACAGGAGAAGCCTCCTCGCGGACGGCTTTTTCTATATGTATGTTATATGAAACGTCGGAAAACAGATCTGATCTGCCTTCTATAGATAATAACCACGAGGAGTACAGTGAGTAGTACGAGACCAAAACCTCCCCAGAGGATCAGACTTTCATACTTCGTTGGTACTTTAATAGATGCACTATTCCCTGCCTGATCATGCGCGATAATTATGATCTTTGAGTTTCGTTCCTGATCACGGAGGACATACACACCGTTCTTAGCTTCAGTCGTCACATTGTCTTCAACCACTTCATACCGAGCAATACCAGAGAGATCATCTACCGCATGAAAACTGAGAAAATATTTTCCATCAAAGGTGTCAGGGTCATGCGAGACTTCTACAGTTTCAAAATAAGGAGGAATGGAATCTTGGGAAGACGCATTAATTTGATTGGGGGTACTCGGTGAAAGCGCAATTGTAAGTGATCGGGAAGAAATACCAATCGGCGTTCCTTCTCCATCACTCATGTATGCAGCTCCTCCTAGCCATGAAACAGATACGTCTCCTGACTTCTCTGAGAAAATCCTCATACGGAAAAGTAACTCTTTTTGTACGACTGGTTCAGTCGCCCCTCCTGTGAATCGAATTACTTGTTCAGCTGTAGCATAGGAAGGAATAACAGGCCAAAGTGACAGTGCTGATCCTCCTGTTTCAACAACTACTCCAGAGACAACATCTGCTCCTCCTCCATGTAAGCCAACAATACCTTCTACCGCATTAAGTGACTCTCCTTTAGGGTCGAGGTACACTTCGACGATCGTGACTGGGTCTTGTGGGACTGGATTAGATACAACCATAAATGATATCTCTGCAGCATCTGCTTTGGCGCACGAACCAAGAAGCAAACATACACACATACCCACCATATACATTGATTGTTTCATCATCATATCTTTTTATACATAACTGGTTTCTTACCCCACTGCGTAAGGAGAATAGAAAAATCAATCACATTCACTTTATTGTCGCCGTTAATATCAGCACATGGATTAGAAAATGGAGCAGGTTGATTAAAAAAGACGAGAAAGATTGAAAAATCAACAATAGAAACGACATTATCTCGGTTACTATCGCCTCCTACACACGCCTTCACTTTTGCTTTTGAACTACTTCCTCCTCCACCTCCTGTACTTTCTTCATTCACTGCTATAAATGATTGGCTTGCGTATGAGGTATCAGAGCCGAAGTCTACTGATACATGAAACCAGTATGTACCTGCACTTGAGACTGTTGCATTAAGGTTTGTGTCCCAATTTTCTCCTGGCTGTATCAATTTTGCCGCTGCAGCAGAAAAAACATCATCGCCTCCGCCACAGAGGTTAGCGTCAGAATTAGTGATGCACCAGGTGTACTGATATTCATATGCTACTCCACCTTCATTCGTGATTCGTACACCGGCAGTGATACTCGGCTCTGAAAGGTCGCTAAACCCAGTCACAAGAACTTGTGCCGGCGCTCCTGGCGTCCCTGTTACTTCGCTCGAAGGCGCCCCTTGTCCGATACTATTCACTGCAGAAACGCGGAAATCATATGACGTATCGTTCGTAAGGCTTGTGACTGTGGCGACAGTACTTGTACCTACTCCATCTACAAAGGTTGCCCACACCCCTCCTGAAGTAAGTTGATACTCAACAACATAGTCAGTTACAGTAGAACCACCATCTGAAGCAGGTTGTGACCATGAAAGGTCGACACTCCTGTCCCCGATTGAGACAGCAAGATTCAGAGGCTTTTGAGGGGCAAACACTCCTGGTGTAATTGTTGCGTTTATATTTGCCGCATACATAAAACTATTGCTTGTATACACATACAAACACATAATGACTATCGTAGAGAAAATGAAACGTCGTAGATGGAAGATCATTGTGATCACTCCTCTTCACCTTTTTTTCGGAAAGAGATGTTGAATGAGAAGTACTTTCGAATGACAAAAGAAGCTGCAAAAAGTATACCGAGTCCAAGTGCTATCCATGACCACGGTGAGTAGGTTGTAAGAAATGCAGAGATACGATACGTCACTGCTTCCCAAAGATTCGCGTGAATCACCGTAAAGTAAAGCTTTGTTGCTACCGCAACCCCGACAGATGTACCTGGGCCACCCTCAGCAACAGGTCCGCTCTCAAGAAACGCAAAGTACTCTCCGGGGTCAGTCTTCACCGGTACAAACATTGCAATCTGCACTTCTTGGCTTTCACCTGGTTCAATCGTAAACGTTGCGGGTGTAAAGGTAAACCAAGACTTTTCTGGACGCAATTGTGGATTATCTTGGTGATAGGCAACATTCATGCCATAGGTTGTAGTCTCATCCCCGGTATTAAATACACGAAGGCTAGGGAGTGAGTAAATACCGCCTGGTTTAATGTCTTCTGTGACACGCACTTCTCCAGCCCCCATCCCGACGCCTACTTTTGCTAATATGTCCTGTGTAAAAATAAAGAACAGAACCACAGCTATAGTAGCTCCGATAATCCTTTGTGTTGGTAGTGTTAATCGCATGTAGCTAGATATACCATATTTTTCAGAAACTAGAAATTATGGGGTAGTCACTTGTACGGTAATAGTGAGTGATTTTTGTACAAAGTCTGTTGAAAGAGTTGGCGTTGTGAACCGAAAATCAACCGCTTGGTTTGTGAGAGAGGCAAATGTTGATGAGGCAGTTAGGTATACATCGGTTGCTTGAAGCGTACCGTAAGTCGAACCAGTTGTTGTAGATACCTCAAGTTTAAAGATATCTGACCCAGGGTTAGTCCCAAGTGTCCAGGTGGTGCCGTTTGTTGCATCTGATGATTTCACATTTAATGTTGCATTTGAACCATCATTCGTTACTGTTTGTGATTGACCTGTTCCAACCGTAGTTGTCGCAGTATTGAGTGCAACAGAACCAAACGCGATAGAGCCGTCAGACACCGACACTGCTAGGTTCGTTGCTGTCACTGTTGCAGTCACTACATCGGTATCTTGTGCGAGTGCATGATATCCACCAAAAATAATTGCAAGGGTGAGAACAGTCGCCGTGAGCACGCCAGCGAGATGCTTGATGTGGGATAGAGAAATATTTTGTGTAAATGTATACATACTTTTTTATTTAATACACATATTGTATCAAGAAGCAGCAAAATAAATTGTTTGTTATCAACAAATAATTATTTGTGTGTCTAAGGTGCTACTGCCTGAATGGTAATCGTGATTGATTTTTCAACAAAATCACTTGTACCGCTTGGAGCAGTGAGGCGAAAATCAAAATCAACGGTGCCACTTGGTGTCACAAATGGATGCGCCACCACGTAGGTTGAACTATCAGGCATAGTCGCCCATGAAGCACCAGTTGTGGTTGAAAATTCATGTGTATATTGATCGCTTGCTACCGTCCCCGCAAGGAGCCAGCTTACCCCTCCGAGAGCATTTGACGAGCGGACATTTAATTTTTCATTAAGACTGCCATTGTTTGACGCAGTTTGTGTGTCACCACCCACTGTTGACGAGGCAGCGTTCAGATTCAAGAATCCGTACTGAATTGTGCCATCACTTGTCACCGAGATAGAGTAGACCGGCACCGGTTCAGGTTCCACCCAACTAAAGCTCACCATCGCAAAGTCCCACACATTCACTGAGTTTGTGGTACTCGCACCTCCTGAAGTAGTAACGAGTGAGAGGCTCATTTCATTATTGAGGGTATCAATGTAGTCTTCGGGGTTCGTCAGATACCCTGCCGTACCTCCTGATGCTGCACTTCCCGTCACGAGTGGGTCATTGTATGTCATAGCAATTGTAGGGGACGAACCAATGAGACTTCTGCCTC
>JACCDG011145244.1_pt1 | contig 15459 bp, 16 predicted proteins | sample 7442471 | NCBI WGS metagenome assembly JACCDG01 (sample SAMN15323444, study PRJNA562643) | freshwater metagenome | isolation source: river surface water | place: USA:Blue River Watershed | collected 2017-08-17
CCGCCAGACCAATCGCTTCCATCATTTGCACCAGAGCCACCACCAAACCAGCCACCGCCTCCTGCTCCACCTGTTCCCCATGGGTTGTTATAGTATACAGAGTTTGCTCCAGCAAGGGCTGAGCCAGCAGATCCATCACCATTGCTGAATGATGAATCTCCACCAACTCCTCCAGAAGTTAAGCCACCGCCTCCTGCAACTGCAATAAATCCTGAGTCGCTGTTTTGTCTTGTTCCATTATTTCCAACACCAGTTGAAGTTATTCCTCCACCACCATTAGCTTGGTCATTTACGTTTCTTGGGTGTCCTGGACCACCACCACCTCCACCACCACCTGGAGCAATTGCAATTGCACCAGATTGTGATTTACCAATACTTGTTAAAAATACTCCAGAGTATCCTCCACCGCCTCCAGATGCATCATTTTGAGAATATGATCCAGTTCCACCTCCGTTATAACCGCCAGAAGCATTAGATGGATTTCCAGCCAACAAGCCTCCCTGTCCACCTCCACCAACTGATAATGTTAATTGCGTTCCAGATTTAACATCATAAGAAGCATAAACTACTCCACCTGCTCCACCTTCTTTGACACGATAGTATGTATCTGTTCTATAAGCTGTACCAGTTCTATTTGATGATCCAGATCCTCCACCTGCTCCAAATAATAGGAACTCTACGGTTAAATCGGCTAGTGATGTTATGCTAAATGTTCTTGGAATTGTATTAGTTCCATCTGAAGCATTAATTGTAAAAGTATATGTTGTATTTGATGTAATTGCTGGAAGTGTTCCAGAAATTAATCCAGTTGAAGAATTTAGTGTTACACCAGAAGGCAATGATGATCCGCCTGCTAATGCATATGTAATTGTAGAATCTGAATCTGTTGCTGTTGCCGAAACAGATACTGAAACTTGCTCGTTAAATGTACCTAAAGATCCAGCTGCTGTTTGCCAAACTGGGCTAGCATTTATATAAAGTGAATCTGGCAATATTCCAAATAGGTTTGAAGGATTTGTAACCTTTATGTCATAAGGTTCATGTTGATTTGATAATCCAGCAAATGTTGCAGTTAGTTGAACAATTGAGTTGAACACTGTCGAAGAAGCTTGAACTTCAACCCCATTAGTTCCTGTAGCTGAAGCAATAGCACCAGATACAAAATTTGTTCCAGCAATTGTAATAACTCCAGAATTAGTTTGTTCTGAATATACTCCTGCTATACCAGATACTCCTGGTACTTCTTGAACAATGTTATTCCACCCTGATGCTGTATAAAGCTCTAGTCTTTGAGCCTCTCCATTTGAGTAAAGCTTTCCAATACCTGGATTTACTGGACGACCAGCATTATCACCATATGGAATACCTCCACCAGTAATATCTGAAAATTTAATTGTCATCCTAGTCTCCATCCAAGGGTAAGGCCAGTATATACTAATACCGCCGCCGCTTTATCTACGTCAATTATAGCATTTTCTGCTATACCGTTAATGTTCTTTCCATTTCTTCCAATGGTAATATTATGTGTTGATGCTGTTCCAGTCGCATCAAATATTTGAACCTCGTCGCCTAGAGACGGGGTTGCAGGAAGTGTAATAGTTCTCTCAGAAGTAGTATCTACAAAGTATCGATATCCTACCTGCGCTGTTATGTTTGAGGATACAGTTTCACTAACTTCTTTTTTACGTTGAATAAGATCTGCTTGAGTAACATAGTCTGGAGGGATTGCAGCCATAATACCTACATTTACCCATTCAGTTCCGCTCCATACTTTAATTGTTTTAGCCATAATTATGCAGTCTTTGTAACTGTGAAGTTATAGACTCTACCTCCCATTGCTGTAGCTGAAGATCCATCATAAATTTCCCAGTTTAAATATACTGTTGATGGAGAGGAAAGTGTAAATGTTCCAGTCTTTGTTATTTGTGAATTCAGGGAGTCTGGTGGGGATATGCTATTAACAATAGTCTTCTTTTCAGAAGGGGTTACTGCCCATAAGTACATTCCATCGTGAGAAACTCCTCCAGAATCCCAAGAAAGGTACTGAAGACCTGAGTAGCTATATGTTCCAGCTGGTAGTGGATTACCTCCGTTTAATGTATACTTAAATGAAGCTGTTCCTCCAGCAGAATTCGACTGCGATCCTCCATAGTAAGACCCTTGATTGGAACATGACCATTGTGGCGTTCCTCCAGTTGCCAAGCTAGTGTTTCCAGGAGTATTTGTTTGCCAATAAGTTGACATATTTGTATATCCAGATCCGCCAGTTACTGTTTCCCCTGTGTATGAAGGAGTTACAGAGTTTGATGCAGATGATGGAGCTGAAGTACCAACTGAGTTAGTTGCTGTTACTGTAAATGTATATGCAGTTCCAGTTGTCAATCCAGATACCGTAATATTTCCAGAACCTGCTTGATTTACTGTACCAGTAAGTCCGCCTGGCGAAGAAGTTGCTGTATAAGAAGTAATTGTTTGACCACCATTACTTGAAGGAGCAGTAAATGGAACCGTTGCTGTATTTCCAGATAATGTAACTGTTCCAATAGTAGGCTGTGATGGAACTGTAAATATATTTGTAACAATATTAAAAAATCTTGATGATGTATTAACCCCATCGGATGCAGTAATATCAAACGAATATGTTGTATTGGATGATACGTCTGGAGATGTACCAGTAAGTGCACCTGTTGATGAATTTAATGTAATCCATCCTGGCAAATTAGAGGAAGAATAAATTATTGATGTTCCATCTGGATCTGTAGCTGCTACAGATGTATTTAGTGGTGATTGTTCATAAATTGTTGAAATTGTTCCAGATGGTGTTCCCCAAATTGGTGTGCTTCCAGCATCTAGACAGTTTTCTAAAACTGCAAACTGATTATCTGAATTTATTAATTTTACATCGTATGGTTCATATTGAACTGAAAGTTCTGGTGTTGTTGCAGTAGCTGTTCCCGCTCCAACAAATGTAGCTACTGGTGAATTATATGAAACAGCATTTGTTCCAATAAATTGAACTGATAGTCCTGATTTAAAATTAGATCCTGTAATAGTAACTACTGTTCCTGTAGTAGCTGCTGTTGTTGGAGAAATGCTAGCAATTTGAGGAGCAGGATCTTGTGATACCTTTTCCCATCCCGCTGTTCTATATGCAATTAAAGCATTTAGTGTTGTATCAAAGTATAGGTCGCCTAGTGTTGGGGATACAGGTCTATTCGCTGTTGTTCCCCGCCCAACGTGTCCATTAGCTGCAGTTGCATGGGCGGATACAGCAGAAGTCAATTCAGCATCAGTAGCAATAGCTGTATTTGCTGATAGTATATTTGCTATATCTCTGGCTTTAGACATTATGAACCAATCAAGTACCTTACAATAACAATACCTGATCCCCCACTTCCAGAAGTAGATCCTGTGGTATTTGTAAATCCTCCACCGCCGCCTCCAGTATTTGCAGCTCCAGAACCTCCAGGAACACCAGAACCATTAGATCCTGCACCGCCTCCACCTTGACCACCACTACTACCAGTATATGGAGATGTATGTGTAGAACCTCCACCTCCACCACCAAACCAACCAGAAGCACCGTATGTAGTGCCAAAGTAAGAGCTCATGTTTCTTCCAATACCACCATTACCATTTGAATTCTGTGTTGTACGACCACCTGCTCCGCCAGCTCCGCCGCCGCCTGCACCATAATATGGAGGGGTTTGTGAAGAATCATTTGGATCGTCTCCTCCAGGAAATCCTTGTCCAGGAGTATATCCTCCACCAACGTACGGACCACTAGAAGATTGTGGTCCTCCTGCTCCACTACCCCAAATATTTAAAGTTGTTGTTGGCTGAAAATCCCAACCCCAAGCACCCTGTCCTCCATTTGCAACACCTACTCCACTTATTGCTGGTGTTATTGATGTATTTTGACCATCTTTTGCTGTAGATTGATCTGAGCCACCACCTCTTGGAAGATAGCCAGTTCCACCAGCACCTACTAAAACATTATATGTGCCAATTGGTGCTGAAATATTTTCAACAAACAAAACTCCGCCAGCTCCACCACCAGCTGCGCCACCTGCACCACCGCCTGCAACTAACATATAATCTGCTGGGACCGATCTATTTATCTTAAGAGTTGAAGTTCCAGTTGTTGTAAAGACATGCAACTTATAGCTTCCAAATGTTGTAACTGTTCCACCTTCCATAATTGGACCCATGTAAAATATTCTATCAACATAGTTTCCACCAGTGTCAACAGCTCTTACTGTAAATTGAGAAAATATTTCCTGTGTTGGTGTTCCAGAAATAACTCCAGTTTCTTGATCCAAAGACAGTCCTGGTGGCAAAGTTCCAGAAATAATTGAATAATCAATATCTGTATTTTCTGTATCTGTTGCAAGAAGCGTGGTGGAGTATGAGACTCCTGTAGAAATTACTGGAAGTGCGCTGGCAGTTTGCCATGACGGTGAAGATCCAGATGTTATACTATTTGATAAAATATGTAAATTACTTCCTGTTGGAGGAGTAACTCCTGGATTTGTTACTTTTAAAGAATAAGTTCCTGGGGCAAAATTATCTGGCCTCACAAATGTAATGGAAGTATTAGATATGCGAGTAAATGATTTTGGTGATATCTCATTATTGCTTGAATCAATTATTTTTAAATCCACATTTAGTGCAAAATTTGCTCCAGTTACAGTAGCAGAATCATTTATGTTTACTAGAGCCGTTGGTGTTACTGATGATATAACTGGCCCAGATGTTACTTCAGATGTAGTATTTGTAGCAGTAAATGTTGTCTTGTAGCTAAATGAAAGTAGATCTCCTGTCGTTCCACCAATAATTACAATTTTATTAAAATTGCCAGTGGCATTTAGTGATGGGGACTTGGTATACCCAACAACAGATCCATCTCCTGAATATACGTAAATATCATATGTATTGTCTAATAGAGCAGAATTAATTGTATATGCTCCAGCAAAATACTCTTTATTAAATGTTGCTGTTGTAATTGAACCATTTAGCGTTACGTTAAAATCATTTGCCCCTGTTGCTGGAAGCCAACCAGAGGTTGTATAAATCTCTTGTACGCCTAGCGTACCATTGTAGTATGTTTGACCAATTTGAGGATTTGCAGGTCTTGTAGAAGATGTACCAAATGGTACTCCTCCAAGTGCGGTAGTTCTAATATCTCCCATTATCCAACCTTCCATCCATAGGTGCTACCAGTATAAAGTAATGTATACCAGCCACCATTGTTATCTATAATTAAATTCCCCGCATTTCCGTTGATCAATCTACCGTTGCGAGCCACAGTAATATTATACGTTGAAGCGTTGCCTGAAGCATCTACAATCTGAATCTCATCGTTTAGCGCAGGGGACGCAGGTAGCGTCAATGTAAGCGCAGAAGCCGATGTAACAAAATATCTCTTCTTAGCCAATAGGTTTGTATTAGCAGAAATTGAAAGTGGTGCTACAGAGGTATTTGCCTCAAGTAATGCGTCTGTCTCTGCTTGGGTATATACATCTACTGAATTAAGATTAGTTACTGTAAGGACATCTATGATATCCCCCGCCGTTGCATCTGCAGCCAATACGACTGTATGCTCCGTAGGAGTTGTATAGTCTGTGCCACGAAGAAGCAGAATACCATTCATAAATACTTGCTCATATCCTGGAATGAACTGTACATCTGTTGTAAATGTATCTTGCTCAGCTACCGCTGTGAATGTCTGACGACGAATAATATTCTTATCAAATACATCTACTTCATCATCTGAGTCAATCCAGATTTGACCTACCTCTGGATTTAGTGGAGCGGTTGTCTGATATAGAGCCCCTGGCTGTACTGATGCATCAATCTGATCTATTACGAATGCTGTTGTAGCAATCTGTGTTGTATCTGTGTTTAATGCCGCCGTTGGTGCTACTGGAATACCAGTAAATGTTGGTGAGGCTAATGGTGCTTTAGTTCCCAAAGCTGTAGTTACCGTAGCTGCAAATGATGCGTCATCATTGATAGCCGCTGCTAATTCGTTTAATGTATCTAGCGTAGCTGGTGCGGCATCTACAATTGCAGCCGCTGCTGTTGATGCAGCATTATCTGCATAAGCCTTAGTAGCCAATAGCGATGTATCAGCAATACCGTGAATATTAGTTGTATCTGATTCGTGTGATGACAGAGCAGAAGCCGCTGCTGATTGTGCTGCCGCCGCAGATCCAGCGGGATCAAACAAGTTATCAATTGTCTGGTTAGACCATTGCCCAGTAGTAGAATTATATCTAATTACTTGATTGTTCTGCTTATTAGAAATAGCTACATCATGAAGCTCATCTAATTCAAACCCGTTTTGTACCTTAACAAAGATAGAGCCTGTTTGTGCTTGTGCTCTAGTTACTATACCTACAAACACTAAGTGGTTTGGAGCTGATGGCTTATTTGCTAGCCCGTAAATTACTGATCCTGGAGTTGAACCTAGCCATACCGCATCTCCTGGCTGTGCAGAGGATGTATCAATTCCTTCAATTAAACCTTCAGTTACTACCGTTCCAATTGCACCATCTAAAATTGTGTCTTCAAGAATACCAAATGTCTTTGATGATAGTGGGTCGGAAACATTTGAAGAAAGAACTACCCTAAGCTGTCCTGATGCTCCTACCGCTCCTGCGGCTGTTACTACCTGACCTTTATAAAGAGTTGCTCCAGTATTATTAATGACTTCTTGTGAGATCTTGTTGGCAGTTCCGCCAACTCCTGTAAGGATAACTTGATTTCCAGTATCATCATAAACTGCTGTTAGGTTTACGTGATTGGCGTGGGCAAATAATGCGCCTGCTGCATCCTGAGCCATTTCATTTGTATAGGTGGGATTGATCTCAAGTTGCTTTACTCTATAGTCAAGGCTTGTTGTTACCGCCGAATTATTGACACCGACTTTAGCCTCTAGAGCCTCAATAGCGTCATTCGCATTAGCATGTTGCTGGGAATGCGATGGAGCGTCTAGTTCGTCGGTTGAGGCGGGATTAGCGAGGTTATCCAGCCCAGTAGGATAATTGGTGGCCATATTTACTAATTATACCCCAGATGACGTTATTTATAGCTCTTCTTAGACCAGTAAAGCTTTCTATATGTGTGTCTAATATATTTTTTTACACGATATTTAGAAAACCTAGAGGATTTATCATAAGGCTCTATAGAAGACCTCCAGGACTCCCTTTTAAACGGAATGACCTGTGCTATTGGTGTTCCTGCTGGAATTATTCCTTCAAAGCTTTTTTTCAAAAAGAATGGAATAAAAACACTATTTGGATGTTTATCTGCATCAACAATTCCAGACAAAGTATAGAATGGTAAATCGTATCTATTTAAGGGATGGCTAAACAAAGCACTATATCCAACATCCAAAGAAACCTTCCACTCTGATGTCCACCTAAACACAATATTGTAGCAATCTTCAGGAACTGGAAATTTGCCTGCCAAAACATCAATGTCTTGACTATCTATTATCGTATCGTCTGTATTCCATTTTAAATATGGTATACCATTATTATTAACCACTAATATGTCTGCTGGTGTTGTAATAAAATATCCAGAAGTTAATGCATCTACAAAGGGCAGGCAGTGTTTAAATGTAGAATTCCAATTACCACCGCTTTTTAACATGTCTTTATTTATTTTTATAATATCATGATATCCACTATTTTTATAAATATGTGGGGCAGAATCCTTAAACCATTCTGGAATATTGCTAGAAGCAGGACTTGGAGGATCTTGAATTTCTGTTAATTCTGTACATGGAATAAATTTTATTCTTTTTTCATTCATAAGATTTTTTACTCCAAACATTGTCTCTGTACCATCCTAATATTTTTCTGCCAGACTTGTTTGCAGCACGATTTCCCTCTATTATTATAGAATTATCTACTTCTGACTTCCAGTCATCACGTTTAAATGGGAGTATTTGAAGCAATGGGGTTCCAGCTTCTACAATTCCAGAAAAATCTTTCTTTAAAAACATAGAATAATTTCCTGGAAAAAATGGTTCTTTATCGGAATCCACAATTCCAGTAAGTGCCATAAATGGTAGATCAAACCTATTAAATGGCTGTGTAACTAAAATACTATATCCTGGCGGAGTTTTTATATAAAGTGGATGATGAAGGGCAAAGTGTGTGTCATGGTATCCATGTGGTACTTGCATGCTGCCTGCTTGTCGACTATCTCTTATTGAAAAAACTGGAGATTCTGTATCTTTCCATGTGATCATTGGAGAAATATCATTATTTAATATATTAATATCTTGCCATAATTCAAAAATATATCCAGATAACATAGAGTCAATGAACGGCATGCATACCTTAAATGTTTTGCCGTGCTGTATAACATCTTCTCTATCTGTATTATAAAATTTAGATGTATTTTTAAACCAATCTGGAGTATATAATTTTGTTGGCTTTGGGTGATTTATATCGCTTACCTTTTGAGATAATGCGAACTTTATTTTTTTCATCATACTCCTATAAAATGTTTAATTAATGCGACTGTTGCTAATATGGTCCATCCAACGTTAAAATATATAATAGTTGGCAGAGTCTTTATTGTGGATGTAAGTATAAGGGTCACACTTGATAGCCAGGCAAAGATATACAACCACCAAAACTGGACACCAAACAGTAGGCCAGGAAAGATAATAATAAGCTTTGTTGAGAACGCCCAAAACTCAATTATATTAGTTTTATTCCAATACTCTTTACGACCTAGCTGCTTGGTGACTTCTACTATTTCATTAGGCTTTATCATTATGAATGTTTTCTTTTAGCCATTGATACATTGTAGGTGAGGCATCCGCTTCTTCTTGCCAAAGTTTTCTAAATACTTCCCATGTAGCCCAAGTACCTTTGCAAAACTCGTAATAATCTACTCCTTCGTAATGCTTCCATCTTTGAATTGTATTTTTGTTAACTGGGAAATAATTTAACCCAGTTGCAATACAGTGTATTCCAGCAAGCCCGTCGTGCCTTTGACGATTAATCTGAATATCTGCAAGATCATTAAATCCAACAACCATTGAGGGCTCTAGATTTGGAACATCTGGTTGGAATGTTTTGTTTGTTACATCTCTCCAATATTGTGTATCAGTTCTATTCGAAAGAGCATAGTGTTGTGCTACGAATTCTTTAAATCCTAAATACTGGCGACGTGTTGTCATATTATAGGCATCACGATCCCATTGAGTTACTGTTCCCCGCTCCAAAGTCTTTACAAGCTTATCCAAAAATTCATGTACTGTAAATAAACCATTGGACTCTAGAGGTTCAATAAATCCAGCAGCAAATCCAATAGCAACTACATTCTTTACAAATGTACGTCTATGAATACCTACACGGAATTTAATATGCTTATATTCTAGCGACTCAACATCACGATCTGGATTATGAATAGTCATCTTGTCTGAACGTAGATGATCTTTAAATTCTTGTAGAGCATCTTCCTTAGAGACGTGCTTATCGCTAAACACATATCCTGTGCCAATTCTTTCCCATGATGGAATATTCCATACCCATCCATTATTGATAGCGGTACAGTTAGTATAAGGCTCCATTTCCTTTTCGATATCTGTATAAGGAATACGAGTAGCCCATGCACTATTATTTGGAAGCATATGTGAGAAGTCGTCCCATGGCTCTTGTAATGCCCCTTCGAGAAGCATTGACTTAAATCCTGTGCAGTCAATAAATAGATCTGCTGTTAGCTTTTCTCCAGAAGTAAGGGTTACTGATTCAATACCTTCTTCGTTTGTTGTAACATCTGTAACAGTATCTGCAACCACTTTTACTCCACGAGGAATGCAGTAGTTATTCTTTAGCCACTGACCAAACTTTGTAGCGTCAAAGTGGTAAGCTACGTCCTGCTTAAAGTTAAAGTTTCCAAGCTTGCCTGACTCATTCCAAGATAGCTTGTTTTGTTCTGCCAATGTAAGGGCAGGGAAAAATGTACGAGCATAATCTGCTACATCTAGTTCTGGGAACTTGGCTTTCTTTACATACCAATCATTAAGACCATTTACTGTTCCATCTAAAAATACTTTGCCGAATGGATAGTGGAATCCGCCTGCATCTTTTTTGTAAAAATCTGTAAACTTAATAGACATCTTATACACAGCATCTGTTGCTGGCATAAAGTCTTTTTCATCAATGCCTATCCATTCAGCCCATCCTGTGATGCCGCCAAGTGTAGACTCGCCTACCCCGATGATTGGATAGTCTGGGGACTCAATAACGACTACTTCTTTATCTGGAAATGCTCTAATCATAGAGGCAGCGGACATCCATCCAGCCGATCCTCCACCAACAATAACTATTTTATTTAAATTAATCATAAAAACCTGTTCTCTAAAAAGACTAATGCCTCTACTTATAGGTTACTATAATAGAGGCATTTTGTCAATGCTTTTTTTATAAATCTACTTCTACTATTTCGTATTCTTTCCAAGATAAAGACTCTTCATCCCAAGAATAGAAGAATCCTTCTTTTACTGGTTTTTCTCCTGCTGGAGAGACCCAGTTATCATTTTCGTCTAAAACCCATGATTCCCATGGTTTTGGATTAATAAATATATCCTTTTCTTTATCGTATGTTCCGCCTATCATTGCAGCATTTTTTCTAAATTCTCCTGACAAAGAATACTCTACGTACCCGCCTGGATTTTCATATCCAACTGCAATATTGACAACAACGCCGTCTTCAACTTTTGCCCAATTTTTCATGGTATGTAATACCTCACAACGACAACTCCGTTTCCTCCGCCACCTGCACCCCAACCATCACCATATGCTCCACGTCCACCATGTCCATAATGTGATCCACTGTGTGTTCCATAATCATCATGACCACCGTGATGAGCGTTACCATATCCACCAGAACCTATTGATATTGTACCAGTTCCATGTGTAGTGTCTTGATGAGCATCTCCACCTCGGCCACCACTGCCTCTTGCTCCATTTTGTCCAGCACCATTCGCACCACCACCGCCGCCACCACGGTTATTGTTATTAGAGCCTCCATCTGTACACCATCCTCCAGCATACCCACCATGATAAACAGGAGAACCTTTTGTTCCTAATCCAGTAGAAGCGGTTTGGGTTACACCAGCTCTAGATGTATATCCATAATGAGATCCATTATATCCACCACCTCCGCCGCCATTTGCTCCTCCCTGAGAAGGTGCAGCATAATGATGTTGTCCTCCGCCGCCGCCACCTAGTGCATAGACGTTTCCAAAATAAGTGTCTCCGCCTTTAGAGTTTCCTCCACCGCCGCCACCAATAACAATTGCAGTTGTTCCAACTGCCTGATACGCAGTAAGTTTAACAACTCCACCACCGCCGCCGCCGCCTCCGCCATGGCCATCGGTTCCTCCACCACCGCCGCCACCACCTAGCATTACGTTTACTAATGGAAGTGCATTGTTTGGAAGAACAAAGTTTCCAGAAGTACCTATTACAGAAGGGAATGATGCAAAGGCTGCTAGTGGGTTTGTAAATAACCCTGTAGACTTTACGGCAACTTTGTGTAATGAAATATAGTCATTTGTTGGCGCAACAATATTAATAGTTGTAAATGGTCCTGTTAAATTAATAACTTGACCTAGAGGTACTCCAACAGTTCCTCCTGGACCTACAAAATATGCGTATCCATTTGAAAGATTGTTTGATGTAAGAATATAGTTTCCTGCAGCACCTGCTTGTGACCAAGATCTATTGTATGTTTCCATACGAATAGAAGCTATGTAATTAAATCCTGGTGTTCCTCCGCCTCCAGATGGTACGAATGCTTGAATTCCCATTTTATACGTCTATCTCCGTTCCAAATACGCTGAACGAAACTAGACCAGATGAAGAGCGGACAGTAAGAACATCGTTTTGATTTAGTGTAAGTCCTAGATTTAGTGCAACTGATAGATTTGATCCAACTTCAACGTCATATGCAAGAAACATGTCGTCTGTTAGCGTTGCTCCATCTGGGCGTACTGAAATTCTATATGTAGCAGAGTTTGCGTCTCTGTTTGCTACTGTGATACAGCTAATAACTGCATCTTTTGTTCCATTAACTGTATAAATATCCCAGTCAGTATTTGCTGCTGGTGACTTTTGTCCTAATACTCTATATCGTGTTGCCATTTATTATACTCCTACCAATAAGAATGCGTGTAGCGATGTTCCCGCTCCAGCTACCTGGTTTACTGCGGAGACTCTTGCAGCATCAATATCAGCTAACGCAGTCGCTCTGTCTGTGTTAACATCTGACAAAGAGTTCACACGCTTTGTCTCTAGTGAAGCTAAAGATGTTGTTGTTTTTGTTTCTAATTCTGTGATTTTTGCTGCTGTAGCTGCCACAATGTCATTGACACCAAGTAGGCCACCAAGTTCGCCAAGAGCCTTGGCCATATAGATCATGTCCTGGGCATTCATAGCCGTGGTTGATATTGCGCTTGTCATTTCTGACTTTAGCGCATCAATTTGCGTTGATAAACTATCGTAACTAGGCATTCATAATCACCAACCTTAGTATATCACGAGCCATATTATTAGATACCTAATCCTAGCTCTAGACTTGTTATTCTAGCGTTGAAGCTGTTTACTGTGGCTGTAAGGGAAGCAATCTGAGATGCTACCTCCGCCGCAAAGTTAGGGTTGTCGTTTAGAGCGTCTGACAGTTCGCTGAGGGTATTAAGAAGGGCTGGAGCAGCCCCTACAAGGTTGGATATAGCCGTGTCCGTATATGTATTGGCCGAAGTCAAAGCATTGGCTGCTGCAGAGGTTGCAAAGGTCTGTGTGGCTAGTAGAGCGGTATTAGCAATTCCATGGACATTTGTGGTTACTGAGTTATGGGTAGATATATCTGAGGCTACAGAAGAGTTTGTTGCTAAAACCGATGTATCTGCAATTCCATGTACATCTGTAGTGTCGTTATTATGAGCAGTAATTGCTGATGTTAGATCTGATGCTAGAAGGTTAGCGTAATTTAAAACTCCCCACGCCGCTGAGCCATTACCAATCTTAAACTTGTTTAATGTTGTATCAATTCCAATTTCACCAGCTTGAAGAACTGGATTATAGGTAGCCCAGTTTGCCGTAGTATCCCTACGTAACTTAAAAGTAACATTCATTGTTGTCATGCTGGGTTTGCGTCTCCTCCATCATAAGAAACCATAGAGGCAAGTCCTCCTGTTACTAGGTCTCCGTCATAAGAGTGTGTGTGTTCAAATACTACCGCTGGGTCTGTAAATAATTCCCACACAACACCAGTCCAACGCCATCTAATGCCGCCAGATTCAAATGTTTGTCCAACCGCTGGGCTGGATGGAAATATTGTAGCCATAAAACTATTATACCTTAACAGCGTATGAAGGAACGGATATCTGTGATTGTGTTTGAGCAACTAAATAATAATTGCTATTCTCTGTGTAGTGTGCATATTGTGTAGCACTTCCAGGAGTCTTAGCAACATTTAGAACTGGAGTAGGAGCCCAGTATTGTGGCTTTTCTACTGCTGCTGGCAAGAATCCAGTTGCAATGTATGCAGCCTTGGAATACTTATTATTAAACTTATCATATAGGTAGTCTGCATCTTCATGGTATGTTCTACCATTCATATTGCCAAGGGTTGTGAAGGAAGGTCCTTCTGAAAGCCCTGTTGTCTTATAATTCTTAATTGTAGTATATGTGTTAGTTGCTGGATCATAATATCCAAACCAGTAGTCAAATAGGACTCTTGATCCCTTATCTACTGCTGTGTAACGAGTACCTGAAATATAGCACTTGCCTTGATATGAGAATGTAAATGTCTCATCTGCTGAGACTGATGGGAATCCATTCATTTTAGCAATTGGAGACCATGTATTTGTAGATCCATTCCACTTATAGGCAAGGTTACCGTAGTAGTGTGATGTTGGTACGTTAGAAGTCTCTAGGTAATGTTGTCCAAATGTATAAACATTTCCATCTCCAGGAGCACACATAAGAATGTTCATTGTATTAAGAGCATCTGGATATGCAGCCTTAGCTGTTTGTGCAAATGAGTTATTTGCCATATCCTTTTCAATAAATGTTGTATACATTGTCTGGCTATGAGCTTGTACTCCACCATTGGAGTTATATACTCCACCGCCAATTATATAAACTTTGTTATTTACATAGTCATGTGCAAATGAAGCACCACGATAATTATTTGAATATAAATCTTGTGAAGCAAATGTTGAGCAGTTTACTACTTTACCTGCATAGTAAGCATTATTAGATACGTTATATGTAGGGTATGTCCATGCATAATCAGTCCCGCCAACATTTCTTGTTGTAATAGTGTTTGTTAGCTGAGTTGCAGGGGTTGTAGGAATAGTAATGTTTGGCGTAGTATTTGTATTTGAGCTAAGACCAGATGCAACTACAGCATTTGAATTTGCTGGCCAGTATACATAATCGCTATCGCTTACTAGTACAATTTTTGCCCATTGCTTTGATGGGTTAAAGTTAAAAGCTGTTGAAAAATCTGGAGCAGGAAATGATGAATCAATTACGTTTCCATCGCCATCAAGGATATTAATATATGCAACATTTGTTGGGGCAGATCCACTAAATGTTAGGTTATAAATACCTGCGTTTACAAGCATACCTACGTTAAGAATAAATATTCTTTGCTTTACCTGCGCTGATGTAGATGGTGCTTTAAACGTCAAAGTACCGCCTAGGGCGGGTAAGGAGTTCTTAGATACTAGATCTAGTGTTACTGCCATTTATTAATCTCCTTAATCTTCTACTTCAGAAACTGATTCTATCCACTCTTGTGAGGATTCATTCCAAATCCATTCGCCAGTTGATGGCTTTGTAACTTGTGCCTCATACTCTAGGGTATCTTCATTTAGAACCCATGAATTCCATACAGATTTTAGTATAAATTTATTTGAATCTGGCCTGTATTCGTCTCCAACTGAAGGAGTTCTTGTTGATTCTGTAACCTTAATAAACTCACCATTAAATGATGAAATTTGAGAGTCATCACATATGATGATATTATCAACAATATTATTTGTAATTTTTGCGTATTTACTCATGATGGTATGTAGTATCTAACAACAACGACGCCGTTTGCTCCGCCGCCTCTATTGCTATTATCCTTTCTTCCTCCATTTCCTCCATGTGCATAATCTCTATGTGCTCCATGATTTGAGTGGTTATTATATGCTGATCCCCAACCTCCAGCACCGTATCCATGGTTTGAACCAACTATATCTGATAAATGACCTGAACCGCCATGTCCTCCAGAATCATAATTACCATCTCCTCCAGCGCCGCCTGCGCCACCACCGCCACCTGTTCTATGGTGGTGATTGTTTCCGTTACCAGTTCCTCCATTATGTCCACCAACAAATACTGGGCTTCCTGTAAATCCTAATCCAGTTGATGC
>JACCDG010534058.1_pt1 | contig 15458 bp, 20 predicted proteins | sample 7442471 | NCBI WGS metagenome assembly JACCDG01 (sample SAMN15323444, study PRJNA562643) | freshwater metagenome | isolation source: river surface water | place: USA:Blue River Watershed | collected 2017-08-17
ATCATGCATGTTACCCCTGCACTCATTGACGACTTTGATGGTTTCATCCGTCAGTTCAATGCACATAACAGTACCATGAAGCATTTATCCTACTTTAAATGCATCATGACCTATGCTGTAGATGTGAAAGGATACATTATGCGCAACCCTTTTACCGGCATCAAGCTGGCAAAAAAAAAGACCAGGCCCATTTACCTGGAGCATGATGAGCTGCTAAAGATCATGAACAAAAAGCACCTGCACGAACGCCTGGAAAAGATCAGAGATCTTTTTTTGTTCCAGTGTTTTACCGGTCTGTCTTATGCAGACATGTATCACCTGACAGAACAGAAGATCCACCAGGATTACATCAAGATCAACCGGCAGAAAAGCAAGGAGCAGGCACTCATTTACCTATACGAAATTCCCAAGCTGTTGCTCAAGAAGTACAACAATCAACTGCCTTTACTTAGTAATGCAAAATATAATGCATACTTGAAAGAACTCGCAGTGATTACTAATATTGATAAGAAGTTAACTACACATGTAGCAAGACACACATTTGCAACAACAGTCAACTTGAACAATGGAGTTCCACTTGAAGTTGTAAGTGCAATGCTTGGACACACAAGTGTAAAGATGACTGAACACTACGCGAAATTAAAGAGTTCAAGTGTGTTGAACAGTTGTACAATAAACAGTACAAAGCTCAATCAACTCTATAGTGTAGAGCAAATGTCAATGTTTTTCACTACTTTGGCACCAGTAAGTCAAAACCAAATTACATCACAGCAAAAACCGTCCCATGGCTAGGAAGAAACTAGAAGCAAGACAACAAAAAGAGCTGGAGAAAATGGTGATGAACGGAGTGACGCCTGAAGATATTTCAAAGTACTTCAATATTGCTGTCAGCTCTGTCCATAACTACAAGCGCATGCTGAAAGAAAAGGGATTAAAAGTCCCTGATATCAGAGGCAAACGTCCAGTTGGCATCAAAACAGAAGAAGGAGCAATGACTATTACTTCTCCCAAGTCAAAAGGACCGTCTCTTGAGTTGTCGTCTGCAGATGTTACAGGGTTTATGAAACTGTACATCAACGATGTTATCGTTTATGTATCACCCAAGGCTAAAAGCGTAACCATTTTAGACACTGAAGTTATTGTCAGGATCTAAAAAAGCCTTCACTTTCTACTACCCAGGCACACCACCTGGGTTTTTTTATGTCCATCATAGCAATATAGTGTGACAGAAGTTCTACAATTTGTATATTTGTAGGCCTGAGTTCTACAAAATGTAGGTATTTTAGTGGGAGTTATTCTTAACCCTATTGAAATGCTATATCAACTCCCAAACGGTAAGTGCATAGAGATCTCTGTGGAACAGTACCTGAGGATGTCAGATGAAGAGTTAGATCTGTATGTGGCTTACAACATTGGGGAAGAGGTCAACGACCCATTTGCGCTGAGTGTACTGAAGTACGGCAGCCCTATTGAGGATGAAGACCTGTTTGACGAATTGATCACAGAGACTTTGATTGAAGAATCTGTGGAAGACTTGACAGACATTTCCTCTGACGAAAAGCTATATGACAAGGACTTCTTTGACCCTGAAGAACTAGAACAGTAAGGCACTGTTATTTGATATTGTATGATCCAACCCAAGCTGAAAACATGTGCCGGGTGTGGTGAGCAAAAAGTTATCTGGAAAAACTTTGAAGGCAACAAGTTCTGCAAGGACTGTTGGTCGCGCAAAGCTCCGGTCAAGACTCCTACGCCCTCTAAAACACTGAGTCCTGTTTCTGACAAACGAAAAGTCCTGGACCAGTTGTATTCCAAAATGAGAAAAGACTTTCTCTCCAAACCTGAAAACAGTACATGCCGTGCTAAGTTCTCAGGTATCTGCCTGTATGTAACAGGACAAGACCTCACAGTACACCATACCAAAGGACGCGGACATTACTATTTAGATAGTAGTACGTGGATCCCTTTGTGTTTAGCATGCCATGAGTGGGTAGAGACCCATCCTCAGGAAGCAAGAGCTATGCTCCTATCAGACACGAAACATTAACCCTAAAAACAACAGAAGATGTCAACATCACCAGGACCTTACGGGTCACTACACTTAGGCTATGGCAGTTTTGGCCAGGCCTTAGCAGCAATCAAAGACGGACACCGCGTAGCGCGTGCAGGATGGAATGGAAAAGATATGTGGATTGCATACAGTCCCGGTTCTGCTGCACTTCCTGCAGAAGGTTTCTGGAGTCCTGCCAACAAAGCTTTTGCTGAGGCAAACGGCGGTAGTGCTGAAGTACTTCCGTGCATTACGTTCAAAACAGCTGACAACAAAATCCTCATGGGATGGTTGGCTTCTCAAACAGACATGCTTTCAAACGATTGGACAATTCTTGATTAAAAAACAACAGATGAAAAAGTTCATTGGCTATCACATTATTGGTGCAGCCTCACGACAAGAGGCCCAAAATGAAAAAGGTCTATTGCTCTGGAGCAAAAACAAACCCAGTGCTTTCAGACGTTTCTTCAACCGTGTGCTGCTTGGTATCTACTGGGTAGATAAGGAGCGTCACTTTGAAGAGAAGGGCAAGACTATACAGAGCACAAACAGTGATGTAGAAATGCCACGACTAAGACACACAAAAAATGGAAAATCAACCGCAGCTCTCTAAGCGTGAGTTGATACAAGAAGAGGCGTTAAGTGCTGTCAGGAACTTACATCGCTGTAGCCTGGGTATCTCAATGGGTGTGGGCAAGACCTTGATTGGTCTGCGCCACATGTCAGAGCAGTATACCCTGGGCCACCGCAAGTTCCTGGTAGTAGCGCCCAAGCTTGCCATCTTTCAAAGCTGGAAAGATGATGCTGCAAAGTTTGGACTTGAATACCTGCTGGACTGTATCACTTTCACATCCTACAGGTCATTGGAGAAACAACCACAGGACTATGATGTCATCTACTTAGATGAATGTCACAGCCTGTTGTACACCCATGACTTTTATTTGTCCATGTATCCAGGTAAGATCCTGGGTTTAACGGGTACTCCCCCGCGTTTCAAGAATTCAGAAAAAGGAGAAATGGTGCAAAAGTATGCACCCGTAGTATATACTTACATCACTGACGATGCAGTAGAAGACCGCATCTTGAATGACTACAAGATCATTGTGCATTACCTGCCACTGTCTGAAGCAAGGACACACAAGGTGGCAAAGAAAGCCGGTGGGTTCTTCTACACTTCTGAGAAAGACAACTACAAGTACTGGTCTGAAAGGATCGTAGGAACCTTCTCACCCAAGCAGCAACAGATCTTTCGCATCATGCGCATGCAGGCACTTATGCAGTTTGCTTCCAAGGAACGCTATGCAAAGCAGCTCCTGGAAATGATAGATGAAAAGTGCATTGTCTTTTGCAACAACACAGAGCAGGCAGATCGCATCTGTTCACACAGTTACCACAGTAAAAACCCACAGAGTGAGTTTAACCTGGAGGCATTTAAAGCTGGTGAGATTGAGGAGCTCTCCTGTGTCATGCAACTCAACGAAGGTGTGAACATCCCTAACCTCAAGTACGGGATCATCCTTCATGCTTACAGCAATGAACGCAAGAGTTCACAGCGACTGGGAAGATTGCTTCGCTTAAGTCCTGACCAAAAGGCAATTGTGCACGTGCTTGTTTATGAGAATACAGTGGATGCTGAGTGGGTACAGGACGCACTGCGTGACTTGGATCCTGAGAAGATCGTTTATACACAGGCAATGTTTTAATCATGCACAACACTACCATCAACTTCATCAAGAAAGACGGGCAACTGGTCCCTGCATCAGACGGGGATGCTGCGAAGTTTAAACTTTACAGCAAGTCTGTCAAGGAAGGTGACGTGATAGAAACCTACATGTCGCTTTCCACACCACATGACAAAACACTTGGCCAGTTGGCCAAAGTACATGCACTGGTGCGTGAGTTAGCAAACTTTACTGGTCACACCTTTGACGAAATGAAAGATGAGATCAAAAGAAATGCGGGACTATATACCCTTGTAGGTACAAGTTCTGGTGAGATTCAATTCAAAAGTTTCGCGGAGTGTAGCAAGGATGAAATTTCAAGAGCTATTGAGACCTGTATTGAAATAGGTCACAACATTGGATGCAACATCTATTAGTTTTCCTGCAAGAGTTCACGGGCTTCTTCAATGCTTACCATTTTGGTGAAGCCCTGGTCTTTTGCCTTCTGCTCAAACTCTCTGCACAAAATCAAAAGTGTTTCATATTGGGTAACCCATGGCTCAGTGATTTCCTGTGAGGAGATCTGCTCGTGCGCTTTGGTTAGTTCCTCTGTTGTCTTTCCTTCCAAAAGGAATGATAACATGTGCTGGATCTTGTGATAGTAGCCTGTGCTCATTTGGATGTTGACAACAGCCTCTGGCACAATCAATTCCACATGATCTACAGAGTGTTCAGGAGTTTCAGTATTGCTCATAATGACAGTATTAGTTCTACAAAACTACAATTAATTTTAAAGCTCTACAACGCATGAATGAAAAAAAGGTTGCATCACCAATTGACATTAACAGCGCTATAAACAAACTACAGGACATGCTGCGTTTAGCAGGCTGGCAGGATTTGTTGAAAGCTTATATGGTGTCAGAAGAATTTTCTTCTACAATCATGTCACTGGCTGACATGGTACAAAATGACAAACGTTTTACACCACCTCTTAAGCAGGTATTCCGCGCATTCCAGGAGTGCCCTGTAGCAGACCTCAAGGTGGTTGTAATTGGGCAGGACCCCTACCCGCAAATTGGTGTGGCAGATGGCATTGCATTTAGCTGTGGCAACACACGCAAAAAAGAAGCATCGCTGCGCTACATTCACAAAGCTGTTGCGCAAACAGTTTACGAGGGAAAAGTCAACCCTAACGACCTGGATCCTGACCTTACCAAGTGGGCTAACCAGGGCGTGCTTCTACTAAACACTTCTCTGACAACAGAGATAGGTAAAATTGGAAGACACTTTGACCTATGGAAGCACTTCACCGCTTACGTGCTGGATATCTTAAACAGCCGTGAGCCACTGGTGTGGGTTTTCTTAGGAAAGAAAGCGCAAGAGTATGCAGATCTCGTCAGCGATGATCACATCAAACTCTATGCGTCACACCCTGCTTCCGCTGCCTATCAAAAAGAGCAATCCTGGGATTGCAATGACGTCTTCAACCAGGTGAACCAACACCTGATACAGCAAGGGAAAGACCCCGTCACCTGGTAATCTGACCTCTACAAAATCCAATAGTAAAGTTGCACAAGTTCTACAAAATGTGTATCTTTACAGTCCTCATTTACACCTTCCCTATGTCAGACCAACATCACGACAGTTACCCTGCTCGCCCTAAATGGACGGCAAGAAACGCAGAAGATATGGCAAGTTCAGTACCCGGTGGTACTGCTGGTAAAAAACCCTGGAAGCGCTATGGTGACATCATGCAGGAAAGCATTGTCTACCTGGAACGCAGGGCCAAGGGACAACTCAAGTCTCTAAAAACACAGTGGGATTCCTTCAACTCCATTGGTCTGAATGGTATAGAGTGGCAGTCACTTTATGTCCTTGCAGCCAGACCTGGTGTAGGTAAAACACTCATTGCTGCCTCTTTGACAAGAGAGCTTCAAACCCTTAACCGTGATCAGGACTTTGCCGTGCTGCACTTCCAGTTTGAAATGCTGGGACGCAACATGGCAGTGCGTGAACTTTCTGCTGCTGCTAACCTGAACATCAGGTACATGCAGTCTGCACAAGATGACGGCCTGCCTCCCTTAAAGGATGAAGATCTTAAGAAGCTGACAGAATACGCTTCCCGCCAACACTCACGTGAAGAATACATCGTGGACAAGGCCATGAATGTAAAGCAAATGGAAGACGTGATCGTCAACTTTCAAAGAGACGTGAACAAACCAGTAGTGATCACCCTGGATCACACGCTGCTGGTAAGACAAAACGCTTCAGAGACCAGCAAGCAACAAACGCTGCAGAATCTGGCAACCATGATGACAGAAATGAAGAACCGCCTGCCGGTGACTTTCATCATCTTAACACAGCTCAATCGTGACATTGATGACGCAGAACGTCAAAGGCCAGGTCAGCTAAGCAATTACCCTACAGAAGCAGACGTATTTGGTAGTGACTACCTGTTACAGTGTGCTGATGTGATGATCGCTTACAACCGTCCTGCCAAGTACAACATTTCACTGTATGGCCCGCACCGCTATGAGATCAATGACAAGTACCTGCTTGCCATGCACGTCATCAAAAATCGCTTTGGTGAACCTTCTATCCAATGGTACCGCGCTCAGTATGAGACGATGTCTGTAGTAGAAGCACCTACACCAAAGATGATCCCTAAAAAGTAAATCTATAACGCTTACAATTATGAGTACAGCAACAATGGAAAAGCCAAAGAAGCATATCTCTGAGATCACCTCAGAGTACAAACCTTTTTGGCAGCCACTTTTCGACAACATGGGTCTGAGCAACCCAACCTTTGGAGCCAAACTGGGCTACCTGGGTAAAGAGTTCCAAGAAGGTGGAAAGAGAGTACCCGCAGTACGCTTCTTTCCCAACGAGTTATCCAGTGGTAATGACTACTACCTGGAATTGTATGACTGGGATCAGAACTTTTATCATCCTGACTCCCGTGTCCTGTACCGTTTGAGACATGATCCCAAGTGGAATCTTGACACTGACAAATACGTGGAAGTGCCTTCAGACAAACTACCAGTGTCAACCTATGCTGTGAAGATCAGCGACCTGGAGATTGTCAACCAGACACCTGCCACAGCAAAGTACCCTGAGATGCTCAAAGCTTCCAAACTTGCTGAGCCTACTTTAGGTATGCCATCTCTTTTTGACGAAGAAGAAGAAGAGGACATGTACACTGAAAAGGAAGACGATCACTACACAAAAATGACAGTGCGTGATATGTATTGCATGCTTCAGAACGTGCCTCTGAGTAACAAAAAATGGTTGAACGATTTAATTAACAAAGGTAAACAATGGCAGAAGTAAAAGACGCAACACCTGGTATTGTCCTTCCTACCAAAGTGGTGAAGGCAATAACCAAATCTCCCAAGAACATGGTCATCTTCTCCAAGCCTAAAGTGGGTAAGACTACCCTGCTTGCACAGCTGGAGAACTGTTTGATCATTGATTTGGAAAATGGCACTGATTACGTGGACGCTTTGAAGATCAAAGCAACTAACGTAGGTGAATTGGCAAACATCGCAAGAGCTATCACTGCTGCGGGTAAACCCTACAAGTACATTGCTGTAGACACGATCACAGCACTGGAAGAAATGTGTATCCCGTATGCAGAACAGATCTATGCGAACAGCCCTATGGGTGGTAACTGGTTCAAACCAGGTGGAGGAAAAGAAAAACATGGAAGCATCCTCAACCTACCTAACGGTGCAGGTTATGCGTGGTTACGCCAGGCATTTGAAAATATGATTGGCATGCTTAAGCCATTGGCACCGCATGTGATCCTGGTGGGTCACGTGAAGGATACGCTACTGGAAAAGAACGGATCTGAGTTCAACTCGCTGGACCTGGATCTGACAGGAAAGTTAAAGCGTATGACAGCCTCTGGTTCTGACGCCATAGGATACCTGTACCGCAAAGGCAACAAGAACATCTTGAGCTTCAGAACTTCTGATGAGATTTCCTGTGGCGCACGTCCTGAGCATTTGCGTAACCAGGAGATCATTGTCTCTGAAATTGCAGAGGATGGTACTGTAACAAGTCACTGGGACCAGGTTTTCATTGACTAACAAAGTGAGTAAGTAACAATTTCTAACAACACAAAAATCAAAAAGTATGTTTAATTCTAAAAGTTTCAACCCTAACGGCAGTTCTTCAGTGCCAAAAATCATGAATCCAGGAACCCACTACGCACGCATCGTTGACATGCGTTTGGATGCTCCACCATATAAAGCAGACAGCTACTTTGTAGTGCTTACACTTGAGGGTACTGACCGCGGTGATGAGTTCCAGGGTCTTCCTATTGACAAGAACAATCCATCACTTGGGAACTACCGTGGCCAGATCGCTAACGTGCGTTCAGGACGTTACTCATTTTCTGACTACACCTATGATGGTCGCCAGATCACACGTGATGAGCAGATCTTCCGCTGGGTGAACAACCTTGCCAAGCAAATGGGTGTTCTGGAAAAGATGAACGCTGACAACGTGGAGGCTGAAACCATTGAGGATTACGTGGCCAATGTACGCCGTTACCTTATCAACCCAGAACTCTGGGGTTACTTCACAGTAGGTGGCCAGGAGTACTACACTGAAGGGTACGACCGTCCTAACTACCGTCTCATGTTCCCTAAGCAGGATGGTAAGTTATTCCCTTTCTCTGCACTGGAGGATGAAGACCGCAAGCCAGCAAACCTGATCCCTTACGATGCTGCCAAGCATATTCTTGCTGCCAAGCAGGATGAGCCGGCAGAGGCAGTAGCAGGATTTGGTGGACAGGCTGCACCAGGAATTGCTATTCCGCAATCAGCACCTGCAGTAAACCCTATGGATCTATTGGGTGGCACAACCAGCCAGCCAAGCATCCTTGATTTACCATAAACCAAACGATGGCAAAAAGGGGGTGGTCTAGTATCATCCCCTTTTTTTTGTTCCCAATGCAGTGAGATATGTTTTCAAGCAGAAATTTTATAGACAACGTACATGATATTCCTTCCGCCTGGATATTTGAAAACTATCTTGGTCTGTCTCAGCCATTGACGGGTCAAAGCGTAAGAATCCACTCGCTTTTCAATCCGCATGATAAAACGCCTTCCATGTATCTGTACTACAACTCAGACACTGAAGCCTACCGCTACAAGTGTTTCAGCACAGGTAAAGGAGGTACTGCAGTGGATCTGATGATGCATTCATGGAATGTAAGCTTTGCTGAGGCCAGCCAAAGGATCATGGACGACTACACCGCTTACCGCAAGAGTGGCAAGATGTGTGAGACCAAAATCACTGAACATGCCAAGTGGCAGGTAAGTGACTACCAGACACGGATGTGGACCAAGCCAGATGCAGAATTCTGGAGTCCTTATAACATCAACAGTGGTCTGCTGGAGCAGTACAATGTCCGTCCCCTGGACAGGTACACCATGCAAAAGAACAACGGGGATAAGACAGAAGAGTTCATTGTGGCCGGGCGCCACATCTATGGCTACTTTACCAACCAGGGACAGCTCTATAAGATCTACCAGCCCCGCAACAAGAAACAGAAGTTCATTAAGATCTGTGACTACGTGCAGGGTGAAGACCAGCTGGAGTACAATCAGCCCACGCTGATCATTGCTTCCAGCCTGAAAGACTGTCTGACAATCAAGTCTATGGGACTAAGAGTGGAAGTGATCGCACCTGACAGTGAGAACACCATGCTCTCTGAAGATTTCATTGACGAAATGAAGCAGCTCTTCCCGCACATCGTCACCATCTTTGACAGCGACCAGGCTGGCATCAAGGCCATGAAAGAGTATCACAACAAATACCGCCTGCCTTTTTGCTACCTGCCCCTGGAAAAAGATATCAGTGACATTGCCAGGCACCATGGCATTCAACGTGCCATCACAGAACTGGTCCCGGTACTTCATAACCAGATGAGCAAATACAAAGTCATGCAAAAAGCTAACTACAAGCCAGTTATTTTGTAGAACTTTTGTAAATTTGTAGAGCTCACATTTTTTACCTGTACCTATGAACCCGTGGATGTTGCAAAAAAAGGTCATCTCCAAAGTAGAGGACCTTCCCAATCATGAGGAGATCATTGGTTTTGTCTACCGCATCACCAACCTCAAGACTGGCAAATTTTATATTGGCAAGAAAAGTCTTTACCATGAGCGTAAGACACGCCTCTCCAAGAAGGAGAAAACCACAACAGGATCCCGCAAAACATTCAAGCGCGTAGTAAAGGAATCAGACTGGATGACCTATCATGGTTCCAGCGCTGACTTGAAAGATGACGTTGCAAGACTGGGTCCTGAAAATTTCAAACGAGAAATCCTGGAGCTCTGTTGTACCAAAAAGTATTTGAACTATTGTGAGCTGTCACACCAGGTCAAGCATGACGTGCTGACCACTAACAGCTACAATGGGAATATACTGGGAAGGTACTATGGCAGAGACATGGAGAACTGTAAATGTTAACTATGTCTGCAAAGTTTATAACACCCGCGCCATTTTCAGAGCGCATGTACAAAGAGGAGGAGTTTTTCTCTAAGCCCTTTTTGATGTCCTATTCTGGGTTGAACCGTCTGTTGTTCAGTCCCAGCTTGTTTTACAATCATTACATCCTTGGGCAGAAAGAGGATGTAAACGACCGCAACATGATTGAGGGTAAACTCATTCACTGCCTGTTGCTCAACCCTGACAATTTTGACAACGAGTTTGTAGTCAGCGTACAGGATACGCCTAGTGACAACCCGCGCACTTTACTGCACCGTTTACTGGAACACTACACTGCCCTTCAGGCAGAAGGTGATACACGTGAAGACCTGCATGAATTTGCACCGGCCATCCTGGATATCCTTGCAGATATGAATCTGTACCAGTCACTGAAGACAGACGCACAGCGTTTGGAAAAAGTGATCACTGAGAAGAACGTTGACTACTGGGAATATATCCGCAAGGCCAAAGGCCGCACAGTCATTGACCAGCCAACGCTTGATTTTGCCAAGCAGGTAAAAGACAAGATCACTTCCAATCCTGCTGTGATGGATGTCATGGGCTTCTTTGGCAACATGGTCAATGGTGTTGAACACCACAATGAGATAGAGCTTGCCATGTTTCCTAGTGATCTGCTCTTTGGCATCAGAGGATTTCTGGACAACCTGGTCATAGACCGTGAGAAGAAAGAGATCCGTGTCAATGACCTCAAGAAGACCAGCAAGGATATCACTTCTTTTCAGGAGTCCATTGATTACTACCGCTACTGGTTGCAGGGTGGTATCTATTACATGCTGGCTAAGCACTACCTGGACAAGCCGGAGTATGCAGACTACAAGTTTGTGTTCCGCTTTATAGTAGTGGACGCCTACCAGCAGATCGCTCCTATCAGAGTGTCTGAGGAGACCATGGCCAAGTGGGTAGAGATGACGCAGGTAAAACTGCAGCAGGCCAACTACCATTTTGAGAGACGTCAGTTTGATCTGCCGTATGAATTTTTAGTAAACACTGAAGTAGTATTATGATCATCAAGGAGATTTACAGAAAGTACTTTCAAAAGTCATCCACCTTTCTATATCCGCTGCTTGGATTCAAGAAGGGAAAGCATCCTAAGCCAGAGCAGACCTATCTGTCCTGGCAGGACTTTCCTCCCAGCACGCACAGAAGACTGTTCTGCGTATACAAACGTAACAACAGCGCTGAGTGGAAGAACTTTGAACGTGAATACCTGATTACCCACAAGATGCTGGAGACATCAGTGCCACTGGATGATGACAGGATCATGTATGTCTTTGACCTAAGCAGTGTCAAGGAAGACTATGATGCCTTCATCAACGGCAAATACTCACAGTATTCACAGGCATCGCGCAAGATACTGATGGACTACTACGGCGTGCACACACCGGAGTGGGTATATATTGAGTCCTACCTTTTTCCTGACAAATATTTCAAGCAGTATGCACAGATCCTTGATGTGGAAGAGAGCTTTCTCAAACACGTTGGCGAGTTGTGTGACCGCTATGATGAAGCAAGAGAGACTTGCACCGTTCCTGTTCCACAGGGATTTGAAATTGTATAACCCTATAAAAACCAAAACATGAGTGAATCAAACAAAATGATGGTGTATTCATCAGACTGGCAAGGCCAGAAGAGCTTCCGTATGCTACCAGTATCAGAAGACTGTCCGTTCAATGAAGTGATTTTTGATCCAACAAGCCGCGTGCTTGCAGTGATCAGCAAGGATCAGAAAGAAAAACCACAGATGCTTCCTAAGCTCAATGGTAACGGACAGATGATCATGCTCAAAGGTTTGCAAGCGGAGACTAGCAATCCTTACCAGCCTACTTACGTGGAAGAGCGCCATATGATGGATGCGTACTATGAGTACTACCTGGATAATGAGACAGACATCAACACATTTGTGGAGTTGTTTGCCATCAATCCAACACATCCAGCTTTGGAGATCATTGCCACAGCATTCAATGCTACTACACCAGCATAATCATTTATGGAACAACAGCGCAAATTTTGGATTTATGACTATGAAACCATAGTCAACTGCTTTGTTGCGGTGTTCACTGACTATTCCTCTGATGAGCAGCATGTATTTGTGGTCAACCGTGACCGCAATGATATGCCAGCCCTCATTGGTTTTCTGCTAGAGCACCAGGCCAACAGGCATTGGCACATGGGTTATAACAATTTGGCATTTGACGCTCAGATCACTGAGCATATCCTGGCCAACCAGGACCTTTTTTACAGTCTTACTTCTGAGGAGATCACCTCTGTCATCTACGGATACGCCCAGAGAGTCATCTCTAAAAGTGACCGTGGAGAATTCCTGGATTATCCAGAATTTAAGCTGACAGTTCCGTGTTTGGATATCTTCAAACTGAACCACTGGGACAGTAACGCTAAACGGACTTCTCTGAAATGGGTCCAGTTCTCTATGGACTGGTTCAACGTGGAGGAGATGCCGCACCCGCACAACGAGCCTGTGATGGATGATCACACGCTGGAGCAGGTGGTGCAATACTGCATCAATGACGTGCACAGTACCCGTCAGATATTTCTGATGCGCAACCAGAAGGGAGAACAGATCATGGCCTCCCAGATCAACCTGCGCGCAGAACTGTCGCAACAGTACGGGCTGAGTTTGTACAGTGCCAGCGAGCCTAGAATATCTAAGGAGATGTTCCTTCACTTCCTTTCTGAGAAGTTGGGCATGGACAAGAGATCCCTGAAGGACCTGCGCACTGTACGACCACACGTCACCATTCGTGATATCATTCTTCCTTATGTAAAGTTTGAAACCCCTGAGTTCCAGGGTGTGTACAACTGGTTCAAAGGACTGGTCGTTGACACAGCCATCCTGGATGACAGTGAAGAAAAGCAAAAGAAAGACGGTCCCAAGTACCGCATGATGCACAGAGGTGTGCCTACAGACTACGGTCTGGGTGGTTTGCACGGATGTGCCGCATCAGGTATCTATGAAGCAGGCAAGGGTAAGAAGATCATGAGCGCTGACGTTACGTCCTTCTATCCCAATCTTGCCATTCGCAATGAGTGGGCACCGGCACAGATACCTAAGCGTGCTTTCTGTGAGCTTTACGAATGGTTCTTTGAAGAACGCAAGAAGTATCCCAAGTCCTCACCACTGAATTATCTTTTCAAGATTATCCTGAACTCAACCTATGGACTGAGCAAGTCCAGGTTTTCTTTCCTGTATGATCCTGAACTGACTTTTCGTATCACTGTTAACGGGCAGCTGCTTTTAAGCATGCTCTATGAAATGCTCTCCAGCCGCATTCCTGGTGCACAGCCACTGATGCAGAACACAGACGGCCTGGAGTTCATGATTGATGAAGAGTATGAAGAGCTGTTCTACCAGATCTGCAAGGAGTGGGAAGAAATGACCTCTCTGCAGCTGGAGACCGTGGAGTATCAGAAGATGATCATTGGTGACGTCAACAACTACATTGCTGTCTACAAGGACGGTAAGACCAAGTGCAAGGGTCGCTTTGAATTTGAGGAGCTGCCACTGCACAAGAACAAGTCAATGCTGATTGTACCTAAAGCATGGTACGCCTATTTTGTCGAAGGGAAAGACCCTATAGAATTCCTCAAAGAAAACAGAGACATCAAAGACTACCTCATTGGTGCCAAGTTACGCGGTAACTGGTACTTTGAAGAGCGTGGCGTCAAAGATGGTGTGTACGTACAGAACAAGCTGCAAAAGCTGGTACGCTACTACGTTTCCAACAAAGGAGTAAAGATCATTAAATGTAACCCTGATGGCAGGGAGATCCAGCTGGAGAGCGGTACGCATCTGCAGACCATCTTCAACAGGTTAGAAGAAAAACCATGGGAAGAATATGACCTGGATGAAAAGTTCTACCTGGACAAGATCTACAGCGAGATCAAAAAGATTGAGAAGACCTCAGAGGTACTTCCATTTCATCAACAAGACAATCAACTATCACTTTTTTAATTTATGAAAAGAACAGTCAGCGGCATTGAAGCATATGCCAAAATGATTAGCGCAGCACTTCCTGCAAAGACTGACACATATACGCCAATTGCTCACACTTCAGTGATCAATCGCGTCAGAGCGGAAATCACCAACGCCGGTTACATTATCACTGGTGAGGAGTTCCGCTGTTCCAATGACGGACAAGTAGCACTGGGCACCTTTCGTATCAACTACAAAGCTGACCCGGACATTGAGCTATCAGCCAACTTCATGAACTCATACAACAAGCAGCACGCCTTCAGGTTTAACCTTGGCGGGCTTGTGAAAGTATGTGCCAATGGCATGATGCTGAACAACAACAAGTTTGGTTCTTACAAGCGTGTGCACAAGGGTGCAGCAGACATCCTTGCAGAAGGTAAAATCGCTGAGTTCATCAAGGACTCAGAAGAATACTGGTCACACCTGGTAGAGCACAAGGACAAGCTCAAAGACAAATGGCTTCCCAGCACTGTGCAGCATGACATCCTGGGAGAGCTTTTCTTCAAGGAGAAAGTACTGAACACCATGCAGCTCAACACCATCCGTTCTGAGATGGAGAAACCAAGTTTTGAGTACAAGGTTGACATTGATTCTGCATGGGCCCTTTATAATCACATCACGCTTGCCCTTAAAGATTCTCACCCATCTACATGGATTGAGGACCAGATGAAAGTGCATGAAGTATTCAACAAATTCTTTGACTTAGACGAATCTGAAGAAGAGGATGATTTTGAAGAAGAGGATGCTGAGGGATCCGTAACAGGACATTTAGTAGAGGAAGAAGAAGATGCGCGATATGTCTCTGACCCACTTCCTTTTTAAGAGTTAGTTTGTAAACACACAAGTCAGGGGGAGATTCGTCTCCCCTGAAGCTTGTGATAAAGTTAGTACCTATGAATAAAAACTTAATAGGCATCAGCGGAAAGCTGGGCAGTGGTAAAGACACTGTTGCCTCCATCATTGACATCATGATCGCCAACCCTGGATTATCTAACAGGACCATTGCACATTTGATCAACAACCCTAGCCCCACCATTCATGGCAGCGGTTACCTGGTTAAGAAGTTTGCTGGAAAACTCAAAGAGATTGCATCCATGCTGACCGGCTATCCAGTGCATTACTTTGAAGACCAGGATTTCAAAAAAGAATTCCTGCCTGAAGAATGGGATTACTATGTGGCTATAACAGAAGGCGTAGATTACAATGAGAGCAAGAAGTTCTCTACCAAAGAAGA
>JACCDG011385239.1_pt1 | contig 15455 bp, 15 predicted proteins | sample 7442471 | NCBI WGS metagenome assembly JACCDG01 (sample SAMN15323444, study PRJNA562643) | freshwater metagenome | isolation source: river surface water | place: USA:Blue River Watershed | collected 2017-08-17
GGCATCGGTGGCTGGCTACCGCATTGCCGTGAAGCAGATCACCAAGACCGTCCATGCGCCACTGGTGGCCCGCTTCGCGGTGATCGACCCGAACCACACGGAGATCCTCAAGCTCCTGGCTCGGAGTGAGCTCGGCCGCGCTGCCATCGCAGCGACCCTTTCCGTGGGCATCGACTACGCTGGTCAGAAGGTGCCCGCACAGTATGGCGCCATGGCTGGCAAGCTCGCCCAGGAGTGCCGCGTGTCAGCCATGGCTGACACGGCTGACTTCGCCCTGGACATCCTCATGGAGCCTCTCCGTCAAGTGATCTGCGACACAATCACCAAGCGTGCCCCGCAGGGCGTCAACGCTGAGGTGCTCGAAGAGCCCAAGGCCGAGGAAGTCGTCGTCATGGCGGAGGCGGCTCAGGCGTGCGCAACGCCGTAACGACAGGCTCGGTGGCGTGCTGGATCGGCAGAAAGATCCGCATACGTAAGTATGACGTGTGGCCCGCTGAGATGTCATCCATGTTCTGGGGGTTCCGGTGTTCCATATGAAGCACAAGATGAGCGGATCAACAGCCTGCTGGTGTAGCGGGCTTCTCGGCAGCATGGGCACCGCGTGGGAAAACGAGGAGTCTTACGGCTGGTGGGGGTTCAGATGCACCGCGTGAGAGGCTCAAACTGGCTGATAACGGGAGGCAGTATTCGCACCTCCCATCAGATCGGCCCTGTAACGAGTTATGTGGTACTCAAACTGTGCGGGTTCTCATGCGCCATAACGTAAAGGGCAGTCCCTACAGTGAGGCAGGTACTTGGTACGTGAAGCGTGGTGCTGACGGCTGGATGGCTGTTCCATGGAGATGTCTGGGGTTCTTATGCGTCATCATGTAAGGCACTCTCGTTTCTCTACCAATGTCTGCGACATCCCGTCATACGTCGGCTGGCTGTACTCAAGCTCTAGGGGCGTCTACACGGGGACCATATGCGCCATCGGACACTAGGCTCGACTTACGCAACCACAATCATGGGGCAATGGCTAACCCCGCTAGGGCTCTCGGACAAGGACTGCCGCCATTACATAGGCTTCTCATGTGTCATCTGACACTCGGACTTCACTACCACTCAGTGTACTTCCATCGGTGGCTCGACACGCTGGAAGTCTACAACAGCCGGAAATCTCTCAGCTTCTTCTCAGCGATCTAAGAAGGGCCGTCCCCTTAACCCAAGAGGTCAACATGCAACTCACGTTCATCGGTTCTGATGGTGCCTCGTTCCACACGGCCAACGTACGGGATGATGTCGATCCCAAGGAACTGGCCAAGGATCTCCTCCTCGGCGCAGACAGGCTCGTCGTCAAGACCTGCCACGGCATCAAGTATCCCGACCAGCTCATGAAGGCCGCCCAGAGGGCCTGGGAGGTCGAGGTCAAGAGCGTCAACCAGCGCACGGGTGAAGAGCGCTTCGCCAGATTCGTACGCGAAATCAAGCTGTGAAAAGTCACCTTCTCATCGGGGGAGGTTGGTGGATGGTTGCATGGTCGCGGAATGAAACCTGGCTCCCGGGTGACCTAGGCATCGATCTCGGCTTCATGGGGGGCTCTGTGATACGTCTCAACAAGATCATCGGCGGTAGCTGGTATATGCCAAATTACGGCTGGCGGCATGATTACTGGGTCAGTGTTCGCCGCTGCGCCAACGTCAGTGTTCTGGGTGTGCTGTGAGGCGGCTACAGAAGCACGGTAGCTGGTACTCAATGAGCAGCCACCACGTCCAGCCGGAGCAGAGTTACTCCTGCGAGCAGCATCAATACCAGCCGATATACGGCCTATTAGGCGCGCTGTAATCTAGAGGAACAGATGGCAACAGAGCTCACGATTAGACAGTACAAAGATCCTGCCCCGCTGTACAAGGCCACGGACGACGTGTACCTGCAATTGGCCTTGAGGGCCAAGCGGTACTATGTCTACGAGAAGGGGCAGATCATCAAGATCGTCCACCACCCGCGCCCCTCCAACCAGGGAAATGACTGGTGGGAGGTGGTAGTCGTGTGCAGTATCGCTCCGTCTGACCTCGTGGACGGTTACTCTCCGGTTCTGGCGCACATCAGCCGAGAGCCTGATCTGGCCGCCATCCAGACGCTTCAGGAAGAGATCGAAAAGACGCGAGAGAAGTTCTCGAACATCGAAGAAGGCTACAAAAGGGCCATCAAGGCCATGATGGAGAAGAAGTGATGCCAACCAACGAGACCATGTCAGACAAGATGGACAAGCCCAACACCGGCTCTCCCGAGCGCGTCTGGATTCTGGAGTTCCGTTTCACCGCCATCGCCAAGAGCGACAACACCGTCGTCAAGCCTGACGTGGACGGCATCTGGCGTGACTCCGAGCTCTCCCGCGCCTACCAGGCGTTCCTCAGGGCACTCCACGCCGACAACGCCAAGGTAGTCGACGCCAGCGGGCGCACCCTCACCATCGAGAGGGTCTTCGACGAAGGCCCCGCCATCAAGCGCCTCACCCACGGCCTCCAGAACGTCCCCTGATGGACTACAGACTTATCGCAGGTTGGCCGTGGTATGCATCGTCGTATGCTCCCATGTCCAAACTTCTATTCGTAGGTGAGATCTGGCGGTGTGACACCACCAGTACACACCTGAACATCAACAACACACCCGACACTATCGAATCGATCAACAGGAAGGTCAATATGGCAGCCAAGAAGTCCGCAAAGTCCAAGTCCCCGAACAAGATCATCCTCGCCGGTAACGACAGCGCGCAGGCCGACATCGTCGTCCCCACGCTGGCGGGCAACGTCAACGGCGTCAGCACCACCAAGAACTACACCTACAAGCTCCCGGAGTACGACGTGATGCCCGGCCAGGGTCTCGTCGTGGCCTTCAAGGCCGACTTCGAGGAGTGCGCCTTCGAGGCAGGAAACCCGATGTGGGAGACCCCTTCTGTCAAGGATGACGCTGGCGGCCACGTCTTCCGCCCGGTCTGGCGCGAGCACGTCGTCGAGAAGGTCGATGACAGCTCGCAGGTCGCCTACAAGATCAACCAGATCAGAGAGTCGATCATCGACCAGAAGCTCGGCGGCCTGTACGCCTACGCTACCTACGCCGACAGCCACCCCACGCTGATCAGCGCCTCGGTCAGCGGCACCATGGCGGCTGACGAACTCCCGCTGCGGCTGCTCTGGGAGGTCCCCAGCCTCAAGAACTTCGGCAGCATCGCCACCCGCCTCATGATGTGCCTCATCGAGGAAGGCGCATTCATGTACGGCTCCCAGAAGGAGTCCATCCGCCTGGATACCTTCTACACCACCATGAGCCCGGTCATGGTCGAGCAGTACGGCGCCTTCGTCGCCGACTCGGACTACCCCACCACCCCCTCGGGTGACAACGGCGCCACCTGGGCAGATCCCAAGTTCGAGAACGGGCACAAGCAGGGGCCGACGCACCCCGTGGTCTTCGTCAACTACCACGACGCCACGGCGTTCGTGGAGTGGGCCGGGCTCAAAATCCCCAGTGAGCAGCAGGTCGAGAAGTCCGTCCGCGGTACGGACGGCCGTACCTACCCGTGGGGTGAGGCCCAGCCCGATGAGCACCTGCTCCAGTGGTCGGGTCCCGACAAGAACGGCGTCAAGCACCAGAAGAACGGGACCTCCTCGGTGTATGACCACCCCGCTGGCCGCTCGCCCTTCGGCATCCTCGATGCCGCAGGCAACGTCTGGGTGTGGACATCGAGTCAGTGATTCGGGCATGAGGTGCCACTGTGGGTCCAACTGGTACCAAGAGTACGGTCAACTGGATCTCTGGTGGTGTGTAGGTAAGGAAAAAACCTACGTGACCAGCGTAATCTCTGTCAGGTGCTCTATATGAGACCTCACCGCTTCTACCACTTCGGCAACTGGGGCTTCTGCCTGGTGACAGTTTGTGCGTACTCAACGGGCATCAAGTCCATGGGTATGTTCAATGGAAGCTTCAGGGCAGGGATCTGAGAGGCATGGGATGTCGGGCGGGGGACCTTTTTGGTCCCCCGCCCTTCACCCATTCATATGTACAGAATCGTATACAACAACAGAGCATGGTGGCACTCTATAGAGTGCGACAATGTGCCCCATTATCAAGTAGGTCATTCGACAGAAGACGAGCAGCTCCGTGATTACTGGGGCGGGACGTTCTCCGGGTCAATATGAGAACCGGGCGAAGCTTCGTCTACTGGCAACAAGTGGTCATTCTCGTAAACAGTTACCGCTACACCCAGACAGCTGAACTGCACAAGTCGGGGCTGTGTTCCTTCAGAGCGGGTATATGAGGCACGCTTACAATAACGGGCACTACAGGCTGTCTTACGTTATCAAGCATCCAATCATGGCGATTGGATCGGAAAAGAGCGCAGGCTCAGCTCTCCTCGGGGCCATATGAGACGGGCTTACAACAACAGCGGCTGGTACATCGCACGCCACCAGCCTGTTCTCGTTTACTCCGTCATAGAGCTCGTAAGTACACCCACATCATCCTTCTTCTCGGTCATATGAGAGTGATTTACAATAACGGACACTGGTACGACAGGTCCTTCCACGCCGACCCCGCCTACTCGATCAGGGACTTTGTAAGGGTCCCAGCATCATCGTTCCTCTCGACCATCTGATCTCTCGTCCGCACTCGTCTAGGGAGATGGCCTCCAAGCAGGCCATCCCCGCTCTACCAACTAAAGGTACATCATGTCGAACAGCAACATCGCCGTCCTCCCGAAGCATGACCTCGGTCGCCTCCTCACGATCGCCTACTACGTGGCGAACACCGACGGCCGCGGCCTCCCGCTCCTCATGACCGGCCCGCCCGGCGGCGCCAAGACCTTCGAGATTGGCGCCTACGCCAAGGCTCTCGGCGTGCCCTTCGTGCACATCAGCCCCTCGCAGCGTGGCGACGGCTACTTCGGCGCGGCCCCCTGCCGTGGCGAGCTCGACGGTCAGCCCGTTCTCAACTTCCCGCCCCCGGCCGAGATCGTCCAGCTTCACCAGCAGGGCGCAGGCATCATCCTCGTCGACGAGCTCCGCACGGCCCCACGCAACGTCAGGCCCGCCCTCCTCGGTATCATCCAGGAGAGGCGCTTCGGCGAGCTCCAGCTCCACCCGGGCATCAGGGTCTTCGCCGCCTCCAACAGCGCTGACGAGTCGTCGGGCAACGGCGCCCCGCTCGATCCCCCCACGGCCAACAGGTTCTGCCACATCCCCATGCAGGACCCCAGCTTGCAGGATGCGGCCAACTACTACGCCCGCATCAGCAAGCCGCGTGACTACCGGCCCGAGGCCGACAAGTCCGTGAAGGACAAGCTCAAGGCCAGCAAGACCATCGAGGCCAAGCTGGACGCCCTACGGTCCAAGTTCCACCCGCAGGCCAGCTCCATGGTGATCAGCTTCCTCAGGTCCACCAACGGTACGTGGGGCACCTGCAAGAAGTATGCTCATCAGGGTCCCATGCGGGCTCAGCCACTCGCCTCTGACCCCAACAGTGACGGCGGCTGGGGCTCGCCCCGCTCGTGGTCGGCCGTGGTCGAGCTCCTCACCACGTACATGAGCCTCGCCTTCCTCACGAAGAAGGAAGGTCCGGTCCACGGTCACACCTTCGTGCCCGACTTCAGCGAGAGCCCCGAGTGCCTCGCCATGATCGACGGTCTCGTCGGTCCGCTCAGCACGGTGTTCGCCGCGGCCAGCAGCAAGCTCAACATCATCGATCCGCAGTCCTGGCTCGACGGCCAGGAGATGCTGGTGAAGGAGGACTCGCCTGACCGCGTGTTCGCCACCTTCCAGACGGGCGCCGCGTGGCTCGTGGGTCAGGCCGAGAGCAACCCCAACGAGACGGAGAAGAAGGCGCTGATGCGGCGCGCTGACGTGTTCTTCGGTCTCGCCGAGCAGTTCGACGCTGACCTCGTGTGGCCCGCCGTGGAGACCATCGTCGGCCAGAACGGCAGCAACGCCCGTGACATGCTGACCAAGGGCCCCCAGGCCAACCGCAGCATGTCCAAGCATCTCACCATGATGGCTGCCATCAAGGCACAGCAATGATCGAGTAGAGAGGCGGGCGGGGCGACAATGTCGCCCCGCCCTTTCCTCATTCATACCATATGAGAAAACAGATAAGGGGCGGGCATACAGATGTTACTGAGCTGTTCTTCTCCTGTGGGTATAAGCACGTAGAGTGGGTAAACAAGAGAGATCGCATGTCAGGAGTCATCGGCACGATATGAAGCGATTTCACATCAGATACTTCTGGTGGGGGGTATCCTCCGCAGAGTATAGCAGCGGCCGATGGCCATACAAATCCAGTGGTCTGTGGAGAGGTACAGGTTTCGTGGGTTCAACATGAGCCGTCGACCATACTGCCGTGGCTGGTTGTGGCGGGCTCTCGACACAGGTAGGCTCAATGGCTCCGTTCCTAGTCCGGCGATTGCAACAGAAAGTAACTTCGGTTACGGCTTCTCCTCGTCAATCTAAGACCAGTCAAAGGCACACAATGTCCATCGTATACGCAGACCCGAACGATCCGATTCTGAAGTCTATGGTGGGCGCCAGTGTGTTCTGGCAGCTCGCCAAATCCGTAGACTACGATACCCTCGTGGTCACCCTCGATGAGATGCCCGGCTCGGAGAAGGGCTACGACTGCATTCCAGAAGAGTGCTCCTGTGCGTCAGCGCTTCTCAGGGCTCTGAATCAGAACTACTCCAGTCGGAACACGCTGATCAAGCCTGGAGTCAAGCACCCGATGCCGGGCAACAAGGCTCCCGTCTACGGAGTGTTCGAGAGGCAGGAGACTGGCAAGCTCAATGACAGCTTTGAGCTGTCCTGGACCGTGGGCCTGGTCAAGGGGGAGCGCGGCTCTGACTCTGTCGAAGAGCTCAGAATCAACGGACTGATCTTCGAGGGAGCCGAGCCCGCTATCGAGGACACGGTCAAGTTCCTCTTCTCTGAAGAGCTTCCCCGTCTGGGCGGCACTGAGCAGTCTCAGTGGCTGACCCACCTCGTGAAGAGCAAGCTCCGGGGCATCCCGTTCGGCAATGGGCAGTTCTTCATCGCGCCGCAGTACGTGCCCCATTGGAGGGCCCTGGCCGCCTCTCTGGCGCCCCTGGGCATCCGGCTGCACGAGATCCCGGCCATGAGATCGGAGCAGGCTGTAGCGGCCGTGGTGGCGTCCCTGGAGGCCTATTCCGGGAAGCTCGCCGATGAGCTCGAAGAGGAGCTCTCGAACTATGACCAAGCTCAGGCTGATCCCAAGCGACGTAAGATCCAGCAGAGGGTCGTGGACTCCAGAATCCAGAGGGCTGATGAACAGCTCAAGATCATCCTGACCTACGAGAACCTCTTCGATACAAAGATGGAGGACCTCAGGGCCAAGTTCGATGCCGCCAAGGCAGCCTTCATGAGGCTCTCCATGACCAGCGAGTTCAGGAAGGCTCAAGAGTGAACTGGGTGTTCGGCTGCTGCTACTTCAGGTCAAGCATCGTCGATGTATGGATGTCTTGTACCCAAACGTATCCACAAAGTCGCACCCACTCCTTCAGGGGCTCCATATGACGAAAAGGATAAGGGGCTTCACTGGCTGGGGCTCTAACCAACTCAGCCCTCGCTTCAGATGTCTGTTCTTCAACGGTACCCCGTTTTACAAGACCAGATACGCGTCCTTTCTAGGGGTGGTATGAGGTGCGTCGCTTGTCAGTCTTATTGGGACTTGGACACAGTCCTAGACTGGTACGGATCGCCCAACAGAGCAGACTGTCGTTGTACTGCCTACGCATTCCTGGTGTCGCTATGAGAGTGACCCTGAGAACAGGCCCTGGGTTCCCCTGGGATGACTACAGCGATCGTGAGCATCTGAGCGCACGGCCACGGCTCGATCTAGTCGGATTCTCCTGCTCAATCTAAAGGTGTGCGCGATGCGTAGACAGTTCTGCTATTCCTGTTGGGTGTACATAGGCAATGACAATACTCGATTCTCCGAGTCTACCGGCGGCGGGGAGCGGGATCGCTATACCGGCTTTCTGTGCATCGTATGAAAACCATCAGGGCCTATACATGCTGGCGCTTCGCCGGTATCCAGTTCGTGCCATTGTCCTATCGGAGCTCCGATAGGCCAGCGTACACAGTCTCCATGCAGTGCTCAATATGAGAACTGTCGATATATTCGGCTACTGTAGTTACGCTGAGATGTGGGGAGCGTACATATGCGCCAGCAGTAACTGATACGCGAATCTGTACCACAAAGATCGCTCACTCTTCTGCTCAATATGACGCGTATAGTAACCTGCTACGCTACGTGGCGATACGATAGTAGCGACTTTACCAACAGAGCGGCTGTCGACTGGCCAACTACCCATTCCGCCAACAGGCTGAGCCTGTTGTGCTCACTCTAAACAAGGTGTCTAAATGACCAATCCCACAGAAGCCAAGAAGCCCAAGGTCTACCCCAACCGCGCTGACCTCCAGGCCATTGAGATGGCCAAGTACATGGCGGCCAACTTCCTCCCATGGTGGTCGCCGGTCATTCGGCAGCTCATCATCAGGCACTCCGATACCGCCACGACGATGGGCGTCGACTCATGCGGCCGGGTGACCTACAACCTGGACTTCGTGCGGCAGGTCGTGAAGGATGAAGGACTCGGCGGGCTCGCATTCGTCATCCTGCACGAGGGCATGCACCTCATCAGCAACACCCGCAAGCGTGCCGAGGCTGTAGGCGCCCTGGATGACCTCTACAAGTTCCAACTCTTCAACATCGCAGCTGACATGTCGATCAACTCCATCATCAAGCGTGAGACGGAGAAGCCCGACGTGAAGTACAAGCTGAAGATGCCCGAGAGCGGGGTGCTGCCCTCCAAGATGGGCCTGCCCGACAACCTCTCCGCTGAGGAGTACTACCTCCGCCTCCTCGCCATGAAGCCGAAGCCCCAGGAAGGTAGCGGTGACGCCTGCAACGGCTGCGGCGTGTCCAAGGGAAGCGGAGCTGAAATCTCCCCTGCCAAGGTGCGTTCCATCAAGCAGGAGATGGCCTCCATCGCCAAGAGTTCCCTCCAGCGCGGTGACGGCGGCCTGGGTGACGCCCTCGTAGTCGAGCAGGAAGTGCCGCCCAAGGTAGACTGGCGCAAGCAGTTGAGCCACGTCGCCCTTCGCCTGACCAACATGGTCGCAGGGTCCGATGACTCTACCTACTCCAAGCGCAATGTGCGTAGCTGGGACGAGCCCGGCGAGCCTGTGCTTCCGGGTAGCTGTGCGTACCAGCTCTCTGTGGTGGTCATCGGCGACACCTCGGGCTCCATGCACAGCCACCTCGGCAAGATCGTCTCAGAGGTCAACGAGATCATCTCCATCCTCGGCAAGGTCACGTTCATCGCCTGCGACGCTCAGGTCCACGCCGCTGCCTCTGTGGGCGGCAAGCAGGAGATCGCGCAGAACATGAAGGGCGGGGGCGGTACCGACATGAAGCCCGCCTTCGAGGCAGCCAAGGAGTACAAGCCCTCGCTGATCGTCTGCATCACTGATGGCTGCATCGGCTCCGTCGAGAGCATCGGCGTCAAGACCATCTGGTGCCTCACGGAATCCTACACCCGTGATGTCGAGCAGAGCGTCGAAGAGGGCTGGGGCACCATCGTCGAATGCATCGACTGAGTCCAAGCAGGCACCACTGGTGCATGGTCCGCTGTGACTGGACATCATTGGCGTACTATGTATTACAGGTAGCGGGATGTTCAAGGGCTCGAAAGGGCCCTTGGCGTCAAATCTCCCTAACAGCGAGCGTCTAATGCATCGACTGATCAAGTACTATAGCCACTGGGCCCACTCTGGGTATGCCGCGGAAATCATGTGCGGGTACATCCATAACGTCCCTAGGGCAGACGACTGTCTGGGCTTTGCGGGATCAATTTGATGTACAAAGTCAAATACTATGGCCATTACCGCTGGCCATACGAACAGGGCCTCATGCATGGGTACGAGGGTTGTTACGATGGCGAGTGCAATCGACTCTCGCTTGTGTGCTCCATATGAGGAAAGCCATAGACTCTGTTTCTTTCGATGAGGGCTTTGTCGACGTATGGTGGCCTGTGACATGTAGTTTGTTGAACCGTAACGAGTTCCAAGGTTTCTTCGGGGGCATATGAAGAACTGGCACACACCGCCCGGCGCTGGGTACATGGTACGCGGTAGCTGGGGCTGCCTGGGGTATTACGCCTACCAGGCAGCCGGGCGTGCCCCCAGCAAGCACTTTCCGTTCTTTGCGGACAGTGCCACTTCGGTAGTCGTGAGCATCTAATGACCAAGATAGTCAGGCTGTCGGCTGGTTACGGCAACAACAGGTACTGGGACTGGCATCGCACACGCCGAGAAGTGTGCGATTGGAGCAGATTCACAGGTATGCACGGAGTCATCTAATGCGTAATCAGTGGGCTGTGACCTCCTGGAGTGAGTTGGTATACGACACCTGCTACACCCTATACTGGAACACAGAAGAAACGGATAATGGGATATCCTTCTTCGGGTGCCTATCCGTATGAGAGCAGTAAAGCTAAACTGCTGCTGGGGTAACGTAATGTACCTGCCTGATAACAGCAAAGCGGCCGAATACGATCACTACCACAGCGGCAACGTCAGTTTCCGTGGTTCCATATGAGGTACGCCGGTCATCTCCGCGTCATGACAAGCGGATGGGTACAACCTTCCACCTCATCTCTTCGCTCTTCGGCGACCGTCTTCCCGGGATCTACCAGCCACCAGAGAGGCTTTCTTGTAGTCCTATGAGAAAGATCCTCATGAACTGCTGCTGGAGGAACACGATCAAATCTTCCTACGTCTTTGGAGGTCGGGACAGGGGTACCAGAGCTGTAGGCTTCTCGGGGGCTATATGAGGTGTCAGAAGTGGTATGGTCACTGGGTAGTTACAGACAACCTAATGGCGGGTTACGTCGGTCAGAGTTCTCGTCACAGGTATGATGTCCTCTCGCTCGTCTGTTCGATATGAGAAACCTGTGTATCCGTACCACCTGTCGCAGCGTAGGGTACTTCACTGTATCCTGCCATGAAGGAGACCCCGATGAGTCCTACCAGTCCCTTGGTTTCTTCGCTAGGATCTGATCCTATGTGCAGTATAGTAACGACATGCTCTTACACATAGGTAACGCCTGGACCAAGCTCGTCAAATACGACGATGAAGAACTGGCCTTCGTTCAGAACTTCCTCTCGTATAGGATTTCCGGCTTCAAGGGTAAGGTCAAGAAGCAGTCTCTCCTCAATGACTTCTGCTTCCCGGCAGGGTTATCGCGACGGCTAGTCAAAGTTGCCCGTGAGGCTGGCCTTCAGGTAGAAGTCCTGCAACGCTCTCAGACCATAGACATCCTTCCTGGTTACTCAATACCTGGCACTAGCTGGGCTCCAAGAGAGCACCAGAAGGTAGCCCTGGACGCCATTAGGGAGCGCCGCAGGGGCCTCGTGCAGCACTCAACAGGATCGGGCAAGGGCGACCTCATCGGTGCCCTTGCCGCCCTTATACAGGGCCGTGTCCTCATCATCGCTACATCGAAGAAGCTCCAGGAAGACCTTGTATCTCGTTGTCGTAAGTTCCACGTTCATCCTGGTCAACTGGGTGGTGGTCATCACGACACGAAAAAGCGCGTTGTTGTCTGTAATGACGACAGCCTCAAGAAGCTATCCAAGACAGAACTCTTGAGCTTCAACGCTGTGCTTGTTGATGAATGTCACGGAGCTTCTTCCAAGCAGGTATACAGCGCCTTAATGAAGTGCCTTAATGCCGAGATCAGATTGGGATTCTCGGCGACAGCTCTTGATAGAGCTGACAAGCGTGGACTGTTTACAGTAGGAGCTCTCGGGGAGACCATCCATCGGTACACGCCGCAGCAAGCGGCAGCCGATGGCGTCATCTCCAAGGCCAAGCTCTTCATGCCATCCTATCAGCATCGGTACCTACAAGACACGGAAACCTATGTTGATTGGGAGAAGCTGGCCATAGCCACCAACCCAACAAGAAATCTAATGATCTTGCGGCTAGTCCATGAGACCAAAGCACCGCGGATTGTGTTCGTAAGGACAAAACTACATCAGCAACTCCTGGTCGAATTGATCGGAGATAGCTGCGGATACGTGAACGATGAAACACCCACAGATAAAGCGGATCATACGGTCAAGGATCTCCGATCTGGTAGAATTGGGACTCTCGTCAGCACTCCAATCTATCGGCAAGGCGTGGACATCCCTGAGATTAAGACAGTCATCAACGCAGCCGGGGGCAAAGCCACCATCGACGTGATCCAAAAGGTCGGTCGAGGCTCAAGAATCCTGCAGCCTGACGGCTCTAAGAAGGAGTCGTTTGAGGTCTACGACATCAAAGACACAGGTTGCGGGTGCCTTGGTGAAATCCACAAGTCCTGTGAGTGGCTGCACAAGCACTCCACAGATCGCCGAAAGGCCTACGAGAAGTATGGGTACCACGTCGAGACGGTTCAGTAGCTATTACTCGGTGTCATGGGACGAAGCCAGTCGAGCAATGTTCCATGTGTACGTAGACCGAGGAACCCACTACAGCGGAAGACTCGCTGGATTCCGATGCGTCGTATGATGTGGATCAACGAGCGATACGCTGTTTCATGGCGCGCTATCGACCCATACCTACTGATTGTAGGCGCACAGTGGCTGTCGGATACCAGTAAAAGGGACATGGGGCTCAGAGGTGTACTGTGAGAGATTCAGTGCGAATGTTGAGCCAGTACTCGGTGCATTGGGACTTCGTCGGTCTCCGAGGCTTTCTCGGTACTGCCTATCGCGATGATTCAACCCAGTTCGACTACCTGAGCCCTGTGTGCTGCATATGATGCCATACACTCCTGCCAAGCACAGCCCTTGGGACCCGCACTATGGGGACTCGGTTGGGCGCTACATGTGCCGCGATAAGTGGCTCACGATGTTGCACTACCGAGGCCTTACTCACGGAATCGTGTGCTCGATATGAGGCGGCATATCAGGAACGGTGATTGGCTGCACCTGACACTGACACTGAGGTGGCTATGGGGAGACCGCCCTTTGGGCACCCCTGCAAACAAGGCTAGATCAAGCGGGTCTTTAATAGGGGCGATATGATGTCTGGCTATCGTGCGGGCTACTGCTACTGGCATTGGCGTTACGAGTTTGGATTCAATACCGCCCATGTGGAGTCCGAACCGGACTATATGTCCGGTTCTCGATCGTTCATAGCCATCATCTGACATGTACCCAACACCAGCTTCCCTAGGCTGCCCTTACGTCCCGCCAGCGCCGCTAGCTCCTGAGGACAGTGACAAACTGGTGCCCGTTGGAACTCGGCTCTACGTCACCGCCTCGAAGCAGTTGTACGGTGCTCACTCTCAAGTTAAGTCCTCAGAGTCAGATCTGATCTACCAGGCTATGGACGCTATGGCGCAGCTTGAGATCAGGCCTGCCGAATGGGTCCAATCAAGACTCCTGATGTTCAAGAAGACATCGATCGGTGATCGTCTACCAAGAGCTCCGGTCAACTATGTCTTCTCTTTGAAAGCTCTAACAGAAGCAGAGTTCTTTTCTGGAGATCTTTGTCTTCCAAGAATCATTGTCACTCCGGCCACCAGAGACTTCCTCAGGCGCTGGAACATCTGTAAGCGTACTGGACAGCACATGGACTGGGTTGAGGCCGAGTCCGCCAAAGTCAGAGTCTACAATCAGCGCATACAGCAACTAGTCAACGCAGATGTTGAGCAAGGCACTTTCGTCTGGATGTCTACTTACAGGAGTGTCTAATGTATCGGAAGGCAATCTTGCCTTCTTTGGGGCTATATGAGGAAGGTTCAAATAGGCATTCCATGGTTCGGGTACATCCAGTTTAGTCCGCCATACAGAAACCAGTGGCCCGAACGCAGTACCGGCTACAGAGTGTCATTCTTCGGTGCTATATGAGACACATTCGATATGAGGTCTATGCCCCATACAACGAGTCGCTGGTTCCCGTATGGGAGACCACACGACGCAGTTACCGCCCTGGCGAGTTTGCAGTACATCTGTGCTCCTTCTTCTCTTCCATATAACGACAAAGGAACTTCATGAGCTACGGCATGGATCGGGATTTCGAGCGCATCACTTCTGCGCTATCGGCTACTGACAACAAGTTTTGGAACCGCATCGGCAAGTACGTCGATCCGTCAATGATCGAGGATGCTGGCGCACAGACCGTCTACAAGTTATGCCGTGATCTGTCCAACGAGCATGGTGCTCCGTCGCTTGAGGTTGTCAAGCAGCGTGCAGCCTTCTTGATGGACGACGGCAAACTTGATCAGGCCACATTGCAGGATGTCCACGCTGTCCTCGACTTGAGCCGAGACAGCTGGGACTCCGAGGCCATTCTCGGTGAGCTCATTGGGCCTGTCCGTCAGGCCATATTCCGGTCCATCGCCAAGCGCGTCACGACAGCCGGTGTCAGTAACCGTGAGCCCAAGTTCGACGGGTTTATCGACGACATGCTTGTATGCGATAAGCTCGGCATGTCTGCGGCTGACCAGGATGTACCAGCTTCAGAGTTTGGCCTCGACAGCGATCACCTAATCGATGACGCTCCTTTATACGTTCAGATGCCCACTGGCATCAACGAACTCGATCTTCTGCTCAGAGGCGGACCATGTCTCGGATCGCTCGTTACTATGCTTGGGGATTCCAAGGCTGGCAAGTCATTCTGGTTGAACCATATAGCCGCAGTGGCAGCGCTGAATGGGGACAACGTTGGATATCTTTCACTGGAGCTATTGGAGTCTGACGTCCACCGTCGGCTCATGGCGGCCATCTCCGGCGTAGCCATCCATGACCTTGCTGACGTCGAGACACGCAAGAACGCGTCTCAGATCATCAAGACCATGTACAAGAAGAACGCCCTCGGTAAGATCTTCATCGGCGCCTTCCCGCCCAAGACTATCAACGAGCGCGAGGTCTGCGCTTGGTTCGACAAGCAAGAGAAGGACAAGGGCGTCAGAATCAGAACACGTATTGTAGATTACGGTGACCTGATCGTAAGCTCCAAGCGCGAAGACCGTGAATCTGAGTACAAGACCGGCTTCACTGTCTGGGCAGCCCTCAAGTCCATGGCAAACGGCGACGGTAATCCGAACTGGGTGCATACAGCTAGTCAGGCTAAGCGCCCTGAGTGGAAGCCTGGGCAGCCTATCCCTGTTCTCGGTAGAGGGTCAACAGGCGACTCCCGGCACAAGTACCAGCTCTCAGACCTCTTCTTGACGATGACTCCCCAGCCAGACATCTCTGCCCGCAACGGGTACATCTGGATGGTCGACGCTGACCGCCACTTCGGTGCAACAGGACAGGCAACGGACGTGGTTCCACACATGAGGGACATGGGCCGTATGGCAGACAGAAGCGGGATCGGGCTATGAAGCCCGATACGTACGGTATAGTCGCCTACAC
>JACCDG010634955.1_pt1 | contig 15454 bp, 29 predicted proteins | sample 7442471 | NCBI WGS metagenome assembly JACCDG01 (sample SAMN15323444, study PRJNA562643) | freshwater metagenome | isolation source: river surface water | place: USA:Blue River Watershed | collected 2017-08-17
CGGAATTGTACACTTTAAGGCTTGACTACTGTATTTAGTTACAGTATAGTTAGCTCATTAGATGCAATTAAGTATCTAATGATGAAACGGAGAAAATTATGAACGTAGTAAGCACAAAGCCAGAAATAATCCATGAAAGCGCATTTGGTACTTTGGTATTGAAGCGCGTAGCTGGCAGCGTCCATCATTATCAAGGTTATGCATCTTGCCCTATGGAAGCTCTTTGCTTCATTAATAATTGTCAGGGCGGGACAATCCATGATTTCAACCGCCAGTATGGGTATGATTTCACTAAGCATTTAGGGAAGCGCGTAGAAGTGGCGGAAGATAGAGCCGGACGCGCTATGTGGATTCATATACCGGAAACGGCTACTCGTTGCGCCCAGAGCAAAGCATTTCTTTCCCCTAACCATAAAGCCGCGTAGGAGTAAAAAACATGAAAATAACCATAGGGATAGCTTGGGATGACATTATTGATGAAATCCGTAGCGAACTGGCTATTAAGGCGGAGCATTACCATAAGGAAACGGTAGATGCTTTGTTAAAATCCTTTGATGATAACTTTGGCGGAGGCTTTATTGACGCTACATTTGAATTGGAAATTAGCGACGATGAAACCGAAGTCACCAGTTGCATGTTGGTAGGAGGCTGATATGGAACCTAAAATCATTACCAGTTACGTTAATCCTCCTATTCCAGTGCGAGGCTATGACTGGTGCGCTCAATACGCCGATTGCGAAGGACATTATGCAGGATGGGGTGGCACGGAAGAAGCAGCAATAGCCGATTTAAGATGCCGGTACGCTCATTTATGGGAGGATGCAGCATGAGCAGCATAGTCCACATATACCGCCGTTTCCCTACGCCGGAAAGCTGTATAGCGCATTTAGAGACCGTCAGGTGGGGAGATACCCCTGAATGCCCTTATTGCCGTTCCTTACGGGTAGGGCGCAAGAATGACGGTGGGCAACGATGGAATTGTCACCTATGCAAGAAGTCGTTTTCCGTGACCGTAGGCACGATATTTCACAATTCCCACGTTGACTTGCAACGATGGTTTTTGCTGATTGCGCTCATGTTTTCGGCCAAGAAAGGCTTGTCAGCTATGCAAGCGGCTCGTGACCTTGAAATGCGCCGTCCTACGGTATGGAGCATGATGCACCGTATACGCGCCGCCATGAAGGATGACGGCAAGCTATTGGCTGGCATTGTGGAAATGGATGAAACCTATGTAGGCGGTAAGCCTCGCCGGTTTGACAAGAAGGATGACGATGACAATACGCCTTCACTTCGCGGCAGAGGTACGAAGAAAACGCCAGTAGTGGGCGCGGTGGAACGAGGCGGCAGGGTAAAGGCCAAGCCGGTGGACAAGGAAGAAATGACCGGCGAGGATATGCAACGCTATATCCGGCAGTTCATGGACACTAAAAACAGCGTGTTAAATACGGATGAATACCCCGGCTACAACAGCGCCAACAAGGTTGTCCTGCATCGTCGCTGCAATCACAAAGCCGGTTATGTTGTCCGTGACCTATTTACAGGCCAATTTGGAGCAATTCATACCAACACGATTGAATCATTCTGGGCGATTGTGAAACGGTCAATTTACGGCCAGTTCCACCATGTCAGCAAAAAGTACATGCACCTGTATCTGAATGAAATCAGCTACCGCTATAACCAGAGAAACCAAGAAAAGCCTTGGGGATTGGAAAGAATACTATGCCTAGCAGTAAAGCCGTAAACCGTACAAGTCCGTAACGTAATCTATATGGCCGCCGATGGGGTTTACGAGATGATCCCGGGCGAGAAGCCGCGCCGTATTACCGGCGAATTGAAGATCGCTGAATTACCCCCGGGTGACTGGCGCATGACGGTATGCAACGACAAGGTTATTCTGGCGGATGCCAGCGGGCAGAATCCGGCGATGTCGGTGGATAAAGAAGGCAACTGGAGAACATTAACCACAGGAGGTAGCAGTGGCAACTGAGCAAAAACTGATAGCGGAGCTGGTGCGGGCGAAGATGATAAACGCGAAGCGCGAGAAAGAGGCATACGGCCACGACAACCAGCGCTTCTTCCATTGGGAAGGCCAAGAGACTATGGCACAACAAATTTTAACGATACTGGAGAGTTAGATCATGCGTAAATATATCGACCAATTCGAGCCACATATTAAACTTGTCTGTGATAAGGCGCTCGCCATGGCGTTCATTCTGAGCGCGATTTTGGGCGCGGTGGTGTTGGCGTTAACTCTAGGATCGAGGGACTGATAATGCCAAAACAAACCTACATGAAGCCGGACGAGGTGAAGCGCGCGATTGCTTTCCTCTATGGCAAAGAACTCGGAGCGCAGCGTCAATTTGCTGCGGCCATAGGCAAGCACGAACTGACGGTGAGCCGTTATGTCGGAGGACGTGCGCCGATCGGCGAGACCGAAGCAATACTGATCCGGCTGCTGGTGAAGACCACGGCGCGCCGGGTGGATGAATCACAACTTTCATTTTTGGATTAAGGAGCAGCACATGACCACCGACACACAAGCACTAGCCGCCCGCCTTGCGCGGTATGCGGAGTTGGATAAGAAGCGCCCAACATTAGCACTAGAATCGGCAGAAATCCATGAGCAAGGATTACACTACGAATGCCCCTGCTGTGATGGTCAGGGAGAGGTTGACGGAGAGCAGTATATAAACATCAGCGGAAAAGCTATGAATGTATTATTTTCAGGCATTGGTAATGAGTTTATTGATGCTCGGAACTTCTACGAGCAAGCTCCCGCAATGGCCTCCGACATCGCCCTCTTGCAAGGCGTGATTGCGGAGTTGGTGGGGGCTTTGTCTGCATCGGTGGGATCCCATGAGCATGTTTTAGTGGAGGAGCAAAACCAACCACCGAGAATGGACGAACTACATGCGAACGGAGCCTATATTGCTCGACCGTCTGGTAAAGCATTGCTTTATAAAAAGCGTCTTGAGCGCATAAGGGGAGCAATCACCCTCGCATCGCCGCTGGTAGCAAAGGGAGGGGAGCATGGTTGAGCAAAGAGCTATCGCGAGTTGCATGAACACTTACATGGACGTATGCGCAAGATTCCGCGAGCAAGTGCTCCGCAATGCCCTGCGGCTATGGGTGAGCGAGCTGGAGCCCTGCTTGGTTGAACGTCACTCTTGCGGGCTGGGCGTCGAAATCATAGGTTTAGGTGCTGCGGGGGGCAATACTGTGGTAGTGCCTTATCCAGCAAAATTAACGGTAACATTGAAAGTGAGATAGGCCATGGATACTAAACGACCAATTTACAGGGTGCGCCGGGGCTGGCTAGGCCGCGCTATCTTGCAAAAACTGGTGAGTTTGCCAACGCTTGTTGGCGGGCAGGTGGACGCGCATAATCGGGAGAGCAAATGGGTGGATGTGCCATACCACTACGCGCCCCCGGTGCTACAGGCATTCCCGCCAGAGGAGCCACGGGAATGAAAACCCCAGAACAGCTACTACGCGAGTATTGCGAGAACGACGTGCGAGTGACGGCGGAAGTGTATCGCCTAATCGAGGAAATCGAGAGACAACGGCGCTGGGCGCTTTGGACGCGCCTGTGCTGGTTTCTTCACCGGATGCAGCGCGTCCTGCAACGCTTCTTCCGGTGAGCGCCCGCGCCCGCCGATGCACACTCCTTTGTGGTCGTGGAGATGCGCTTCCCAGTGATCCGTTTTGCGCGTATCACCCACCACGTAGGAATACTGGCAGAGGCGCCCGAGCTGTAACCCCCGGCGCGCAGCTTCAGCAAATAGCGCGTCCGTGCTCATTCCTCGCACTCCCGCGTGAAGCGAGTTAGCACATTGCGGCATAGCATCACTGGATCGCTCTGATGACCGGTAGCGATTAACCGCACAGCGGCGAGGCTGTCTTCCAGCAACAGCGCACGCCGTGCGGCCATTAAGTAACCGTTATCGGGATTTGTCGGTAGCTTTTGCTCGCGCGCCGGGTCATGCCATGCGCAATAATCGGAGCCTGCTCTGGCATTTATTTGGCAAGCCCGCCGCCGTTTCGTGCCCGCCATAGCAGCGGTGCCTTTGCATTTCTTCCTAACGTGCGCCATTGTTCTGCTCCTTCATTCTCTTTTTTGTGCGCCACCCTTGGCCATTGGGTGCGCGCCATTGATAATCAGGGATTGTTTCGTGCATCTCCAGCACCTTCTGGCGCACCACATGAGGGTCGTAACCCGCCATATCGCAAACCATACCGAAGTCCCGGCCATTGAACCACGCTAGCGCCTGCGCCTTGGCCACTACGTCATGCGCTTTGTTGCTGCGGGAGTACGTGTCCTGAATGGATTGCAGCAACACGGCGCGCCACAATGCGTAGAAAGGCCGTGCTCCTGCGGATGTATCATCGTTATCAATCAAGGGCGGCCTCCTCTTCAGGGGTTGGGAAATGCTGCGCCCGGATTGCGGCGATCAGCTTGGGCCCGCGCAACTTGCCTGACGGAATCTCGACCATGGTGAGGAGGCCGCTTTTCCCCTCGAAGGTTTTCTTCCCATCATCGAACATGCGGCGGATTGCCCGCTCCAACGTCTTCTCGTTCTTGCCGAGGTGCATGGCGTAGGAAGCAACCAGACCGGCGGCGATGTCCTTCACCTGTTTGGTGCCTCCCTCGCATTCGGCCTCGATGTCCAGCAGCATTGCGCGGGTGTTATCGGTGAGCGTCTCGTTATCGCCGCGCGCCAGTTTCACCGGACGCAGCACGCCCACTTCCTCGCCGTCCATGTCTTCATTACATTGGCCGATGCGCTGCCCGATTTTCTCGAACCAGCGCGTATCCGACGTAGCGGCGCTCATGTTTGCTTTGGCCATCATCAACCCCACGTATTTCCAACGCATATTATCAGGGATATTGTACTCTTTTGCGCGCTTGGCGCTCATACCGAAGAAGGTGGCGATGATACGGGCGACACCGGAAAGCGCCGATGCCCCGCGCAGCGTATCCATGTTGCCCTCATGGCCGCTGCTGTCTGCGTCCTGCGGCTTTTTGGTGTGGTGAATCAGGATAACCGCGCACCCTGTAACTTGCGCAATGGTGCGGTACATATCCGCGATTGCTTCCATCTCGCCGTTGTCGTTCTCGTTGCAGGGATGGGTTGACACCAGCGGATCCACGATCATGAGCTTGATGTTATTCTCGAGAATCTGCTGCACCGCCCATTTCATATCGAGCGGCTTGATCTGGCCATCGACTTTGCGGGCGATGCGGAACCTGTCCTCTTCGCCACTGTTCATGAATAGCAGCGGTTTTTGCTGCTTCCCGTTCACGTCCTCATCGAACATTTCTTCGAGCGGTATGCCCTGATTCTCGAGAATAGCAGCAACGCGGCGCTGCATCTCTTCCTCGTCGTCCTCGTTGTTGTAGACCCACACTGCGCCACGCTCGATGGGCGAGATGTCGAGGATATTACGCCCAGAGGCCTTAGAAATGGCCATCATCAGCGAGAAGGTGGATTTACCCGCACCGCCGGGAGCCACCAATACCGTCACTTTCTTCGCCAGCGCCAGATCGCCGAACAACCATTCGCGGGGTGGAATCTGCTCCGCCTTGAAAGCGGGGTTGAATCCTTTCGCTTTACGTGGCTCAGGCACTTTTGCGCTCTTTGGCGGCGGCGCTTTCACGTCAAACTCTGCCTCTGCGGAGGCCGCGCCTGTTGCATGTTGGCCATAGCTGAAAGCATTCTGCACTTTCCGCTCCAGGTCGTCCGCGTCCCATGGCGGCGAGCACTCCTCGTTCCAGTGATCGAGCATCAGCTCCAGTGTTTTCTCCTCACTGCATCCGAGGTCGCGCAGCTTCGCAGCGGTGGCGAAGGTAACGTGATCGCCGCCTGCCCCTTCTACTGCGTGCTGTGCTACGTCTTCCAGCCATGCAATCGCGCGGGCAATGTTGGCCGGATCATCCTCGCTGATTGTTTCGCCTTTCTCACGGTTCGGCGTGTGGCGGTATTCGGCCAATTTCTCACCTATCCACTCGGGCAAATCGACAATCTTGCGCTTCTCAAGTATGCGGTACTTTTTCCCGTCAATTTCGCTGCCCGGGGCGACGATGTAGCCGCCGATGCCGCGCGTGTCGATGTCTTTGCCAAGTGCGGAAGCAGTGTTGCCTAAATTCTCGGTGTTTTTGTAGATGTAATGGCGGCCGCCGCTTGCTGTCTCAAACACCAGTGTAGCAGGGAATCCGTGGGCCTTATCGAGCTTGGCGAACGTCTTATCGCCGTGTTTTCCGTCCTTCGTATCCACGTCTATCGGGTAGACGCCAGACTTGCCACAATCAATGGCGATATTTGGGTTGCGCTCATAACCCATCACGCGATCAACAAACCAGCCCTTTATGGCCTCGGGATCAACGGTGGAGCGGTGTTTCCAGTTATAACCCGCCTCGGGTATTTTGCTATTTTCTTCCAGTGGAAACAGGTAGTAACCCTGCGCCGCGAGCCTCAAAGCCTGTTCCAATCTGCTCACCATGCGCGTTTATCACCTTTTTATTTATTCCGTGGATTTCGGTATTGAGAAGATACATCATTATACACTTGACAAGAAGATTGCAATATGAAAATTAGGAGGACGCCTAATCAATATCGAAAACAGGAAAGCGCATAGTCGTCATGATAACAGAAGCCGAGCTACTCCGCCAGATTGAAGAGTTTTGCACACGCCACGGCATGCCCTACACATCGTTCGGCATGGCAGCGCTGGGTGATTTTAATTTTGTGGATGACTTACGCACGCATGCCCGTTCGCCGAAACTGAAGACGGTGCGGAAAGTCGTCGAATTCATGGAAGATTATTTAGGAGATAAAGCATGACCAATTTACCAATACGCGGCCGCATCCTTGAAGAGGCGGCACACGCCACTTTAAAGGCACGCAACGACGTTTATGGCGACCCGTTTCCCGATATGGACCTAGCGGCAAGCCTCAAAGCTCTTTACGACGTTGCTGCGAAAGGCCGCTATCACCAAGCGCACGACGAGGCTATGTCTCGCGTATTCATTAAAATCGCCCGTATTGCCAGCGGCGCGTTCCATGAAGATAACTATGTAGACGCGGCTGCCTACATGGCTATCGCGGCCGAGTGCCATCACGCTTCGGTTAAGGCTGACGTGAGCGCACAGAACCAGATAGCGGGCTTAACCCCGGGGGAGATAAAGATGCTTTTGTCTTCTGATTTTTTCGTTCAGCCGGGGCCTATGGCTGAGAGCGTATCGCTGGTTACAGAAGACCCCATCAATCGGGATACAGCTCTGCCCGCTAAGGAAGCGCCCGCGGTGGATCTTACCTATAAACACATTCCTGTCGTCGGTATGCGTTTCAAAACGCAGGAGTCAAGCGTCATCATTTGGGAAATAATCGAGGTGTATGACCCTGCTGAGGATGGCGTTCTGTGGTTCCGCTCTGCGCGTTGCGACCGTCCTCCTAACTCATTATCACCCGAGTTTACCTGCTCCGTACGCGAGCGTATGCCAGCTTCCGCCATTCATAGCGTGGTGTAGCAATGCGCAAACAAAAAAGCATCGTGTTCGAAGTGGCCGGGAAAGTTGAGGCGAAAGGGCGCGGTCGCGTCGGTCGTGTCGGCAAAGGTCCGAAGGCGTTCACGACTGTTTTTACCCCGGCGCATACCCGTAAGTATGAGCACCTAGTGCGGCATGCTGCGGGCGAGGCGATGGGCGATCGTGCGCCGCTGGAATGCGCGGTGGAAGTGTTCGTGCATGTCTACATCGACTACCCAAAATCAGCGTCAAAGCGCAAGCTCACAGACATGGTGGCAGGAATCATCCGCCCCTGCACGAAGCCAGACATAGACAATTACGTGAAATCAGCGCTCGATGGCATCAACAACATCGTGGTGAAGGACGATAACCAAGTCGTCTCCCTGCATGCGCACAAAGTGTATAACAGCCGCCCGCATCTGCGTGTCGAGATTCGGCCACTCATGCAATCACTGGAGGAGTTAGATTAATGGCCGCTATCGAACTGTTCCCATATCAGGAGGAAGGCGCGCGTTGGCTGGCCAAGCGTCATCGGGCGCTGCTATTCGATTCGCCGGGGCTGGGGAAGACGATTCAGGCCATCAAAGCCGCCGAATACGCCGGGATGGACCGGCTGGACGTGGTATCGCCCGCCAGCGTCCGCACGCAATGGCTGGGGGTGATGAAGGATAATAGCACAGCGAGGAAACAGCATGCTTACAGTTACAATCACGCGCGCGATAAGGGCTTGCCGCGTAGCATGGGGGCTCTGGTGCTGGATGAGGCACATGCGCTAAAAGGCCGCAACTCCGGCCGCACCATTGCCATCTACGGAACCCAGCCTTACGGTACGGATGGGCAGATTTACAACGCAGATCGGGTGTGGGCGATGACGGGGACGCCGATGCCCAAGGACGCCAGTGACCTGTACCCCCTGATGCTGGGCATGGTTCCCGGCAGCTTGAAACGCCGTGATGGCGGCCTGATGGATTTCTGGTCGTTCATGAGGCGCTACACCGATTACTACAATGGCAGCTACGGCATCGTCGTCAAAGGCCATAAGAACCAAGAGGAGCTGCGCGACCGACTTGACCCGTATATGCTGCGCCGTCTGAAGCGCGATGTGATGAAGGATTGGAAAAAGCCGATTGTGGCTGATATCCAGTTCGATGTGGGGCCGGGGCTGAAAGCGCTGCTGGCAGCGGAGCAGGAAGGCGAGGGCGCGCTGGTGGCTCGCACCGTGAAGCGCCACGGCATCGAAGGCTTGGCCAACATCACCGACCACAGCGCGACAATCCGCCGCTATACCGGGCTGTTGCTGATTGGCCCCGTTACTGAGTGGCTGGCGGATAAGCTCGACAATGGCGAGAAGAAGGTCGTCGTGGTGTGTTTCCATCGGGAAGTGATGGAGGGCATACAGAAAGGCCTGAAGAAGCGCGGATACGACTCAGTGATGTATCGCGGAGGCATGACGGAAGCCGCAAAAGACGCCGTGAAGAAATCTTTCATGGAAGTCAAGAAATGCGCGGTTATGCTGCTGCAGATCATCGCCGGGGGCACTGGGCTCGACGGATTACAGAAAGTCGCGAGTCGCATGCTGCTCGCTGAATACTCATGGATACCGACCGATAACGAGCAGGCCATTGGCCGCATCGACCGGATTGGCCAACAGAATCCAGTGCTGATAGAGTTCGCAGGTATTGCGGGTTCGCTGCACGGGAAAATTACCGCCGCGTTTACCCGGAGAGCGTCGGATAATGAAGAAATCTTCGGGGTATAACCACAAGGAGAACACAATGCCCATTCAGTTAATCATCACCGGGGAAAACGCCTCCCAAGCAGCGTCGGAGCTGCGCAACTTCGCGGTAGCCATGCAATTCAACCCTTCAGCGCCTTTACCTGAAGCGGCTGGGGTAGTGGCCGAGCCGAAGAAAGTGGCGAAGAAAGCCAAAGCCGCGCCGGTAGTAGAGGCGGACGAGGAAGAGGCGCCAGCCCCAAAAGCCAAGGCCAAGAAGCCAGTGGTCGAGGAGGACGAGGACGAAGCGCCAGCACCGAAGAAAAAGGCAGCGAAGCCTGCCCCGGTTGAAGAGGACGACGAAGAAGAGGAAGCGCCGAAAGCCAAGGCAAAAACCGAAGGCAAGTCGAGCGTTGGTGAGTTGAAAGACGATGGCAAGGATCAGCCTGCTACCGTTGACGGTTGCCGCATTATGATCCGCCGTGTGGCTCGTGCCGCTGGTTGCGGTACGGAGCATGCGCAGGCGGTGCTAGCGGAGTTCGGCGTAACGGGTGCTACGCAAGTGCCGCCGAAGAAGATGCAGGCTTTCATTGATCGCTGCCAAGAGGTGATCGACGAGCCAGAGAGCATCGAAATCGAAGAAGCGGAGTAAGCGCATGGCCCCTCGCGCGCACGCAATTCTCGGGGCATCGTCCAGCCACCGCTGGATCGAATGCCCGGGCAGCATCGGCCTTTCGGTCGGTGTCGAGAACGAGCAAACTGAGTTTGCGCGCGAGGGGTCTGCTGCTCACGAAATAGCTGAGATATGCCTGCTGAGCGGGGAAAACGCCGAGGCGTATGAAGGCAACCTTATCGAGGGTTACGACCAAACGGAGGAATTCGATGCGCTCTATGTCGATGACAATATGGCCAGTGCAGTGCAGGTATATCTCGACGCAGTGCGTGCGGAGGTGGGGGCTAGTGAGGATAGAGAACTATTGGTCGAGGCGAGGTTCGATCTTAACCACGTATATCCTGGCATGTTTGGCACTAATGACGCCATTGTTTATGACCCCGCTACCCTGAAACTGACGGTATTCGATTACAAGCACGGCCAAGGAATTGCCGTCGAGGTGGAGCGCAATCCGCAGCTCATGTATTACGCACTCGGCGCGCTCACCGGAAAGCATAATCGGCCAGTGGATGAGATCGAGCTGGTAATCGTGCAACCGCGCTGCCTGCATAAAGGTGGCCCGATTCGCCGCTGGAGCACCACGGCAGATGACCTGCTGGAGTTCCGGGGCGAACTGATTGCTGCGGCGAAAGCTACTGAGCAAGATGACGCTGTGTTCAAAGCTGGGGATTGGTGCAAGTTCTGCCCAGCCGCGGCCGTTGGGCGCTGTGGGTATCTTGAAGATTTTGTGGTCGCGATGACCATGGCTGACTATACCGAAGAAGGAGATGTTATTATGCCCGCGTTTGAAACCTTATCGCCGCAGAAAAAGGCGCAGATTCTTATTAACGCCAAAGTCATCGACACATGGCTGAAGGGCATCAAGAAGGCCGCGCATAACGATGCACTGGCCGGAAAAACAATCCCCGGGTTCCGCCTCGTGCAAAGTAAGCCCCGTCGCCACTGGAAGAGCGAGCAACGGACGGTTGAAGAAATGCAGGACATGGGGTATGGTCCGAAACAAATTTATGCAGCGCGGAAAGTGAAGACCCCCGCGCAGATGGAAGCCCTGTTCAAGGGTAAAAAGAAAAAGGCCATTGCTCACTTGTGGGAGAACCGCTCCAGCGGGGTTTCACTGGTGCAGGAAGGCGATCCGCGCCCCGATCTTCGGCCGAGTGCGGAAGATGAATTTGGCGGTTAGCCGCTGCCAGATACCGGCGTCCATGGTGGCCGTCGGTTAAATGTAAATCTTAAATGGAGTAAATAAAATGGCCAAACGTGAACAATTCGACCTCGATGCGGTCGAACCGGAATACCGGAAATGCCAACTGCCGAAAAGCGGTAGCAACATCATCACGCCGCTCGCGCGGCTGAGCTTCCCGAACCTGCAGAAACCACGCCCGAACAAGAAGGGTGATGCTGCGGACAAAAAGAAGAAATACGGTGCGTCGCTGCTTATCCCTGCAGGCTTCAGCCTGAAGCTGCTCAAAGCCGACGTTGAACGTGCAATCGAAGACAAATGGGGCGAGAAACGCCCCGCAAAACTCAAGCTCCCGTTTCTCGAAGCGGGTGATTTTGAGTACGAGGGCTACGAACGCGGCTGGACGCTCATCCGCGCCACTTGCGATGTGCGCCCTGGCGTTATCGACGGCCTCGAAGGCACCAAAATCACGGAAGAAGACGATGAGGCCATTTACCCTGGCCGTTGGTGCGTTGCCTCGATCCGCGCTTTTGCGTATGACGTGGACGGCAACCGCGGCATCGCGTTTGGCCTTGGCAACGTGCGCCTGCTCCACCATGATGAACCTCTGGGCGGCCGTGTAAGCGCCGAGCAGGAATTCGACGTGGCGCCGGAGTATGCGGAAATGAAGAAGGGCAACAAAAAAGCGTTTGAGGAAGACGAGGACGAAGAGGATGATCGCCCACGTAAATCCGCACCAAAACGCCGCCCTTTCCATGATAAATACGAGGAAGACGAACGCCCGGTTAAGAAAACCTCGCGCCGTGTAGTGGAGGATGAAGACGAAGAGGATGAACGTCCTGCTCGCCGCTCATCGACGCGCCGCGGTAGCCGGGACGACGAAGACCTCGACTAGGTGAAACCGGGGAGACCGAAGCCGCAAGGTTAGGCGCTCCAAGAAAGTAGTATCTCTAAGCGTCTACTCTCCCCTATTTTAGGAGACTATAATGGCCAACCATAAAGCAGCAAAGGGCGGTGTTTCCACCAGCCCCAAGAAGCGCACTTTTACTAGCGATTACGACGAAGATGATGCACCGGCCGGAAAAGGCCATAATCGCATCGGTGGCGTCGAAGTACCGAAGCTGAAATCCTACATTGAGCGCGTCGAGCGTTTGGTGGAAGAAATCAGCGGTCTCACCTCAGATAAAAACGATATTTTTTCTGAGGCAAAATCCAACGGCTTTGACGTGAAAACGATGAAGAAAATCATCGCTGCGCGGAAGATGAAAGCCAACGAGCGCGCGGAGCAGGAGTATATGTACGACCTGTATGCACGGGCGCTCGGGATGACAGTAGAAGAGCTCGACGAGACGCTGGATTAAACACCCCAGCGTTTGAACACCTTCTCGATTTTCACGAGGGGTTTCAGGTTGGCGACGGTCTTGGTTTTACGCATACGCCAGATCGTCGCCCAACTGACTTTTGCCTCAGTGGCGAGCGCGGACACAGTTTGCTCCGCAGCATTGCAGCGCGCTTCGATCTCAGCGTATAACTTTGCCCCATTGGCCAAAGAAACGATGTTCGTGATAGCAAAATTATTTGTTTTCATTTTTGCAAATTCCGTGTTGACATAACGTTCTGTTGCTGGTTACATGTTCTCACAAACGAAAACAACTGTCAAGGAGACACCCATGGACATTAACGACAGCGCTTTCATCCCAGATGTTTGCATTTACCACGGAAATTGCGCCGACGGCTTCGGCGCTGCATACTCTGTATGGAAGCGCTTCGGCGACGAGGTGGAGTATATCGCCGGAACCTACGGCATGACACCGCCTGATGTTTCAGGTAAAGCGGTGCTTCTGGTGGATTTCTCTTTCAAACGCGACGTTATCGTGGAGATGCTGAAATCCGCTGCGGCCGTATTCATCATCGACCATCACAAAACCGCGATCGAAGACCTGCAGCCTTTGCTCACCAGCGATGCGTCGTATGTGCTGGATGCTGTGTTTGATACCGACAAATCCGGCGCTATGCTGGCGTGGGAGCATTACCACGGCGGAGAGCCTCCGGCGCTGATTCAACATATTCAAGATCGCGACCTATGGCGCTTCAAGTTAGCTGGGACTCGGGAGATTCAGGCGAACCTGTTCAGTTACCCTTATGACTTCGAGGTATGGGACCGCCTGATGCACTTGCCGACGGAGCAGCTCATCTCGGATGGTTCGGCCATTGAACGGAAGCACTTCAAGGATATCGCCGAGCTGCTGAAAGTCGTGCAGCGGCGCATGCTTATCGGCGGGCATGACGTGCCGGTAGCAAACCTTCCCTACACGTTCAGCAGCGATGCGGGTCACATAATGGCCAAAGGGGAGAAATTTGCTGCCTGTTACTACGACACCCCGGCGGGTCGGTGCTTCAGCCTGCGCAGCGCGGATGACGGCCTGGACGTGAGCGATATTGCAAAGATGTATCCGGGCGGTGGCGGGCATCCGCGTGCGGCGGGTTTCACCGTCCCCTACATGTCACTGGCCATTCCTTTTGGTGAGCCAACACATGACTAGCAACCGCCCTCAGCCATTCCAGCCGAAGATCGTCGATCACGGCATTTTTGCGGAGCACGACATGCCCTGCGCAGTATGCCTCAAGGGGCACGCTATGTTGCACATGAATACGGGCGTATTCCACCCATGTACCGCTTGCGACGAGGCAGGGTGGCGCCTTATAAAACTGAAAGAGCGCCCATGGTGGGCGTTCTGGCGGTAACAACCTCAACTAAAGGAGACTATAATGGCCAAAAAACAAGTTAAGACGACGCCTACTTCTGATGAATCGCTTGGCGCACTGCGCGCCCGCGTAGCTGCCATCTTGCACAGCAACGGTTTTGCGGGGCAGAAATGCGCTGAAGAAATCACCGCTGCGGTAGGTGAGCACTTGGGCGCTGATATGAGCGTTGCCAAGGAAGAGAAAACCGAAGAGTAATCATCGGTGCTGCGGCGGGGGCTTTATGTTGCTGCCCCCGCCGCACAAACCACAGAAAGGTAAAATATGACTGCAGCTTTTGATAAAACCGCCCAAGTCGTCGAAGTAGGCGCACTGGTGGCTCTCGACGCCAACGTGCTCACGCACGGCATTGCCTTTGTCAGCAAAGACTACCCGCCACTGCTCATGCGCTTCGAACTCGACAAGGACGGGCATGTGGCTGGTTATGATATCCAGCCAATCGAGAAGAGCGGCCCCGAGGTGAAGACGCTGAATTTCGTCAAGGTCGGTGCAGTGCTGGAGCATAAATCGGCCATTATCGGCGTGCAGAAAACCCCTGAAATCATCCTCCCCGGAGCGTAATATGGACTTGCAGGAAACCCTCGACGCAGTGGCCGCAAAAGGACTGTTTGTGCGTATCTGGTCGCAGCGACACGTTCGCATTCAGCCTCATCTACCAGAGACCAAAGTGGAATGGTGGTGCGAGCTGCAACACCCGAATGGGCATAGAGACAGTGACCATGGCGGGACAGCCTATACGGCGCTATCTAACGCCTTCGAGCGTGCGCAGGGTAAGCGCGGGCCGGAGAATCGGCCGCATGACAATACGGTGCCCTCGCGCGAATACATGGAGGCCGTGGCCCTTAAGCCCCTTAAGAAGCATTCTCGCGCAGCGGGTATAAAGAATCTCGATTTTTTGGATTAACATTATGTTCGCATGGCCATTATCACCCTTGATCGGTAAGACCCTTGAGGACTGGCAGAAAGCCAAACCCCCAGTAAACGACCCCGATTTCTACGACCGCTGTGCTGTTGGGCATTTATACGAGCTTGGTGTGATATCGGCGCTATGTGGCCCGTGGGGGAGAATGGAGAGATGACCCTACGCCACCTACATCTCGACGGTGAATCACGCTCCGCAATCGACCTGAAGAAGGCCGGGGCGCATCGCTACTGGGAGGACAAATCCACCGATCTGTGGTGTGTGGCCTATGCCTTTGATGACGAGGAGCCGAAGCTGTGGTTCCCGGGCGATCCGGTGCCTCGCAAGATTGAATGGCACATCGAGGATGGCGGCCCCGTGTATGCGTGGAACGTCGCGTTCGAGCGCTGCATGTGGAAAGCCCGACTTGGCCCGAAATACGGATGGCCTGTGCCACGGGAGCGGCAATTCAACTGCACCATGTCGGAAGCGCTGATTATGAACCTCCCCGGCATGCTCGACAAGGCAGGTCCGGCCATCGGCTCAAAAGTGCTGAAAGATAAGGACGGCCATCGACTGATGCTGCAGATGAGCAAGCCCCGGAAGCTGCGTAAGGCCGAGGCGTGCCCCGTGTGCGGAGATAAGGCCTGTCGTGATTGTGGCCCCTATTGGCATGAAGACCCGGAGAAGCTGCGCCG
>JACCDG010724856.1_pt1 | contig 15452 bp, 3 predicted proteins | sample 7442471 | NCBI WGS metagenome assembly JACCDG01 (sample SAMN15323444, study PRJNA562643) | freshwater metagenome | isolation source: river surface water | place: USA:Blue River Watershed | collected 2017-08-17
AGAAGTTGTATCAAGAACAACTTTTGATTTTGTAGATGGCAGTGGAATTATCTATATTAACCCAATCCCTTCTTATGAGAGTAGTCAAGTAATTCCTTACGATGGAATAGAGGTTGAAGATAAAGTTAAGAATTTAGTCAAGTCTTACAAAATTATTGATTATGTTAATGACGTTGCTAATACAGGTAAAGCATATTTTACTATTCAAATTCCTTCAGACTATAACGTTAATAACAAATTTGCAGCTGGCTCATCAATTAGATTAAAATTTTTAGATAATTTTTCAGATGATAAATTTGCAAGCATAATAGTAAAAATTGACAGAGTAGAAAAATATCAAAATTTTTACAGGGCTAATATAGAATATTCTAAACTTGACAAGAATAGTCCACCTGATTATGAAGGTATACCAAGACTAGTAAATAACAAAGATTTTATTTTGTCTGCAAATGCTCCTGTCATAACAGTCAAGCCTGTAAGACTGGTTGAAAAAACTTTTCCAGCTGACACTGTTCTAAACACTAATTTAATTTTTATTACTCCTTCTGGTCCTGAAGTTAATGCTATTGATGACGCACCTGAAGATGAAGCTTCCAATGGTCCTTATTATGGAATATCAAGAATTTCTAAAATCGAAATTGACAATGATCAATTACAATTAGGAAAAGTAAAACTTGTACGTAATAATTCATTAAGCAATTTTGTAACATCTGGTAATAATAATACTTTTGTAGAAAAAACAAAATTTCAAGTTTCAAGTGATTTTGAAACAACTTATTACACGAGAAGATTTTGGCAGCAAAATACTGATGCGAGAGACGAAGAAGAAGGCGATATTACTTGGCAGAATACAGTAACTCCTAACCTAAATACTTGGACTCTGTCACCTAAATCTATATCAGAGTTATGTGATGATATCTCTAAAGTAGATTCATATGTAAATCCAAGATGGCTTGACCCGAATAATTCTGAAGCTAAAATAATTAGACACCCAGGTTGGAAGGCAAAAAAAGTTGAGAAAAGCTATCCTGTAGATCCAATTACTGGTAATAGAATATATGGTATCAAACTCGACCCTGAGTATCTAAATTCGGATACTGGATATTCTACTTGGGTTTATGGTAATGGACTTTTAGCTATACCAAGTGGGAAAAACAGTGGCTCTGGCACGTCTTATATCAACGCAATCAATATTTCTTTCAATGATCTGCAAACAATTTTAGCTCAAACAATATTTCATAGAATAAATGGAGATTTTCCACCAGGCAAACCAGATTTATTTGGAAATTCATCTTTGAGAAATGAAGATGGCACGATTCAAGAATCTACGTTGCACTTAAGGGGCGGATTTATTGCAAGAGGACCTGGTTATGGACTTATACTTCCTCCTCAAAAAAGTACACCCGATAACTTAAGAAAAGCAAATTTAATAGAAGCATCTACAAGAGAAAATAAAGGTTCGTCAGAATCAGATGCCAAGGGTTATTTTGAAACTGGATCTGCTTATGGAAAGAACAAAATAGATCATTACATCGAGCTTGAAAAATCAAAAAATTTTACAACACCTTCACAATTTAGAAGCTCTACTAGAAATATGTCTCAAGCTAAAAGAGAGAGAGCAGCTTATAAAGGTGGTAAACAAAATGTTGCTACAAATCTTTCAGCTTGTGAATCAGGGTTTGAAAAATCTATAGTAATTGCTTACACTGTGCCTTCAACAAAACCTGGTGAAGAAAATCAAACAGCAATCATCTCCACTGATTCATTTTTTACTAAGCAATATGAGAAATATCCAGTAGGTTACAATACTATCAGTGGTAGTGGAGTAACCATAAAAGGTGAATTTCCTTTTGTATTGGGTTCTGAAAATCACTTAAATCAAAGAGCAAGAGTAAATACATTTTTACTCACTGAACGTAATTCCAATTCAAGAGCAACAAGTTCTCACGATTATGATTCCTTAATTGCTGCAAATACTGATATGAGAAATAAGTTTTCTTGGTATCCATTTATAGATGGACAATCAAAGACTGATGCAAATTTTTCAACTCTTTCAAAAGCTTTTAAGGGTACGAAATTGAACTCATACTTAATTTCCGATGAAGCTCCTCAACTCTTGAATGTTGGTTATGCTGATCCTGGTGCTATTGTTTTTAGATCAATTTCATTAAATACAACAAACATAAACGCACCTGTAACAGACAAAACTATATTTATCGATGGAATTGCACCCACTTATATATCTGATTTTAGACTTTTAGAACCTATAACTTCTTCTGGTACTGCATATTCATCTTTTCCAACTGTAGCCCAAATTTCTTCAAGAGATTACTTGGTTGCTTATTCTTTAAATTCGTCTCCTAGAAAAATAAATTTCAAAATTGTTTCTAACTATCAAGCGAAAGAAAGAAATATATTATTTGATTTAGATGCACTTACTGGCAACACATTGTCAGATCAATATAATATTTATGGTTTAACCTCAGATTATGATGAAAGACTTGGGTTACATAGATCAGTTTTCTGGTGTAATGGTGGCATTTATTATTTTGAATATGCATTGACAGCTAGCGTACTAGGTAAAAAAAGATCAGATAAATTACATCTAATAAAAGGTAAATTAGATGAAGCTTTAGTTGCTGAATTGAGTAACAGACAAAATATAGTTATTTATTATAATTCTGAAAGTGAGTTAAATGCTGAAGTTCCAAAACAAAAACCTGCGTTAATAACTTGCAAAAAACAAGAATATAATGGAAAAGTTTTTGTAGCTTATGACACTGGAAAATGTTATTTAGAAGCAGTCTTATTCAATCCATATGCAAATATTTTAGGTATTAGAAAATTTGATATAGAATGTGTTAATGATTCAGGTTCAAATATCAAAGATACTACACCAATAGCGGACATACAAGCAAATCCTACTAGTGGGCAATCTGCTTTACTTGTGAATTTTCTTTCTACTAATTCTTATGATCCTGGTGGTAGTACACTTACTTATGCTTGGAATTTTGGTGACGATACTCAATCTACAGAAGAAAATCCAACACATACTTTTGTCAACAATACAACAAATACAATCGAATACAAAGTCACTCTTATTGTTACAAATACGAGTGGTGTAAGTAGTGCACCGGCAACAATCACAATTACAGTAAATCCAGCGCCAATAAATAATTTATCACCACAAGCTAAGTTTTCCGTTACTCCTACTTCTGGTGATGTAATTCTGACTGTGACTTTTACTGATCAATCGAACCCAGCAAATGATGGTTCATTCATACAGACATATGAATGGGATTTTGGCGATGGTGAAACTGCTATAAAGTTTGATAATTCGTCATTTACTTACGATTACAGAAAAGCAGGTTCATTTACTCCAACTCTTGTTGTCAAGGATAATTTAGCAAGGTTATCAAGCAAATATTTCGGACCTATAATAAATGTAAATGGTGTGGTTAACAATCCTCCATCACCAAATTTTAAGTGGGCACAAACCTCATTTTCTCCAACATTAAAAGTACAGTTCACTGATACTTCTAGTGATGATGAAGGACCAATAGTTGCTTGGAACTGGAATTTTGGAGATAATCAAACAGCTGATGTTCAAAACCCAGAACATATTTATGCTAATCCTGGAAAATATAGAGTGGTTCTTACTGTCACTGATTCTGGAGGGCTTCAAGTATCAGGAACAATTGAAATTACAGTTTTACCTCCAGGAAATAATCCGCCGATTGCAAACTTTAATTATTCTCAACAGAATAGAAAATTGGTGATTGATTTTACTGATACTTCAACTGATACTGACGGAATAATCACTTCTTGGAATTGGGACTTCAATGATGGTTTTACAGATAGTGTACAAAATCCATCTCACACTTATTCATCTGCTGGAAGATATTTAGTTACTCTTACAGTTACAGACAATGGTGGTAAATCCTCTTTCATTACTAAAGAAGTAGTTGTAAATCCATTAGTAAATCAAGCACCAATAATTTCTAACATAACAGGTAATCAGACAAGTTTTAAGCCTCTTGTAGTTAAATTCACTGAAACATCTTCTGATCCTGATGGTTTTATCACTCAATGGAATTGGAATTTTGGTGATGGAAAAACATTTTCTACAACTGATCCAACTTTAAAAAACCCAACTAATACTTATATATTTCCAGGGGAATATACAGTTGTTCTCACTGTAACTGATGATGGATTGCCTGATGGAACAAATAAGAAAACAGCCACTTCATCAATTAAGTTCACTGTTGCTCCGCCACCAGCAAATCAACCACCTGTAGCTTTATTTACAGTTGATTCTAATAATGTGTTGGCGCCAGCTACAATTATCTTCACTGATGCATCCACTGATACTGATGGACAAATAGTAAGTTGGCTTTGGGAATTTGAAGCAAGCAGTACTTTATTTTTTAATGCTCAAACATATCAAAAGAATGTTTCTCATACATTTACTAAATCAGGTACATACCCAGTAAAGCTAACAGTTACTGATGATGGAAATCTTACAAATACATATGTTTTGGATATCATTGTTAAAAATAATCCTCCTGTTGCAATAATTACAGCTTCTCCAAACCCAGTATTATCTAAGACTCAAGTTAATTTCTTTGGAAACAACTCATATGATAATGATGGAAATATTACTAAATATGCTTGGAATTTTGGTGATGGGACAATTATTTCTCAAGGAAGAACTTCAGAATCCCATATATATGCTAAGCCTGGAATATATGATGCTTCTCTCACAGTTACTGATAATATAGGTGATACATCAACGGATAATTTGTTAGTAACTGTTACTAATAGGAATCCTGTAGCTAGAATTACATACACATCATTAACTGTAAAGGCGCCTGGTAGTTTGACATTCAATGGTGATACCTCAACAGACGAAGATGGAATTATTACATCTTACAGTTGGAGTATAGCTGGTGTAATTGTTGCATCAACACCAAATGCCACAATTAATTTTGCAACAGAAGGATCATACACAGTATCTCTCACAGTGACTGATGATTTTGGTGCCACTAATACCGCTAGTGTAACAGTAAATGTCACAGCTCCTGACAATATTCTTCCAATTGCTATCTTGAATGTTGATAAAAATTCTGGAGTGATAAATGACACTTTTGTTTTCGATGTATCAAACTCCAGAGATCCAGATGGTTCGATTATATTTTATCAATTGGATTTTGGAGATGGCACTTCTACACAGTTTGTTAACCCTGCACCTATTTCTCATGTTTATAAAACTGTAGGTATTTTTACTGCAAAACTGACTGTCACAGATAATCGAAGTGGAGTAAGTTTAGAAACTGCAAATTCAGTTCAAATTATTACAATAAACAACCAGCCTCCTATAGCAAGTTTTTCATATGGTCCTGTTGGCGCATTTACTTTTGATCCGATAAAATTTACTGACAGTTCTAGTGATCCAGAAAATTCTTTAGTAAGATGGTCTTGGGACTATGGTGATGGAACAAGTTTAACAACCACCGATCCACTTCAAAAAAATCCAACCAAGTCTTATAGTGACGGCAATAAAGATTACACTGTATCTCTTACTGTTTTTGATAACTTTGGATTATCTAGTACAACATCTCAAGTTGTAAGAATAAATAATAGAAAACCATTTGCAGTCATATCAACAAGCAGCACACCTGTAAATAATGTAATTATTGGAACTGCACCATTTACAGTTACTTTTGATTCTAATTCTTATGATCTTGACGGAACAGTAGTAAACTATGAATGGTACATCAATGGATTGTTAGGAACTCCATTCACAACTAAATCTTTCACTTATACTTTTAATACAGCTAGATTTATTCCTTACTCTGTTACTCTTAAAGTTCAAGACGATGATGGTGCTTTCAGCGATTTAGCTAATATTGGCGTTAAGGTCAATGCTCCAAATGAACCGCCTGTAGCAATCATAGCAGCCAACCCAGCGTCTAATACAAGTCTTGCTCCAGTTTCTGTTACTTTTTCAGCTGCTGGTAGTTATGATCCTGATAATGTGGGTGGTCCACTTATATATGCTTGGGATTTTGGGAATGGCAATACATCAGATCAAGTAATTTCTGCTACCACGTATACAAACCCAGGCACATATAAAGTATCTCTTAAAGTCACAGATAATTTGGGTGCAACAAACACCGCAACACTTGATTATATTGTTAAAAACAACAAACCAGTGGCATTATTAGATACATTACCATCAAGTATTGTGTCTATAAAAATAAATACACCACTAGTATTCACTTCTTCTGGAAGCTACGATCCAGATACAAACCAATTTATTAATGGATATAAATGGCTTAAAGATGGAGTCAATCAAAATTCCAATACACCAACTTTTGAAACATCTTTTGATAGTGTAGGTAATCATACAGTAACTTTAAGTGTGTTTGATAATTTGGGACTTGAGTCAGATCCTGTCAATAAAACAGTATTTGTTTTTGAAGATCCTGCTCCTCCACCGCCAAATCAAAACCCAGTAGCAATACTAGAAAACGAGCCATCTGTTACAGGTTACATTGAATTGAAGGTTGGAGACAGCTTTACTTTTGATGGCACTAATTCTTATGACCCTGAAGATGGATCAAATATCACATTTGAATGGTCAATTGATGGTGTAAAGTCTGGATATAATTCAACTTTTGCAAATCAATTCAACACAGTTGGAATATTTACAGTAAGTTTGGTTGTCTTTGATACACAGAAATTCGCTTCTTCTCCGGCTACAAATTTGGGTAACAGATATTCTGTCAATGTAAATGTTTCTGCTGCTCCAAATCCTTTAGCAAATAAGTTATATTCATCAGGACAAGCATTATATGGAGCAATTGCAAGCGGATCTAATGCCCCTAATAGATATGGTTTTGAGTTAGTAGATGATAAAAAACAATATATTATAATTGAAAGTGGTTTATATCATACTTTTGTAGTTGATGCAGATGGAAAGCTTTACGCAAGTGGTTCAAACAGCAATGGACAACTTGGTTTTCCATCGAACATTACTCAGCAAAATTCTCTGACATTGGTACCTCTTGCATCAAAATATAAAGTTATTAAGGTATCTGCTGGAGATTTTTGCTCAGCTATTATTGCAGAAGATACAACAATAGGCAAAAGAGTTTTATTAGTTTGTGGTTCTAATATCAATGGAATTTTTGGACAGGCTTTACCGAGAACAAATATTTTTAGTTTCCAACCTATTTTAGAAAGAGGTAATACTTTTAGTGGGGCTAGTTACACTTCTAACAATGGCTTACTTGATGTATCTTGTAACTCTTATATTCTTGCTTTCACTGATAACAAGCAAGTATGGGTAGCAGGAAGTCATAGATATACAAACAAAACTGGAATAGTTGATACTGGATTTTTCCCCATAAATATAGATCCTAATCCAGATTTACAACTTGGAAGTATAAATTATCTTAATCCATTTAAGTTAGAAGTAGGATTTAATAATCAATCAGGTTTTGTGACTGGACTTTCTTATGATATTGATAATCAAATAGTTTGGTTCACTGGATTATCTACATTGAGGGGTTGGGGATATGCATATGATGTTTCCACTTACGAAAATAATATTGTAGTAATTACAGCTTCGCAAAATCCTTATTTTGATCACGCAATTTACCTATACTTTTTTTCAGCAAATGAAATTCCTCAATTTAATGTCAGTGGCGGATTAGCATCTGATACAGCTCCAGATTTTGATCCTCCTCAGAATTTCTTGAAAGTTTCTACAGGTAAATTTGGATATTTAGCCATATCTGAAAATTTATTTTTTCCTTATGGACTCAATGATTATGGACAACTAGGATATGAACAATCTATTTCCAACTCTCGTATTTTAAGTATACAAGCTGGATACCAAGATGGTCAAGTTTTATCTAATAGGAGTATCGAAGGTATTTCTGATATTGCTGCAGGTGGAAATCACTCAGTCATCTTAGCTTCTAATGTTACGCCATCTTCTTACTCATTTACTATAACTAGACCAGGAGGATATGCTACAGATCCTCAATACCCAACTGCCTATCCAATTACTGCAATAGATCAGTAAAGGTATAAACCCTTTAAATTTTTTATAATATTAATATGAACCTTTCCCCAGATCCAAGACAATTAAAAACAAAAGTCACTTTAAGTATTATGAATGCTCCAGAAAGTGGATTTTTTTCTGGGGAATACTCAGCTACTACAGCATCAAAATCTCAAGATAACTTAAATGTTTTGAATTATGATTTTGAACCTAGTTACACTTATGAAAATGGTGACACAGAATCTAAATACAGCAAAAGATTAAGAGTATTGTCATCATTACAAAATGCTAGAATTCCTGAAATCAACACTGTAATTAGTGCTTCTTCTTGTACATTTGCATTTGGTGCAATTGTTCCTGGAGAAGTAGATCCAGTTTTAGATAGACTTAAAGGGCCACCCTCTGCAGATTATAATCCTATCTTTAAGGATCAGGCAACGCAGGGGTCTGTAAGTTCCCAAGCTGATCAATCCGAGAAAAATGTTCCAAAAATTCCATTTACTGGTTTAGGAAATGTCTTAACAACCTACAATATTTGGAATTTAGTAAATGGAACTGAAGAAGCAATTAAATATGTTGGCCCATTCAATACATCAAGTAATTCAGGGACCTTGAAAACAGTCAAAGATCCAGTTTATGGTGCCCAAGTTGAGCTTGCATCACAAGGTACATTTTCCTCAATAAAAAGAATATTTCCAACTTCCTTTGATGCTATTTATCAAAATGGCGCACAAATTTACAATCCTGACAATAGTCCTCCAGAACCAATCTTAGCAAGAGGCGTAAACGGAAATAATGGTTTTCATATTAACTTTTCCTTGACAAACATGGATATTGATACTTCAGCTGTAAGAATTGTCATCAAGCCTCAAGTTTCGAACACCGACTACATAAATGATTTTTATATTGATTTTAAAATTAATAGTAAACCAGTTCTAAATATTTATGATCCAAATATTAAAAAATATATTACGCAAACAGATTTAATAGCACCAGTATTAGATAATAATACAAAAAATTCATATGATGTATATATTCATTTTGTAGGACCAAATTTATTGATAGGGTTTAGTCCAGATATCACTAAATGGAATACTGTTATAAATTTTAGTGGTAGAGAAGTTTTTTGCCCTCCTGCAACTGATGTTTTTATTAATGTCAATAACGTAAATATAAAGTTTAGATATTCAGCAATTATATTTAATAACTATAATGAAAATCAACCAATAAATAAAAGAAAAAACTATATAACAGCTGAATTTAGATACTCAGCAAAAAAAATTCCAACTAATAGATTGCAAGCTTTTCTCAATGTAGTAAAAAAATCATTTGAAAAAGCATCATACAGAATAAATAATAATCCTAGAAATACTGGATTTAACGATACACCTAATCCTTTAAATCCCTCAGCTAATGTTAATCCTATTGATAAAAACATTTCTTATTTTGCAGATTTAAGGCTTATCGGAAATCAGTTTGAAGATATTACTGAATTTCATGCACCCAACTATACAAGTGCTGACCCTGACAAGCAAACTGTACTTTTTAAAATAACATATAAGACTACGATAGAAGGACCAGCTTTTTTACAATGTGAAGTGCCGCATCCAGGAGAATTAGCAAAAGAAGGATTTAGTGATATTGGACAAGGCTCTGGAGCTGGTGATTATAAATTTGTAAATCCCATTTTGAATCAACTTTTTTACGATGTTGGAGATATTACATCTTGGGTTGAGAACTGGAGTGTAAACTGCGTAGCTGGATTATCAAATTTATCGAAAATTGGAAAATCAGCCAATATTATATTAAAAAATATAGATTCAGAAGAGGGTCGTAAGTTTATAAATGCTATAGAAAATAACTTAATTTGCGTTTCTATAGATGCTGGATATGTTCAAGGTAGCTTATACCCTTTCTTTCAAGGATTTATTACCAATACCACTTATTCAAGAAAAGGCAATGATAGTACATTTACATTAACCTGTCAGGACATAGGTACATTTGTATTAGAAAATCTTTACTTTGATAAAAATATGATGATTGCTGGTATGAGGCATGATTTAGCAATTGATTCAATAATGGCTTGCACAGGATTCTGGTCATACTATTTTAGAAACAATACTGATGCATTGAATGGTGGTTTTATTAGAGGAATTGATTTAAGACTTAATAGTAACTCTACCAACAACCAAGACCTTATAAAATTAAATCCTTTAGATAGAATTTACGATAAATTAGGAAAATTATTAGAAAGATTAAACAATCCATATTCGCTTCCAACATTCAGGTGGGCTGAAAGATATGGCTTTATACTCGAATGTAGAAATAATTACGTAGACAATGATTTAAAATTTACTGGACTAAATTCAGCAGGAACTGCTTATGATTTTCAAAGCAATGATCTTAATCCAAATGGTTATTTAGATAGATTTCAAAAAGACGTTCATGGTTTACTGGTAGATGATTATACGATAAGAACTGATGTAAAAAATTTATCTTCAGGTGTAAGAGTTTTTGGTGTTGCTATGACAGGTTTTTTAGCAGATGAAAGATATTCTCCGGGATCTGTTTCTATTGCTAATTTACCATTAGATTCTCAAGTAGATCTATTGAAATATTTAGCCCAAGCTCCAGAAAATACTCAGCAAGCACCTTATGTTGGCTTTAAGAAATACTTAATGTGGTCAACACAAAGAAATGAAATTCCTGATCAGCAAGTTCTCAAGAGAATAACCGACAGTGTTGAATTAGTTTCTAAAACTCCAATAAGTTCTATTGCCTTTCAATGTTATGTATCTAAGCCATTGAATTTTCACGGAAAATTTAGAATAAATGTTTTTTACGGAAATTCAGTTGATGCTACAGATCAGTATGTTTATCAATCTGTTGACTACAATTACAATAAATCTCAAAACCTTATAACAGCTACAGTTCAGGGAACTAATATGCCAATTTCATTAGGAGGAGGAGTGTAAGATGCCTTTATTTCAATCTCTCTCATTTGTCATCAATGATCAAATCAGACAAAACACTATAAATATGCAGAGCGGTTTGACATTAAGATCTAATGTCACGCAAGCTTTACAAGTTATCAATGTCAATAAAAATAATATAATAGAAGAGCAAGATGTTTTGCGCTGGGGTTATGCAAACTGGGGCGTGGAAAAAGTAACATCAGAATATAAACCACAAGAAATTAAGTAATGGGAAATACACCAATTTATGGGTTTGGATACATTGAACCAAACCAAGATCTTTCAGAAAACATTGATTTAGATGAGCTTCGTTTTAAAGCCATTGAAAATCAAATGTACAATCTGTATCAAATTTTCAAGAATGGTATCATCGAAGAAGATCCATTAGTCCCATCTTGGCGTATACAAACTTACTCAAACGAATTTAAATTAACTAAAATTACAATTACATCAGGCAAAGGTTTTGTATCCTATAAAGCTGGAAATACCACTGCTTCTAAAGATGTAACTTTACCAACAATCCCTGCCACAGTTGGAATTTCAACAGTTTATGTGTATGCTTATGAAAATGAAAACACTGCTGTTACTGGTGATGTTGATTTTGTGGCATCTCTTACTCAAATCAATGATTCTATAAATTACATTTCTTTGGGATATTTAGAAATTGATGTCGCTGGAAATCTTATTAATTTATTTGAAACTACAAGACAAGATATAACTTTATTTTCAACTCTCTCATACCTTATTAAGAATCACAAACATATTGGTGGAACAGGAAATCCTTCTCCAATTGATTTATCCTTAGAAGTCAAGAATCAGATTTCTAGTGAAAATATAAATTCTGTTGACGCTGCTAAAATTACAACTGGTATATTAAATTCAGCAAGACTTCCAACTATAAGCCATAACAGTTTGGAAGATAAAGGCAATCTAACTCATGATCAATTAGAAACTGCTTTGTTGGCTGTAGTAAATAATGATGCTAACGATAAGATGTCAGATCTATCAATAGCAAACAGACTCCAGATGTTAGTTGCTCTTAAAAAGTCTGGCGGTGTTGGTTTCACATTCATAGACTCAACACAGATAAATACTCTAACTTATGTTCCAGGTATATTCCCAAACACTTCTGCAAACGCTTCAACTGGTAATTCTGCTAACTTTGCACAAACTACATCAGTTCCAAGTCAATATACCTTGGCGACAATTTATGACACTGCTCCAAATACATCAGGGTCAGGCATAAGTGGATCTGTTACATCTAGCAGTTTTGTAGGTGATAAATCATTTGTAGTACAGAATGATTTCTTACAAGCAAAAACAGTAGCATCTTCTTTAGGATCTACAACGAATACTTTCTTTAGTAATATTAAAATTACGGGATCAGCAACAACAGGTAATTTTACAATCGATACTCCATTAAATTACCTTACTCTTTCACAGCCAGTCTCAAGTATTTTTGACACAACTGGATCTTGGGATACTGGATTAGTTTTCACTACTTCTTATGCTACTAATAAAGTGAAAGTTGATACTAGTCTATATGCTTACACACTTTTTAATCAACCTGTATCATTGGATTTTGATTCTAAAGTTGGATTTGGTTTCTCTGCAGGTCTTGGAGAGACAGGTGCAGCTTTGGGAAAAATCTATATGTTCTTGGTTGTTGGTAATGGTAGCACTGATCCAAATTTACAATATGACCAAAGAATTGATTTTGCTCCAAATACGGGTACAGGCTCTTCTACAATCTACATAACACCAGTTACTAACGTTAAGATTTTTGATGATACTACGTATGGATTTATAGGTTCAACTGCTACTTATTCTTCAATAAATTTATCTGATTTTGGAGATAGCAGTTTAAAATCATCTATTCTGGGATTTGGATTTTATTTCTCGACAGATCAAGGTTGGAATGCTGAAAAACAAACAAAATTTGAACTACTTACTCCAACTGATGCACAAATAAATGCGTCAGGTAATTATGATAATTTAGTTACGGCAAGAAGAAATGCTATAGATCAAACTTCTTCAGTATTTGTTTGGAATGAAATATACAAGTACAAAAATGCTAACTTCTTAATGAGGTTTGATTCTGGTGATGTCAATACTCAATATAATCAAATTCAATACGATATTGATGTACCATCTGGAACTAAATATACCATTCAAAGCAGATCAGATGTAAATTCAGATTTATTCTACAATCTGAAAACCATTTCTGAGACTGACGTAATTATCGCTACACCCAATACAAATTCAAGTACTGGTAGATATTTTGATGTTTTATTTTCCTTGTATGCAAACGAATTTCAAAGTTTAGCGCCTACTGTAAACAATCTGAGGATCAATTACTCAACTGTTGGCAGTGCTACTACAAGAACTTATGACAGAAATAATACTGATACAACCAACCAAAAGTTTGGATGGATAAGTGATGCTTACTATAATAAAAATGCTGGATATGGAGTAACTAATCCAGACAACACAAATTACCTTAAAATTTATGACACTTCTAATGTTGGTAACTGGGTTTATTTGAGAAATAACAATTTGATATCAGCAGCAAGCAATGTTCTCGAAACAACTATAGAAGATGGAATTGATGCTGGAACCTTAAGAAACTATCTCACTCCTAATCAAATATTCTTAAAATCCACAAACTATGGCTTGGATACACCTACTGATTATCAATCTTTACCAAATGGTGGAAACATTATTTGTGATAGTAAAAATGATAGAATTATAATGACTGATATCAATGGTGTCTTTACTAAAGTTATTCAAGGTAATATCAGACTTAAGCTCACTTCAAGAGATTTTGTTGCTCTTTCTGCTTCATTCAATCCAAGCACTAGAAAAATATTTATCGCATTTTCACAAAACATATCATTTGTGGATTTGACAAAAATTTACATCACTTATGACAACATCTCAGTTAGAGGAGATGATACTAGATTATCTGGAGATTATCTAGAACCAATTTTTGATTCATCTGCAACATATGTTTTTACTATAAAAGACACAGTTGAAGGTATTGCTTTGAATGCAGCAATAAGTAACGCTTTGACCAAGAAAGTTAGGCTAGATAGAGGTTGTTTTACTAATTCTGGTAACTCACTAAATACAAACACAGCATTATCAGCAACAATTCCAACTTCAACAGTATCAACTGTAAATAGAACAGAGCAATTTGTAGCTGGAATTAGTACTTCTATTACTGGAACATCAACAGTTACTACAGGATTACCTACAACTACCACAGTTGTAAATTCAGTGACTGACTACAATGGTGATGGCGTAGTATCAACAACTGAAATGTATGGACCAAATTCACAAACTAATGATGTTATTTTGGATTTGTTACAAGGGCCGATATATTTTGCAAACATTTACAATCCAGTTTCAGTTCAATATGATGAAACAAATTCATTAATTGTAATTGCTCAACCTCATTCAAATTCTGTTCTCTGTTATTCTGATAACACGGATTTAACTTTGAAATGGGCGATTACATCCGATATTGTAAATTATTATGATAATAAACTTGGGTCAGCATATTTACTCCCTAATGGTAATGTTCTTTTGGGTAGCCCAGCTTTTGATACAACTGATACTGGAAAATTACAAGTTTACAATATTTCAAATGGATATATAGAAACAAAGCTGACATTTAATAATGATGTAGTCAAGGCTCTCCCAGGACCAGCAACAGATTATTCTAATTTCTATGTTTTGACAGATGATGTAATTAATTTTGGCGCAAATTCTAGATTACATTTAGTCAACAACTCTGGAACAATATTATCAACTTGGGGAGATAATAATGAACTATTCCATCCTAAAGGTATGCGTATTATTTCCAATGACAATATTTTAGTATCGGAATAAATTATGAATTTACAAATTGAAAAAAATAAACCAATCGTAAGTGTAATTGATGATGAAAATATTTTATCATTCGAGTTTACATCTTATGACAAAAATTACCTTATAAGTCAAAATGATGACAATATTAGATTATTACTTAAGAAACAAACAGTTGTAAACTTATCTATTGCTGAAAAATTTTTTGAAATAAATTTTGAAAAAGCAATTTCTTACATTCAATTTGTATCAATCAAGTTTAAGTTTGATTCTATTGTTGAAATTGATCCTAACTTCATAATTTTTTCAAAAGGTGACAAAGATTATGTAATTGATTTTGAAAATACAAAATACAGTTTTGAATCTAACGACACTATAATTATTATTTTAGATAAACCTGATAATGGTATCAAAGTTTCTGAATTAAACTTTTTTGCGAAGAATTTTAATGCTCAAAATTTCAAAGCTTTAAATGCTACTAATCCATTTATCATAGACGACACTTGTAAAATGCCTGAATTTTCAATTGGAAG
>JACCDG010428746.1_pt1 | contig 15448 bp, 21 predicted proteins | sample 7442471 | NCBI WGS metagenome assembly JACCDG01 (sample SAMN15323444, study PRJNA562643) | freshwater metagenome | isolation source: river surface water | place: USA:Blue River Watershed | collected 2017-08-17
CAAGGATCAAAATTCAATATTAAACTTTGATTTGTCTTGATATATGAGATTTTAGTTTGATTTTCAAGACCACTTATTTTGGAAATATCGCCATTTTGATAAACAATTTCATAGCTTGGTTTAGATTTATCTCTATCAAACATAATTTTTTTGAGTTCCCAAGACGCAGTTAGAAAACTCATTAAAATCAACGAGTTTGCTAGATATTTCTTCCAAGCAGGTTCAGTATTATTTTCTTCCATTTCCAGGTACAAGCAAGTCTTATTTATAATATTCTTATTAATACTAGTTTTTTCTTAGGTGAATTATGAACGACGATATTTTAAACAGATTGCACAAAATGGCAATGCTTTTTGAAGACAATGGCAATGAAGATTTAGCAAACGAACTTCACGATGTTTTCTTGAAATTATCTGCAAAGAAAAAGAAAAAGAAAAGTTCAGGTAAGAATGTACCAAACAATCCATCTCTTTGGGCAAGTTGTAAAGCACAGGCTAAAGCTAAATTTGATGTATATCCATCAGCTTATGCTAATGGCTGGGCTGCAAAGCAATATAAGTCTAAAGGTGGCACTTGGAGAAAGAGTAAATAATTATGGCCTTTGAATTAGCAACAACACTTGATACAGGTGTTTCAGGAAATTATTGGTTTTTGGGACACGTTGAAGTTGTCTGCAATGAAAGTCCTTTTGTAGTTGTATCTATGGACCTTTATTTAGACAGACAAGCTAAATTAGATGGTAAAGCTATTATGCAAAGAAGAGCCACAAATATGTCTTTATATGACATTGATGCTTCTGTTTCATATGATTTTAGAGCTTGTATCTATAACGCCTTAATGCAAAGACCAGAATGGGATGGAGCAACAATGATTTATGATGATCCTACCCAAAACCCAAAATGCCAAGATGCAGCAGTGACAACTGAAATGGAAACTCCAGTTGCTATTACAATTGGTGCATACGATCCATACAATGTGCCTTTCACATTTTCAATTGTAGATCAACCTTTAGATGGTTCAGTTACTATTGAAATGGCAAATGTTGATTTTGGAGCTGGAACATTGTCAAATCCAGTTTTCTCATATATTCCTAATGCTGGATTTGCTGGTGTAGATACTTTCACATACACAGCAACAAATGATAACGGAGTAGTTGGCAATACTGCAACAATTACTATAACTGTACCTACAAAAATCCCAAGTGCTTCATCATATAGTGTTTCAACAGACGTGAATGTCCCTGTTGATTTTCTTATGAATGCTTCAGATCCATATAGTTTACCATTGACTTATAATATTGTTTCAGGTACCACTAATGGTTCTTATTCAGTAAGTAATAATTTAATCACTTACACACCAAATCAAGATTTTGTTGGATTAGACTCTCTACAATACACAGCTTCAAATGGTACTTACACAAGTCCAGCTGCAACTATCAATATAACTGTAAATGCTTTACCAGTTCCAGAAGGTGAATAAAATGGATAAAAAAGAAGAAAAAGTAGCAGATAATTTGCTCAAAGATATCAATACTGTAATTTCAGAATTAGAAGAAGCTGAAATGGAAAAAGAAGCTTCAATCTTGCATAAAATTTTTATCAAGCTTTCTAAAACATTAAAAAAGAGATAAAAGTATGAAATCAAATAACTTAAGGTCTTTAGCTGAACTTGCTGAATTATTAGAATCACAAGGAAATATTGTTGAAGCCAATAGAGTTCATGGGATGTTTATCAAGGAAGCAGAAAAATTCAAAAAAGAATATAAAGTTCCATTCCCTATGAATCTTGATGATGCTTTGAACAATTTTGATTCAGGAAATTATCAAGTTGACGCTGATGGTAGCTGGGAAGACGCTGAACCAATTTCTGATTTTAGAGAAGAAAGTTCTGACGATATGATGCATAGTCCAGCTGCTGTAGATGACAATCATATTATTTTTTACAATGAAGATGACGATCAAGTTGAAGTTATGAATATGATCCCAAAACATCATCTTGATACTTTGCATAAAAATCCAAGTAAACAAACTAGATTTATTAAGAGAGCAGACGACTAATTATGGAAAGAGAAAGCGCAAGAATAAAAATTAAATCAAATACAAGTCCTGAACAACTTTATAGCTCTATGGAACAAAGAAAGATGAATCTGACTTGTAGAGAAGTGATAAAAGCATTTGAAGATATTATCTCAATGCTTTTTGGACCTGAAGAACTTGCGTCTTTTGAATTAGATTATTCAACAAAAAACCATTTGCAAATTGTTGATAAGAAAACTGGAGAAACATACACTGCTTCTTGTCATTTTAAAAATAAGTTGGATCAATTCAATCCGGGTAAAATTCAGCAATTGATGAGATTGATGGATAATTCTATTAAGTTCAGACAAAATGAATTGGGACCAAAAGAAACAGAAGAAACCACAGCTGAAATGCCAAGATTTAGAAAAGTTGAAGCTAAAAATAAAAATCATGGTGGTTTAGACGATTGGTTCAAAAAAGAAAAGTGGGTTGATGTATCCCGTCCTAAAAAGAAAGGCAAGGGTTATGAGCCTTGTGGACGTGGTGATACATCTAAAGGTAAAAAACCTGTTTGTACTCCTGCTAATAAAGCTAAAAATTTATCTGACAGAGAACGTAGAAACAGAATTCGTCAAAAAAGAAAAAAAGAACGTGAACCAAACCCAGATAAGAAGCCTAATGTAACAAAATATTCTCCTGGTGCTGGTGGTAAATCTAATGTTTCAAATTCAAACAACATTAGATTTATTGGTTCTATGATTCCTTTGTCAGAATTAAAACCAATTCAGCCAAGATTTATTAAAATATCTGGCATAGAAGATGAAGGTGGAGTTGGAACAAAAGATCCAGTACCAAGTAAACCATTTTCTTCTGATGACACATTAGATCAAATGGGATACAATGAAAGAAATTTTGGTGAAGAACCTTCTCCAGAAGATCAAGACAAGTACAAGCCTTTCTTTATGGAAATGTATTTTCCTATGTACAAATCTTTGATTAGCAATATTCTCACACCAATGCTAGAAGATTCTAATTATTACAACATATTAGAATTTCAAAGCGCATTAGATCAAAAAGAACCAGAAGCAATCAAATTATTCTTAAATGCTAATGAATATTTAGCAGGTACAAGCAAGTCAAGAGGTGGAAGTGCTGTAGGTCAGATTGCTTGTATGAATATGGCTTTAAATGCGAAAAAGTTTATTGATGCTGGAATTAACGTTTTTAATTTTGACAAGAAAGAAAGCTCTGATATAGAGTCTGCTTGGAAATTGGTATCTTCAGGAAGATTTTTTGAAAACCAATTAGAGGAAGAGAATGATTAAATTTTGCAGTTCCTTATTTCCATCATTAGCTAAACCAAAATTTGTCAAGATTGCTCTGATGGGTGAAGAAGACGAAATTCCTTCAACAGATATATCTCAATTATTTTCAGAATCAGATAAAGAAGTTGATGAAATTGTAGAAAAAGTGATTAGATCTGCAACAAGAATTTTAGGCAGTATGTTTTCAGGTGGACTTACTGGGCCTGGAGATGTTGGATCTGATGAATCTAAATCACTTTCAAATTTTTTATCAGAAATTATGGATGCTGATGTAAGTCAGATGGATGAAAAACAATATCTCAAATATGTGAAAATAATTGGTCAAATCAAGCGAGTTATGTACAAACAAGCGATCGATAACAATGATTCCAGAATGCACGAAATCACCCATAAAATGCTACTTAAAGGAACAAATCCATTTAGTCATTCAGATATAGCAGAAATCGTAAGAGAGATGCTAAATAAATGAGATTAGCAGATTTATGTGAAGTAAAATTCAATATGCCTGATGCTGATTTCTGGATTTATACCAGAGGTGCTGAAAAAAGCTTGGGTATGCCAACTACAGATCCAGATAATACTGAAAAGAAAATTGGCATAAAAGTAAAAGAAGAAGCTAAAGATAAATTGGACGCTAAATATTTATTTTATGTATTTATGCATCTTAATTCATCTCAATTTTGGCAAACAAATGGATTGGTATATGGATCTTTACAATTAAAAAATCTTAGGATTGAAGATGTCAAAAATCTTCAAATTGGTTAGTACTTAGAAATACTAATTTTCTTACCTAAAATCAAATCCCAAATCAGCCTCAATCTTGCACCAAAAGAGAGGCTGATTTCTTTTTCAATAAATTCTTCCGCAGTTTCTATCAATACTTCATCAAGATTATTGGAGACTGGTGAATAATCTGAATTTATACTATCAATGACAAATTCAAGATAATTACTCGCTACTTTGTCTCCAGGAACGAAAATCTTTAAAAATTCTTCGTGGTGAAATAGGGCTAAGTTGTCATTTTCACAAGTAGCCCAATCTCCAGCATCAACTTCCAAACTCATATCTGTACCTGGAATGTTGATAAATTCAGATTCAAAGAAATATCTTGCTAATACTTCTCTGCCATAAGCATCCACAAAAGAAGAATATAAATATCGATTTTCTAGCATATTGTTCCTACAGTGAGTTTTCAGCAAGATTCTTTTCACGAAGTTTTTTGATTGACTTGTTTGCAGTGTTGTTAATTGCTTGCCTACTTACATTGTACATAATTGCCACTTCATCATAAGTGTAGCCTTCGATATAAATCAAATTTATTATTTCTTTTTCTTTCGGAGATAAAGAATCTAAAATTTCATTTAATTGAATTTTCTTGTCTATGATAGAATTATCTAAAAATGGATGTTCATGATCCGATCCATTGTCATATAAAAAATCGTTATGTACTAATTCAGGCTTTTGTTTAGTTTCATCTCTCAAAGCTTTATTAGGAATTTTTATCAAACCAGTGTCAGCTCTGAAAAAATGACTTAAGTAAAAATTTATATAGTTATGAAGATGAGTGATAAGCTTTGTGTTTTTGTTTGGATCATAATTTCTATAAGCTCGAATTGCACTTATTTTAGCTTCTTGCAATATATCTTCTAAAGCATATTTTCTGTTGTAGCGAAGATAACTTTTGTTTGCTAATTTGTAAATGAGCTTTTCATAATCACGCAGTACCTTTTCTTCTTTCCGCTTATCAATAGTTGTCATATAACCCTCACAGTTATAGACCTTAACTATTAACTTTTTGTTCTCGCATAACTCTTCCAAACTTCTAAATCAAAATCTGCAACATTTTTATTGTTCTGCACACACCAATTTAAAAACATATCTTCCCAATATCTATAGGTCAATGGAATGACAGGAGTAGATTTAGGTGCTCGATCATCAATATTTTCTTTGATAAACTTTAAAATATGTGTATCTAATATTGCAATTTTATCTTTGTAAAATGTGTCTGAATGCAAAAGGAAGAATCTACTTGTTTTCATTCCAACACCAGGAATTTCTTCTAATATTTTTGGTGTCATTCTGGTCAAATTATACTCACGTTCAGAAATATATTTAAATCCAGAAAAGATTTTTTTATATTGACCAAGTTTTGCTAATTTGATTTCTTCGAACAAAATGCCGTGTTGTTCTGCGCTCTTGATTGTTTGAAATGGCTTTACATTTTCTGGCATCATCAATCGTTTGTTTACAGAGTTTAAAAATTGTTCAAGTTTTTCTGCTTGAATGTATGCAGTTTTTCCAGCTACTACAATGCAAAACAAGAGGAAAAGTTGTAACTCTTCCTCTGTTCTACTATAATTGGTGATGTTGTAAGGATCAATCTTCTTCGTCATCGTCGTCTTCATTTGAAAGTATCATATCACCTTTTGATATGAAATCAAATATTGACAATTGTCTTTCCCATTCAACAACTTTTTTTGTTGCTTTGGAGAAATTTTTATTTCTAGTATTTTCTTGCCTATCTGTTTTCACATATTCAGCATAAGGTGATAATTGTTCCCAAGTTAAGTTTTCATCAATCCAATCTAAAATTAGTTGAGGATCTTGCAATACTGGGTCATCATCATCAATATCATTTTCATCACGATCAAGCATTGCATTTCGTAATGACAAAACATCTAAAAACTTTACAGAGAATTGTAATTTATCTGGAAATGTAATGATAAGATCTTTACAAAATAATTTATTTTTATTTAGCTGGTACTCGTCAAATTCCGACATCCAATTGTCGAAAAAATCAAAAGCTTCAAAATCTTTTAATAACTTTTTCTTTAAAAAATTTGTTATTTCAATTTTTGTAACATCAAAGATCATTACAAAATCATCTGAATTGTAAAGAAGATTATTCTTATGAATAGTCTGATGTACTAAAGAGGCAATCAAACTTTCTGATTCCATATGAAAGACGTTCTTACCAATTACTACTGGTATTCTTTCAGGAATCTCAACATTAGTCGTCATTTAAAGCCTTTGCAACTCTTTCGTAATCTAACAAATACATATCATCTTCAATATCACCATTGTCAGTTACGAACTTTACTTTACCAACACGAAGTCCAATGTCTTTCATAAAACGCTTTGGATCTTCGCCATTTACCTTTACTACTGGTTTGAAATCAATAGCAGTGTCAGCAAAGAATCCTGTCCACATACTCATATTCTTTTCTTTTAAGAACATCCATACTGCAAAGAATTCTTCTAATGCTACTGCTTGAGCTTCAGATAAATTGTCAAATTCAACATTAATTTTCATAATGATCTCCTGTCTTTATTATACATCGTCAAAAAGTCTTCCAGGATCTCCAAAAGAAATTCTATCTGGAACTTCATACATTTCTTTCGTTTCATATTGTGGAAAGAAATCTAAATCAAAAAGCTGTAAGTTTATATCTTCTTGCTTTACTGTTCTTGTAAAGCGAATACCCACTAATAATGGAATGGCTTTCAAATCTAATGGAGGAATTTGTTTCCATAATTCATTTGCAATCATAGACCAATAAGTGTAATCCATAGATGCAATTGCTATAGGAGACGATTTCTTGAATGTGCCTCTTCTTTTGGTTTCTGTATTACGCCAAGATAAGTAAATTGACACTCTTTTAGCCCCTATTCTGTGCTTATTCAGCCTTTCTAATCCTTTGAATAGCAGAGCCTCAAAAACTTCAAAACTACCAGCATCATCTCTTTTATCTGGTGGCAATACGTGAGTATGACCAAATGATTTAGGAATTTCATTATCAGACAATCCGTAATCACATTGTAAGCTTCCACGAATCATATGATACCAACGAGCACCAATGATACTTCCCCAAGCTTTTTTCAATTTCAATTCTTCAGTGTTAAATAAATCTTCAACAGTTCTGATTCTTGATTTATTCAAACGTGCTTCCATTTTGTCAGCAATACCAGGGAGGTCGGTCAAGCCCAAAGTCTCCAACTGCTCCTGGGCTTTTTGGCCCAGGGCAGTGAATCCATTGGGCTTGTCCATGTCAGCAGCAACCTTAGATAAAAATACATTTTTAGCTACACCAATTGAACAAGTGATGTACTCACCCAATTTTTCTTGAAAATCTAATTTCAATAAGGCAGCAATCATCTCACAATCAAAATCATCATCTTCATCAATTTCACAAGCCATTTCGTCAATCGAAAGCACTTGTATCTTCTTGAAATGCTGGGACAATATTTCAACAATTTGATTGTGCACTTCTACATATCTTTTGGGTCTAGCCCCACAAACAAAAAGACCTGGGATTTTTTCCTTCGCCGTTTTTACACGGGTTCCAGTTTTTACCCCAAGTCTTTTAGCTTGATATGACGCAGCAATTGCACACGTATAATCAGAAACCACAGGAACTACAATTACAGGCTTGCCACGATATTCAAGATTATCTTGCTGTTCTACACTAGCATAAAACGAATCAAAATCAATAAATAATCGTCTAAAGAAAGCCATGTAATTACTATACCATAAATGGCACAGCAAGATTCAATTCAACTAACTTTTTATTTAAACAAGTCCAAAGATTATCTGCTTCTTTGTAATAAACCCAAGCCAAATATCTACCATATTTCTCTTTACTATCTTTTTTTGTCAAGATGCATACTTCTTTATTTAAGAGAGTATCTTCAACAAATTTCTTACTAGCTAATCCCGCAGTTCTAGTTGCACCCTTGGTTTCTGGTGTATTTACTTCTGCAAGTCTAAACTCCATCTTCTTCACACCAATATTGAAACCTAAATCCACATCACCGTAAATTGTGTCACCATCAACAACTTTAGTAACTGTAATTTTATAATGGTAAAGAAATTCTGTCATTTTTAATCTTCGGGATAAACAAAATATGCTTCTCCCATCTCCTTGGTTTTATTTTTCTTACGCATCAAATAAAGCTGGTAAGAAACAGAAGTCAGCGCAACCAAGATTGCGCTGACAGTTAGAATTTGACCCTTCGACAGTCGTAATTTTATAGATTTTATTTCCACTTCCAATACCCCTTAACACATATCCATATTATACTTAAAATATATACTGGTGTGTTATATATATTGGAAAAAATTAGAAACTTCCCTCTTGAATTAAGACCTTTTCATTAGCTACTGGTTTATCTACAATCAATGCTTCTGTAGTCAAAACCAAAACAGCAATTGACACTGCATTTTGAACCGCAGAACGAGTAACTTTAGCAGGATCAATAATACCTTCTTGGATCATATCAACATACTTTCCAGTTCTTGCGTTCAATCCAATATTGTTATCTTTTGCACATACAGTATCAACTACAACATCAGAAGAAATACCAGCGTTGAAAGCAATTTGTCTAATGGGTTCCATCAATGCTTTACGCACAATTTCAAACCCAATCTTTTCATCTTCTTCAACAAGATCATTCATGGATTCAAGTTGTTGAGAAATGCGTAGTAAAGTAGTACCACCACCAGGAACAATTCCCTCTTCAACAGCAGCTCTTGTAGCAGCTAAAGCATCTTCATAACGATACTTCTTTTCTACCAATTCTGCTTCTGTGCTGGCGCCGACTTTGATAATAGCAACACCACCTGAAAGCTTTGCAATTCTTTCATTAAGAATTCTAGCTTCATAATCACTTTCTACTTGAGAAAGAGTAACTTTTAATTGAGAGATTCGATCTTCAATTTTATTGTTGTCACCTTCACCACCAATAATTGTAGTGGATTCTTTATTGATGATTACACTCTTTGCTTTTCCTAAATTTTCTACAGTACAGGTCTCAAGTGTCGTACCCATCTCTGATGAAATTACGTCGGCGCCAGTTAAAGCAGCAATGTCATAGAGATATTCTTTCTTTTGACCAGCAAAACCAGGAGTCTTTACAGCAACCCAAGGCATAGCACCCTTGTGAACATTGATAACAAGCATTTGAAGAGCTGGGCCATCGACATTATCAGCAATAATTACAATAGGTTTCTTCTGCTCATTAACTTTTGTAAGAATTGGAAGAATGTCTGCTGAATCTGAAATCTTACCATCATAAAGAAGGATGAAAGGATCTGTATGACGGCATTCCATCTTCTCTGCATTGTTTACAAAGAAAGCTGAAACATAACCCTTATCAAATTTCATACCTTCTACCAAAGAAAGATTAGTCTCACGACCTCTTGACTCTTCGATCGTAATAACACCATCTTTACCAACAGCTTCCATGGCGTTAGCAACAATTTCTCCTACTTCTGCTTCATTACCAGAAATAGTAGCAACAAAGGTAATTTGTTCCTTGCTCTCAATTGGCTTGGCTAAATCTTCAATAATTTCAACAGCTTTATTAGCAGCATATTCCATTCCAACTTTGACACTAATTGGATTGCCACCTGAAGAGATGTATTTAAGGCCACCATTCACTAAAGCTTGTGCTAATACTGTAGCTGTAGTAGTACCATCACCCGCAACATCATTAGTTTTGCTTGATACTTGCTTACATAGTTGAGCACCAAGATCTTCATATGGACACTCAAGTTCAACATGTTTTGCTACTGTGACTCCATCTTTTGTCACAATAGGACCAGATGGAGACTGGATAACAACATTACGGCCTTTAGGACCCAAGGTCGTCTTAACTGCATTACTAACGATATCAACACCACGACCCATAGCCTGTCGTGCATCATCATTAAAAGATAATTGTTTTGCTGGCATAATTACTCCGATTTAACGTTAAGGGATTCATCCTTAAACCAACCTCGTGCCTGTAGTTCTTGGCAGAGTAAAATATAGTTGTAGGCTGGTTCTAAAGCTACACGTCCCTTTCTTGTTATACGTATAAAAGGTGATTTCTGAATGATTCTTTCACCTTTGTCTTCGAATTCCAAGGAGATTTCAGAAAACAAAAATGGTTCAATCATGCCAGTGACAGTGCTTTCTTGCTCATTGATGTAATTTGAAATGGTTTTAGCACCCAAAGGACCACCTTCACGAAGCAAAGCAACAATGTACTTTCTGCTTACATAATCCAACCCAATAAGAGGGTCAAGTTGCTCTAATCGCAACATTTTTGACATGAGAGACCTTGTAAGCATATCAGATGTAACTTTGCCAGGTGTTTGAGCCTCTGCAAGGTCCATAAAGCTACGCAAGAGATTGTAAGAGATACGAGCTGTCCTTCTTGATAGTTGCGCAAGCCGACTAGCAACATCATGAGGAATTTCGATATTGTATATTCTGTCAGCAGCTGTTGTAATCATTTGTGTCAACTCTTGATTCGAATAAGGCACAAGGTTGGCTTTATATTGAAAGCGAGAAAGCAATGGAGCATTCAAATCACCAGAGTGTGTTGTAGCTCCAATAAGTGTAAATCTAGGAATACGCACCAAACGCTGTCTATTGAGGTTTTTATCTTCAACGGTACAGGTGAAATCTTCCATGACCCCATAAAGATGCTCTTGAATCTTTGGCGCTAATGCATGAATCTCATCAATAAACACAACATCATTTTCTTCAATATTTTTGATGATGTTATAGAAGTCAGCCCATGTCTTGATGCGTGTTGCCATAATTTGGTGAAATGTAACACCCATTTCATTAGCCACAACATTTGCAAGGGTTGTTTTACCTACACCCGAAAAACCCAAGAATAAAGTATGAACAAGGCTGACTCTTGTCTTTTTGAATGCAGCAATTTTCAAACGTAAAAATTCTTTGACTTCTGATTGGCCAATAACCTGATCAAAAGTCTTGGGTCTAAAATCAATTTGTTTCATAGATTTAGCCGTTTCGTTAATTACTTGTCTTTCCTGTACCATCATATTCCCCTGCATCTTATTTGCTTCTTGTTTGTTGTCAAATGTACGTGACCACACTTTGTACAAAGAGTTCATGGAACTTACCGCATTCATAACAACCTCGCAACAAGAACTAGAAAAAGTAGCCTACCAAACATCTGCGCTTGATTATCATAGGTATTTTATCATTGTGGGATTTGATGTCAACAGGAATAGTCGTTATTTCCGTGACACTGATTCTTTTTTAGAAATTCAATCTTTAGACAAATCTAATAAGGAAATTTTAAAAAGATTAGTACTTGTCTATTCACCACCAGAGTATGAAAATATAGCTATGTATATGACAAATAATATCATTAGCTTATCAGAATTGCAAAATCTTTTTCATGATCTTTTGAATGGAAGGCATACTAATACAGATTATCTTTTTTCAATATCAAGAATGAGTTTTGTATTTGAAGAAAATGGAAATACTGATGATAATTCTGTTCCTGACATCATTGATCTTTCTTCAATTGTTGATGATGCAATGATGGAAAAACCCATATCTTATGACCATTTCAAGGTTGCTATTAAAGAATTATTACCACCATACACTTATGCTTTAGATCAAACTTGTATGTCAATGGGAAATGATATCAAAAATATAATTATTGAGCATAACAAGAATAATTATGCCCCAAAAATGACAGTATATTATAATGAAATCAAAGAACATGAAAAGTGTATCATGTTCTTTGATTTAGATCCTGGTATCAATGATTATTCAAGTAAAATAATCTCAATTGAAGGTTATGTGCTGTATTTTAAGCTTTAATTATTCAGGTTCAGCACTTCCCTCAAAAATAATTCCCTTTGTAATAGGATATTTCTGATACCACAATTCCAATGCTGTATGACAATGTTCAGCATACTTATAATGAGCGCCAACACCAGTGCGAAGTTCCATTTCATATAAGAATTTATCAGCAGTGGTAGTATGCTCAAATAAATATTGATGACCCAAGCTTGTGAAATAAACATAATCAGGAGTGGTTTTCATCAAGTTTTGAGCAAACCAAGTAGTGGTTTCAAAACCCTTATGCAAATTCTTTAGATTATTACAAATATCAAGATCAGTATCAGGGATTTGATCTAAAGCACCATAAAAACCTTTGGGAATAAATGGGCAGAATTTGTTTCCAGTACGATGACGATTTAAATCTCTAATTTCACCAAAGCTCATATCACTCCAAGAAATCTTAACTGGAATTCTTGAAAGGTTGCTTGAAAATGGAGAATATCGATTGGTTCTAAAATCTAAATCGCTCTTATTTACGGTCATCGGAGGAGCATAAAGATTAGTGCCATAGAACAAGGCATAATCCGATTTCCAAAGCTCAAATTCTCTTTTGTAATATGATTTGATAGCATCTGTTGGCTTGCAGTGTCGTACAAGTCTAGGCGCACCAATCTTAAGCTTTTCTTCAATTTCCTTTCCAATTAGATTAAGTTCTTTTAAGTCGTGAGATTGAAGATGAGCAGAAATATTTGCCCAAGCCCTAGCAGATTGGATCATCATAACACCAGTAAGAGTAGACACTGGCAAATAAACCCTAGCACGATCAAAGGCAAAATTACGCATCATTCTTGCCACTTGCTTCTTATCTTTGTCAGATTCAGAATTCAAGAGACTGGATGGAATTTTGGTAAGTCCAGGATAAATCTCACCAATTTTAGTCCAAAGCTTCAATGCTTCTTCATAATAATTAAATGACTTGGAAACATAAAGATCATATTGCTGTTCATATCCATCGTAAATTCCAAGATCATCAGTGCTGGCTACATTTGAACTATCCATCTTGATATATCTGGTAGAACATTCTTGACCACCAGCAGTTGGAGAAAGTGTCCAAAGGAAATATGCAGCATAAAGAGTGATATCATCAATAAATAGGGCAATTGGGGCCATATCTGCAATAGAAGCGTGGCCATAGTCAACCATTTTGAAAATACCGTCAACTGATTTATCTGTATTGGAAAAATCAATCTTGGAAACAATAGCATCAAGCCCCTCGTTATTGCGAGAATAACGAGCACCTGTAGCAGCTAATAGTTCAGGAGTAAGAGCATAACAGCCTTCGTTTTCAGCTGTAGTGGTTGGTGAAATTGATACGTATTGAATTTTCATAGCTTTGGAAGGTGTGAGAAACAGAGCGCCCTCCCATTTATTTATAGACGATGTTTCTCACAATCTATTTTACATCGTGATTAACCTATAAACAACAATAGAGGAGATTATTTTTCCTTACTAGAAAAATAATCATTAAGAAGTCTGCTAAAACGGAGCATCATTTATGAGTGTCATTAATGGTTTATATAATCAAATATTAAAGTCATCAGTTGGATTTACAGTTTCAGGCACAGCTGTTTATGCAACCATACCTTGGTATCCTCAATCAACGATAGATGAATTGAGAATTACAAATGTATCAGGTACAGCATTTACAATAAGTGCATTTAGTATTTTAGATGCTGGCGCTCACTATAGAAATAGTACCACAGATGGCAAAGCCCATGTAATATATAGAGATGGTACAGATGTAAATGCCACTGCAGCAGAAGCATATTTTGCTAAATGGGGTTTTACTCCACCAATTTACCACGAGCAATTATATAACAGACCATACCTAAATATATCTTTTTCTTTCACTGAAGCTAAAACTAACATTGGCATGAGAATTACAGCAACTGGAAAGAAAGCTTTACCTTTAGATTATCCTAGATCAGATAATCAAGGATTAGAAATTCTTAATGATTATAGAGTTTTAATTGGTAAAGCACAAACTGGTACTGGTGGAACAGCTGGAACAATCTATGATGTAACTGGACTTGCTAAAGGCACTGGTGGGGAAAATGCTTCACAGTTTAATCTTAATGCAACAAATGATTACGTTTATGTTGGTTCAAGAAAGCCTATCGATCACTGGGATTTTCAAGTTGGTATTGGATTAACAGCTCCTGCAAATTTATTAGGTCAATATTGGAATGGTAGCGCTTGGACAACATTCACAGTTATTGATGATACTTCTACTGGAAATTCAGATACATTTAAATTCTCTGGTGTTGTCGAAGGTTCTGGCTTAGGTAGTTCATCTTGGGTCCCTGTCAAGGCAGATTTCAGTGTTAATACACTTTTGCCAAATGATCCTCTTACAGTACAGCAAAATAGAATTATTTCTGGTGGCTATCCAATTGTTGTTCTTCCACCAAATCCTGAAAGATATTGGGTAAGATTCAATCTTTCAGCGGTGGCTACAGGTGGAATTGTAACATTCAATAAAATTCTTCCTGTATCAGAAGCATACGAACAATTTTAATAATAAAAAAAGCTCCCGAAAGGGAGCTTTTTTTATTCTGCTTTTTCCACTTGTGCAAATTCAATTTCTACTGGAGTGTCTCTTCCAAATAATGAAATCATCACTCTCAAAGTTTCCTTTTCCTCATAGACTGTTTCAATTTTGCCAGTAAATTCTGAAAATGGACCTTCAACAATTCTTACAATCATATCCTTTTGGAATTTTTTCTTTGGAATAAACCCCTTATCTGGATTCAGTGATTCAAGAATTTCTCTCACTTCAGAATCCTTGAGTGCTACAGGTTTCTTTGCACTAGAAGATACAAAATTGGTTACTCCAGGCACTCTCTTTACAAAATTGAATGATTCATCATCCATTTTCATATTGATAAGTACATATCCAGGAAAAACTTTTGTCTTCTTCTCTACTTTCTTGCCTTGGACACGTTTGGTTTCAGTATCCATAGGAATGATTACTTCATTGATTTTGTCTTCAAATCCACGTTCTTTTTTTACTTTATCAATGTAATTCTTCACTTTATTTTCATATTGAGAAAGAACGTGGATGGCATACCATTGGTCTTTTGTCATTACACAGTCTTCTTTCTTGTTCTTCTTGGCTTAACAGCATTTTCAACCCAAACCCAGCAATGAACATATGCACCAGTTTTGGTTGAAGCTACTAAAGCATCATCGTCTACAGAAATTTCTTCATTATCTACAAGATCCGAATTGATGGTCTTGAATTTTTCTACTGCAAGATTTCTGTAATTGCTAAAATTCTTGTTTTTGAGATCCCAATATGTATTCTTGTATGATTCAAGCTTCAAAGATAAATTTTTGGATTCTTCATCTTTGTTCTTTTGCAATAAATTCTTAATTAAAAGCATTTCAGCTTCGTCTAGATACAAATATCCACTTTTCATAATTATTTAATCCTTGACCACTTAAA